>MDSZ01246282.1_pt1 | contig 14624 bp, 12 predicted proteins | sample 811201 | NCBI WGS metagenome assembly MDSZ01 (sample SAMN05326647, study PRJNA326480) | marine metagenome | isolation source: seawater | place: Indian Ocean: North | collected 2010
GTCAGCATCGCCAGAGCAAGAGGACATGTAGTCCGTTTCGTTCAACATGTTCATGTAGAGTCGGTAGGTCGTTTGACCATCGAGCACTCCGCCCGAATGGGGAACGACAGACTCCAACTCGAGCCAGTAGCCAAGGGGAGCCTCGGTGCTGTAATTGGTCGAAGACAGGGGTCCCAGTTGAGCCCAGCCAACGCCGATGCTACAACAAAGAGCCATCATCAAAGAGACAACGTTTTTCATGGTAAAAGTGGATTTGTAAAGGATGTAGATAGAATTGTTTGCACGCAAAAAAGGGTCAACCTCGAGGGCTCGAGGGACCGCGGAGCCTAGGCTCAAGTGCCCGTCAGGGCTGGGGTTTCGGTACGTCATAGACGTGTTTGGTAGGCATGTGACATGAGGTCACAGGTTGGCAAATGTAGCACATAATGTAGGTTTATCAAACATAATTTGAGATTCGTCGAAGAATTATGTGTTTTGCTCGAAGATTGCAGGCCTCGTCTCAATCGGGCACCCTTGTCCCATTTTGACAGCTGAAAACCAGAATATTGCACATCGAAAAAGCCCTCACATCAGGTGAGGGCTTTTGCAAGCTTGGGAAGGATGTGTAATCCTTATCGCCTTTACATGACGACGTTGACGATTCGACTTGGGACCACGATGACTTTTTGAATCGCCTTGCCTTCCAATTGGGCTTGGGTCCGCTCGTCGGCGCGGACGGTGGCTTCCACATCCGCAGGGGACATGGAGGCGGCCAAATCGAGTTTGAAGCGCACCTTGCCGTTGAAGGAGATGGGGTAGGTGGTTTGGTCTTCCACGAGGTAAGCGTCCTGGGCTTCAGGCCAAGCGGCGTCCAGCACAGAGCCTTCCCCTCCCGCAGTTTGCCACAATTCCTCCGCAAGGTGAGGGGCATACGGGCTCAGCAACGTGGCAAGCGGTTGGAGGGCATCTTCGCCGCATCCATTGTCCATGGAAGAGAGGTCGTTAACGGCAATCATCAAGGCGCTCACCACGGTGTTGAAGGCATGGCGATCCAGGTCGTCGGTCACTTTGGCGATGGCCTTGTGAACGATGCGCAGAGCGTCGTCTGATGAACTGCTCGGCATGCCACCCTCCGCCGTCTTGGTGTAGAGGCGCTGGATTTTGCGCAAGAAGTTGTGCACCCCGCTGATGCCTTGGGTGTCCCACGGCTTGTGCTGGGTCAGTGGACCGAGGAACATCTCGTAGCAGCGCAGGGTGTCGGCGCCGTAGCGCTCGACGAGTTCATCCGGGGTCTGCACGTTGTACTTCGACTTAGACATTTTCTCCACCTCGTGACCGCAGGTGTAAGAGCCGTCGTCGTCCAAGATGAATTTCGCGTTGGCGAATTCAGTGCGCCACGCCCGGAAGCCGTCGAGGTCGAGCTTGTCGTTGTCCACGAGGTTGATGTCGACGTGCAAGCGCTGGGTGCGATGGGCTTTTCGTTGGTTGGCCGACACAAAGGTGTTGGTGCCTTGGATGCGGTACACGAAGCTCGACCGGCCCAGGATCATCCCTTGGTTGATCATGAATTTGAACGGCTCGTCAAATCCGATGTGGCCGAGGTCGTGCAAGAATTTGGTCCAAAAGCGCGAGTACAGCAGGTGCCCTGTCGTGTGTTCCGCACCGCCGACGTACAAGTCGACTTGTCCCCAATAGTCGCTTTTGCTGCGGTCGCAGAACGCGTTTTCGTTGTGGGGGTCCATGTAGCGCAGGAAGTACCAGCTGCTGCCTGCCCACCCGGGCATGGTGTTGGTCTCCATGGCGTCGCCGCGGAACACGGGCCAATCTTCGCGGGCCGCACGGGCCAAAGGCGGCTCGCCGTCCTCGGTGGGGAGGTAGGCATCCACCTTGGGTAAGGTCACCGTGGCGCCTGTGATGCGCGTGGCGATTCCGTTTTCGTAGGCAATGGGGAAGGGCTCGCCCCAGTAGCGTTGGCGGCTGAAGACGGCATCGCGGATGCGGTAGTTCACCTTGCGGGTGCCGCAGCCCCGGGCTTCCACCCAATCCAGGGCGAGGGGGATGGCTTCACTCGCGCGCATGCCGTTCCATTCCCCCGAGTTGCAGAGGATGGCGCCCTTGTCCGTGCAAACGGCTTCTTGGGTGTCCACATCCTTGAAGATGGGCGGAATGACAAGGTCAAAATGCTTGGCAAAGCGCCAATCGCGCTCGTCGCCGGCGGGAACCGCCATGATGGCACCGGTTCCGTACCCCGCGAGAACGTAGTCTGCAATCCAGACGGGAACAAGGGCTCCAGTGATGGGGTGCACGACGTTTCCGCCGGTGAACACCCCCGAAATGCTTTTGTCGCCTTGGCGATCGCGCTCGGATTTCATGCCGGCGGCCTCGACGTAGGCTTCGACTTCGCTCCGTTGTGCGTCGGATGTCAATCCGGCCACCAGGTCGTGTTCCGGAGCGAGGACCATGAAGGACACCCCGTGCAGGGTGTCGGGACGGGTTGTGAAGACTTCGACTTCGGTGCCCGCAGGATCGGGCTGTCCGGCATCGTTGGCCACGGCGAACCGAACGGCCGCGCCTTCGGAGCGACCAATCCAGTGCCGCTGGGCTTCCTTGACGCTGTCGGTCCAATCAAGGTCATCCAAGCTGGACAACAGGCGGTCGGCATAAGCGGTGATGCGCATCATCCACTGCCGCATGGTCTTCTTCATGACGGGGTGCCCGCCGCGCTCGCTCAAGCCATCTTTCACTTCGTCGTTCGCAAGCACGGTGCCAAGGGCTGGGCACCAGTTGACTTCGCTGTCTGCGAGGTAGGCGATGCGGAAGCACATGAGCACTTCTTGGCGCTCACTCTCGCTCATGCTTTGCCAATCTGTGGCGGTGAAGGTGCCGTCAAAGTGTGCTCCAAAATGCGGGAAGGACAACCCCTTCCACCAGCCTTCGTCACAAGCGGCGTGGACATTGAAGTTGCCATTGTCGGCAAAGGCCTCCGCCAGTTCAGCGATGGGGCGTGCCTGTTGGGCTTGGGTGTCGTACCAACTCTCGAACAGCTCCCCGAAGATCCATTGCGTCCAGCGGTAGTAGGACGGATCGCTCGTACGGACTTCACGCGACCAATCGTAGCAAAACCCGAGCTGTTCCAGCTGTTCGCGGTAGCGGTTGATGTTTTGCTCTGTGGTGATGGCCGGGTGCTGCCCGGTTTGGATCGCATATTGTTCTGCAGGAAGGCCAAAGCTGTCGTACCCCATGGGGTGCAAGACGTTGAAGCCTTTGTGTCGCTTGTAGCGGGCAAAGACATCGGATGCGATGTAGCCGAGCGGGTGACCTACGTGGAGTCCGGCGCCAGAGGGGTAGGGGAACATGTCCAACACGTAGAACTTGGGACGCGTGGGGTCTTCCGTGACTTTGTATGCGTCAGTCCCTTTCCACGTGCCCTGCCATTTGGCTTCTATCGCCCGAAAATCGTAGTCCATGCGGCAAAGTTAATCCCGGGGGGTCGACCTTCGTGGACAATGAAGGGCCCAAAATCCGGGGCGGTTTGGCCTGCCCACATCCCGCGTTGGCTCCATCCTGTTTTACAGTGGTGGTGGACTGGCACGCGATGGGCCACGGACGCATCAAATGCTGTGCATTTGACGTTTGACGACGGTCCGGATCCATCCATCACGCTTTGGGTGCTGGACCAGCTCGAGGCACACGACATGACGGCGACGTTCTTTGTGTTGGGCTCCCAAGCTGAGAGGCATCCAGCACTTCTGGAGGAAGTGATTTCCCGAGGTCACACCGTCGGCGGGCACACCATGAATCACGAGCATGGTTGGCACACCCATGTGGAGGGATTCGTGGCCTCGGCTCGCGCGTCTTTGGGTGAATCCGGACTGTTTCGCCCGCCGCATGGAAAGATGACGCGGGCACAGTGTTTGGCCCTGCGTCCCCATGCCCAAATCGTCATGTGGTCCGTCCTCAGCGGCGACTACGCCGCGCAGGGTTCGTCAGGTGCTGCGAAGGTCCTGCAGCGGTTGAAGCGCCACACCCGTCCGGGCAGCATCGTGGTGTTTCACGACAGCGCCAAGTGTGCGGAGGCCCTTCGCATGGTGTTGCCAGGGTACCTGACGTGGCTGAAGGAGGCAGGATGGCCAAGCACGCGCCTTGAGGGGCATGTGCATGCGGAAAACTAAGTGCAGGCTGGGCTTAAGACGCGGGGTTCGTGGCTTCGCGAAGCATCTTGAGCTTGGCTTTGATTTCGTCGATTTCCCGTTGGTAGTTTTTGATTGTCTTGGCTGCCTGCTCGCGAATGGACTCCGCACCCTTGCCGGTGAAGCGCTCCATGTTCTCTTCTGTGGAAGTGATTCGCTGCTGGAGGCGTGAAATCTTGTCGCGCAGGATGCTTTGTTCGCGCCGCAGGTCGCGGCTGTCTCCCGAGGTGAGCTTTGCAATGCGCTTCCCATAGGTCTGCACGCTGCGCTCGGAACGTGCGGCTGACAAGGCGTCGTAATGCTTGTCCATGGCCGTGCGGAAGCGCTCCATCACCGAATCAAGGTTCTTGCGGGGAATGAAGCCGATGGCACGCCACTCGGTGGAGAACCCTTTGAGGGTGTCCAAGTCGACATTGCGGTTGTCCGAGATGGTGAAGGCTTCGATTTTTTCGAGCAGGGCCATCTTCAAGGCGAGGTTGGCTTTCTCTTCTTTGCCACGGTCGGCAAACTGGGCCTTCTTGGCTTTGAAGAACACGTCTTGTGCTTCCCGGAACTTCTTCCAGAGGCGGTGTTCGTCACCGGGTGCACAAGGACCGGCGTCCTTCCATTCCTGTTGGAGTCGGATCATGGCGTCGGAGGTCGCCTTCCAGTCGGTGCTGTTTTGGATGCCTTCGGCCTGTTCAATCAACTTGACCTTCTTCTCCTTTGCCACTTTGCTGGAGGCCTTGACGCGGTCGTAGAAGACTTGCTTGCGTTCGAAGAACACGTCGGCGGCTTCGCGGAATTGGCTCCACAGCGCTTCGTTGTGCTCCTTGCCGGCAAAGCCCGTGGCCTTCCATTTGGCTTGGAGGCCGACCACCTTGCCCGTGGCACTTTGCCAGGCTTTGTGGTCGTTGATGTCCTCGGTCAAAAGTTCGGTGAGCGCAGATATGAGCGCCTCTTTTTCGCCCTTGTGGACTTCGAATTGGGCGCGCACCCCGTCGTAGTATTCCTTGACGGCGTCAAAGGTTTCACGGGTCATCCCAAAGAACGTGTCGGCCAATTCTTGGAACGTTTCGCGCGGTGAGGGACCGATGTCAAACCACTGCTTTTGTAGTCCACGTGCAAGCGATTCGCGCTCCTTGAGGTCTTCCATGCTGGCCAAGGTCTTGGCTTGCTCAATGAGTCCCTCTTTCAGCTTCAGGTTCTTCTTCAAGTCGTGTTCTTGGAGCTGCTTGTAGATGTTGATGTTGTAGAAGAACTCGTCGCGCAGACGGTGGTACTCGTCGTGGGTCTCTTTGTAGCGGTCGCCTGGAACGTCGCCCGTGGCTTCCCACTTTTCCCGAACCTCGTTGAATCGGGCAAACGCGGCACCGATGTTTTCCTCTTCCTGGATGATGCTGCGAAGGGCGTCAATCAATCCGGTCTTGACCTCCAAGTTGGCCCTCTGCTCTTCGGCAATGCGCTGACGCCAGGCCTTTTCACGGGTTTTGAATTCGTCCACCAGCTCGTTGAACTGGAGCTCTTCGGGGCTGGGTTGGAACTGGAATTTGTCGTCGCCCTCGTGCTCCTCTTTTTCCCAGGCCTCGCGTTGGGCTCGGAAGTCTTCCTTGATCAGGGAGCGAAACGAATCGATGTCGGTGCGCACATCCTTGCGGATGGCCTCCAAATCCTCGTTTTGAAGAAGGGTTTGGATACGTTGCAGAAGTTCAGACCGCATGGCGGTAAAGTTGGGGGTTGTTAGGGACTGCAAAATACGGGATTTCTGCGCACCTTCGGACTGTGGAACAGCATATGACGGAGAAGAAAGCCCAAACCGCGGGCCTCGCACGCCTCCAAAAGTGGTGTGGCGTTCGCGACCGGACAGAGCGCGAGGTGCGGGAGAAAATGCGCGAAGTCCTTGCGAAGATGGCCACACCCCCGTCCACCTCGCGGGCAGAAGCGTGGTCTGAAGATTGGATGACGGCCCTGCGGGAGGACCACTACGTCGACGACGCGAGGTGCGCGGAGTCGTACACCCGTGTTCACCACGAGCACAAGTCGTGGGGACCACTGAAGATCAAGGCAGGCCTTGCGTCGCGTGGCGTGAGCGGGAAAGAGGCAGACCGCGCCATCCAAGCCATTCCGGAGGACCAATGGCAGGCCTCCGCCAACCGGCTTCTCGCCCGGCGTGAGGACGAGCTCGAGGCGAATCAGAATCGGGTGATTCGTTGGTTGATGCAGCGGGGCTTTCCCCAGCGCATGGTCTGGACGGCGCTCGACCACGTGACCAAGACAGCCAGGCGAGAAGCCGGAGGCGATTCGTAAGTGGGCGCTTCGGGAGACGGCGCGCGGCGCCTACTTTTGTCCCATGTTGACGGTCGACCAAATCAACGCCTTGAGCAAGCGCGTCGAAGAATTGAAGGGCTACCTCGGGGTAGAACAAAAGCGCATGGAAATCGCGGAAGACGAGAAGCTGACGCAGGATCCGGAGTTTTGGGGTGATCCAAAGGAGGCGGAAAAGGTCATGAAGCGCATGCGGACCAAGAAAAGCTGGGTCCAAGCCTACGACAATTGTGCCTCTTCAGTGGAAGATTTGTCCGTGTTGTACGAATTCATGAAGGCTGGGGAAGCGCAGGAGTCGGAGGTGGACAAGGCCTTCGAGGCGGCGAGCACGGCCGTGGAGGAGCTCGAGTTCAAAAACATGCTCAGCGCCGAAGAAGACAGCCTCAATGCCGTCATGCAAATCACGTCGGGCGCCGGCGGCACGGAGAGCTGCGATTGGGCGTCCATGCTCATGCGGATGTACCGGATGTACGGCGACAAGAACGGATTCAAGGTCAAGGAACTCGACCTGCAGGACGGCGAAGTTGCGGGCATCAAGCAAGTCACCATGGAGTTTGACGGGGACTTTGCGTTTGGGATGTTGAAGGGCGAGAATGGCGTTCACCGCTTGGTGCGCATCAGCCCGTTCGACAGCAACGCGCGCCGGCACACCAGTTTCGTGAGTGTGTATGTGTATCCCTTGGTCGACGACACCATTGAGATTCACGTCAACCCCTCCGACATCACTTGGGAAACCTTCCGCTCGGGCGGGGCAGGTGGCCAGAACGTGAACAAGGTCGAGACGGGGGTGCGTCTGCGTCACGCACCGACGGGCATCATCATTGACAACACCGAGACCCGCTCGCAGCTCGGCAACAAGGAAAAGGCCATGCAGCTCTTGAAGTCGCAGCTTTACGAGATGGAAATCGCCAAGCGCAACGAAGCCCGCGCGGAGATTGAGGCCGGCAAGAAAAAGATTGAGTGGGGTTCCCAAATCCGCTCCTACGTCATGCAGCCATACAAGATGGTCAAGGACGTGCGCACCGGCCACGAAACCTCCAACGTCGACGCGGTGATGAACGGCGACATCGATGGCTTCCTCAAGGCCTTTTTGATGGGCGCCGGTGCCGGAGCGGACACCGCGGACCTCGACTGACGCCGTACCAAAACCTCAGAAAACCAATCCTCCCATGTCCACCCGCATTGAAAAAGACACGCTTGGCGAAGTCCACGTGCCTGCCGACAAATACTGGGGCGCCCAAACCGAACGCTCACGCAACAACTTCAAGATTGGTCCTGTGGGCTCGATGCCCATGGAGATTGTACGGGCATTTGCCCACTTGAAGCGTGCCGCGGCCATGACCAACTGCGAGTTGGGGGCGATGGACGCATCGAAGAAGGAGTTGATCGTGGCGGCCTGTGACGAAATCCTGGCTGGCAAGCTCGACGACCAGTTTCCGCTGGTGGTTTGGCAAACGGGATCGGGCACCCAAAGCAACATGAACGTGAACGAGGTGGTGGCCAACCGCGCCCATGTCCTCTCAGGGGGCACCCTCGGCCAAGGCGACCGTCCAATTCACCCCAACGACGACGTCAACAAAAGCCAAAGTTCGAATGACACGTACCCCACGGCGATGCACATCGCAGCGTATGCCGCCATCGTCGAGACGACGGTGCCGGGCGTAGAGAGCTTGCGAGATGCGTTGGCGGCGAAGGCGAAGGCCTTTGACGACATCGTCAAAATCGGCCGCACGCACCTCATGGACGCCACGCCGTTGACCTTGGGCCAGGAGTTTGGTGGGTACGTGGCGCAGTTGGAGTTTGGGCTAAAGGCCTTGCGCAACACGTTGCCTCACCTCCAGCAGCTCGCTCTGGGTGGCACGGCCGTTGGCACAGGCATCAACACCCCCAAGGGCTACGACATCCTGGTGGCCAAGCACATCGCCGCCTCCACGGGACACCCGTTTGTCACGGCCGAGAACAAGTTTGAAGCCCTCGCGGCGCACGACGCGATTGTCGAAAGCCACGGCGCCCTCAAACAACTCGCCGTCTCCCTCAACAAAATCGCGAACGACATTCGGATGATGGGTTCGGGTCCACGTTCGGGCATCGGTGAGCTCTTGCTCCCCGCCAACGAGCCCGGTTCGAGCATCATGCCTGGCAAGGTCAACCCGACCCAGTGCGAGGCCATGACCATGGTGTGCGCGCAGGTGATGGGCAACGACGTGGCGGTCACGGTGGGGGGCACCCAAGGCCATTACGAGCTCAACGTGTTCAAGCCCATGATGGCCCGCAACATCCTCGAGTCGGCTCGCTTGCTGGGCGACGCATGTGTGTCGTTTGCCGCGCACTGCGTGGATGGCATCGAGGCCAACAAGGACCGCATCACCGAGCTCGTCAACAACAGCCTCATGCTTGTGACGGCGCTCAACACCAAGATTGGCTATTACAAGGCGGCCGAAATCGCGGGCAAGGCGCATGCCGAAGGCACCACGCTCAAAGCCGCGGCCTTGGCCACGGGTTACTTGACGGAAGAAGAGTATGACGCCTGGGTCGTGCCCGGCGACATGGTGGGACGCCGCTGATACCGGCACATTCCGAACGACGCGAAGGCGGGCTGTCACACCAACGGTTCGCCTTCGTCGCGTTTGAGGTCACCCACGAGCTCTTTGATCCACTGCTCGTCGGAGGCGGGGCACACGAGCAAGGCGTGGGGGGTGTCCACCACGATGTAGCCGTCGAGGCCCTTCAACGCGACGAGCTTCTGGGGTCCCTCGCCGGGTGTGCCCACGACGAGGTTGGCGCGTGCGTCGACGGCCCTCAGCCGGACGTGTGCAGCCGCATTGCCTTGGTTGTCAGGAGTCAGTTTGTCCTTGAGGCTGCCCCACGTTCCCAAGTCGCTCCATCCGATGTCACAAAGCACCACTTGCACTTGCGACGCCTTTTCCATGATGCCGTAATCGATGCTGATGTTTTCGCAGTTGCCATAGACTGCATTGATCTCCGTGGGGTTGGTCAAGTCTGCGTCCGCAAATTCGGCGAGCATGTCGGGCAGATGGGCTTCGAAAGCCGCTTGGATGTTGCTCAATGACCACACGAAAATCCCACTGTTCCAGCAAAACTCACCGGAGGCCAAGAACGTCTCGGCCGTGGCCAAGTCGGGCTTTTCTGTGAAGGTCTTGACCGGGCGAACTTCGGAACGCGCTTCGTCGTGGGCCTCCTCGTACTGGATGTAGCCGTAGCCGGTGTCAGGACGGGTGGGCTGGATGCCCAACGTCACCAAGCTCGTGGTGTTGCGCGTGGTGTCCAACGCCGTACGGCACACCTCGAGGAATCCGGATTCGTCCAAAATCAAGTGGTCCGAAGGCGCCACGACCACCGAGGCCTGCGGGTCGCGCGTGGCGATGACGGCGTTGGCGTATGCGATGCACGGAGCGGTGTTGCGCATGAAGGGCTCGCACAAGATGTTCTCGGCAGGCATCTCGGGAAGGTGCGTGGCGACTTGATTGCGGTACCGGGCATGGGTCACCACCAGGATGTTCTCGGCGGGAACGAGCTTTTCCAAACGGTCAAACGTCATGCGAATCAGGGAGCGACCTGTTCCGAGAATGTCGAGGAACTGCTTGGGTTCTGCGCTTCGCGACATGGGCCAAAACCGCGACCCGATTCCGCCGGCCATGATGACCGCGTAGGTGTGTGCTTCGTGGGCCATGGGCGTCAGCGTGGGGGTTGTGAAGGGACGGACCAATCAGGGCACGTCGGACACTTTCCTTTGGAGGTTTTGGTCGTGGTGCAGCCTGCCAAGCACAGGACGAGCAGGGCCAAGCAAAGTCCAATTCCTTTCTGGTTCATGGCCGTGAAGTTAGCTTGTACCTTCGTCCCATGGGCTTGTTCTTCCACATCGGCCGCTACGCTTCCTTCATGGGGAGTGTGCTGCGTCGTCCGGAGCAAGGCGCGGTGTTCCGCAAATTGCTGGTGGAGGAAATGAACGCCATTGGATTGCAGAGCCTGGGCATTGTCGCCCTGCTGAGTGTCTTCATGGGTGCGGTCATTTGCATTCAGACGGCACACCAAATCGGCGGTTGGATCCCTGTGTACACGATTGGATTCACGGTCCGTCAAACCATGATTTTGGAGTTCAGCCCCACGCTAATCCCGGTGATTTTGGCAGGCAAGGTGGGGTCCAACATTGCGTCTCAGCTCGGGACCATGCGGGTCACAGAACAAATCGACGCCCTCGAAATCATGGGCGTCAACAGTGCGGGTTACCTCGTGCTCCCCAAGATGATTGCCGCCCTCACGTGCATCCCGTTCCTCGTCATCCTCAGCATGGCCCTTGGCATCGGGGCAGGAATGTGGGTGGGCGTCTCGACGGGAGTCAGCTCTGCCGCGGACTTCGAATACGGCATGCAGATCGATTTTAACGCCTTCGACGTGACGTACGCGCTGATCAAAACCTGTGTGTTTGCGCTCATCATCAGCTCTGTGAGCGCGTATCATGGGTACTTCACCTCGGGTGGCGCGCTTGAGGTGGGACGCAGCAGCACCAAGGCCGTGGTCTATGCGGTGGTGATTGTGATGGTGGCGAATTTGTTGTTGACCCAAATGCTTCTCGGCTAAAGACACGGGCGATGATTGAGATTGACAACGTGTCGAAGTCCTTTGGAGACCAAATCGTCTTGCGCGACATCTCCGCCCAGTTCCACCCGGGGAAGGTCAATTTCATCATTGGCCGAAGCGGTTCGGGAAAGAGCGTCCTGACCAAATGTACGGTCGGCCTCCTGGAGCCAGACCAAGGTCACGTCACCTACGACGGCCGCAACTTCACCGAGATGAACCGCCGGGGCCGCAAGGCCGTCCGTCAAGAAATCGGCATGCTCTTTCAGGGCAGCGCCTTGTTTGACAGCATGACGGTGGCCGAAAACGTGATGTTCCCTTTGCGCATGTTCAGCGACGCGACGGAAGCGGAGATGCGGGACAGGGCGGCCTTTTGTCTCGAACGCGTCGAATTGACCCACGCCACGGACAAGTTCCCCTCCGAACTCAGCGGCGGGATGCAGAAGCGCGTGGGCATCGCTCGGGCCATTGCCATGAACCCCAAGTACCTCTTCTGCGACGAACCCAACTCAGGGCTGGATCCCCAAACCGCGATTGTCATCGACAACCTCATTGGTGACTTGACCCGCGAATTCAACATGACCACGGTGGTAGTGTCCCACGACATGAACAGCGTCATGGAGGCGTCGGATTTCATTCACTTCGTTCACCAAGGCCAAATCGCTTGGCACGGCCCCACCTCTGAGATTTTGACCGCCAAAAGTGAGGCGCTCAACGAATTCATTTTCGCCTCCAAAATCATGCGTGAGTTGCGCAAGACCGTCTCATGAGCCACGACGCGAAAGAAGGCTTCATTCCTTATTCCTTGCCGCGTCTGACGCCCGAAGAGATGGTGGCCCAGAGCTTGGCTTTTTACCACGAGATGGACACCCGCCGCAGCGCCCGCATCTTTTCGCCCGAGCCCATTCCACTTGAGGCGGTGCGTCAGTGCATCGACACGGCGTGCACAGCCCCATCGGGCGCGCACAAGCAGCCTTGGACCTTTTGCTTGGTGATTAACCCCGAATTGCGGAAGGACATTCGCCGTGCCGCCGAAGAGGAGGAGTTCCGCAACTACCACGGCCGCATGAGCCAGGAGTGGTTGGAGGATTTGGAGCAGTTTGGCACGGACCACATCAAGCCGTTCATCGAAGACGCCCCCGCCCTGATTGTCGTCTTCAAACAAGTGCATGACACGCCGGAAGCGGGCGGGAAGCGCGCCAACTACTACGTGAACGAGAGCGTGGGCATCGCTGTGGGCATGCTGCTCACCGCCTTGCACCGCATTGGCCTCGTGGCGTTGACCCACACGCCCTCGCCTATGGGCTTTTTGGCGGAGGCCCTGAAGCGACCCGCCAATGAACGGGCCTTCCTCAACATCCCCATTGGTTACCCCGCCGAGGGTTTGACCGTTCCGGATGTGACACGGAAGTCGCGGGCCGAGGTTTTGGTCGAATATCCCTGAACAGGTTGTTCACGGCCAAAACGTTTAAAAGTTTCAAACAAGTGCGCGTGGAGCTTGAAGCGTGCCGTTAATTTGCGGCCGAATTCACACACTGAATACAACCCAATATCATGTCTGATATCCAAGAAAAAGTGACCGCGATCATCGTGGACAAGCTCGGCGTTGACGCCGGAGAGGTGAACACTGAAGCCTCGTTCACGAACGATTTGGGAGCCGACTCCCTTGACACCGTGGAACTCATCATGGAATTCGAAAAGGAATTCAACATCGCCATCCCAGACGACCAGGCTGAGAAGATCAGCACGGTAGGCCAGGCGGTCGATTACATCTCGCAGAACGCGTAAGATTCAGCATTCGCTGAACCGGTTCATTTCTGGAAGTCATGGAACTTCGTCGCGTAGCGGTCACTGGGTTGGGGGCACTCACCCCCTTGGGCAACGATGTGCAAACGTTTTGGGCCAATGCGGTTCAAGGCGTGAGTGGCGCAGCGCCCATCACCCGCTTTGACGCTTCCAACTTCAAGACGCAGTTTGCGTGCGAAGTCAAAGACTTTGACTCCTCCGAGTGGATTCACCGGAAGGACTCGCGCAAAATGGACTTGTTCACACAATACGCCGTGGTGACGGCGGAAATGGCACTCAAGGACGCCGGCCTCTCTGTGGAGGACGGCAACCTTGACCCCGACCGAGCGGGTGTCATTTGGGGCTCGGGCATCGGAGGGTTCCAAACCTTCATGAGCGAAGCCAGGAACTTCTACACGGGAGATGGCATTCCGCGCTTTTCGCCGTTCTTCATCCCAATGCTGATCACCGACATCGCGCCGGGTCACATCAGCATTCGAAACAACCTGCGCGGACCGAACTACGCGACGGTCTCGGCCTGTGCGAGTTCCACCCACGCCCTCATCGATGCCTTCAACACCATTCGCTTAGGCAAGGCCGACGTCGTGGTGACGGGAGGGTCTGAAGCCGCTGTTGTGGAAGGAGGAATTGGGGGTTTCAACGCCTTGAAAGCGCTGTCCACCCGCAACGACGAACCCGCCCGTGCCTCGCGTCCGTTCGATGCCACGCGCGATGGATTCGTCCTCGGCGAAGGGGGCGGAGCCATCATCCTCGAGGACCTCGCGCACGCCCGTGCTCGCGGCGCCAAGATTTACTGTGAGATGGTGGGCGGAGGCATGACCGCAGACGCACACCACATCACGGCGCCTCACCCAGAGGGATTTGGGGCACGGAACGTGATGAAGAATGCGTTGGACGACGCGGGATTGTCCCCTGAGGACATCGACTACGTCAACGTTCACGGCACGTCCACTCCCCTTGGAGACGTGGCAGAGGTCAAAGCCATTCAACAGGTCTTTGGCGACGCCGCATACGACTTGAACATCAGCTCCACGAAGAGCATGACCGGTCACCTCCTCGGTGCGGCTGGGGCCGTCGAAGCGATGGCTTGCATCATGTCCATTGTGGACCAGGTGGTGCCTCCCACCATCAACCATGAGCACGAAGACGATCAGCTGGACAACAGGCTGAATTTCACCCTGAACAAAGCCCAAAAGCGCGAAGTACGCGCCGCCTTGAGCAACACCTTTGGCTTTGGCGGCCACAACGCCTCTGTGGTGTTTAAAGCCCTTTCATGATTCGGCTTTGGCAACGTCTGACTCGGGCCACCCAACAGGGCCCCGATGCGGACATTCGCACCTTGATGCGCCGAGAGTTTGGCTTGCGGGTGGGACAACGACGCACCTACGACGAGGCCTTGACCCATTCGTCGATGCTGGACGGGGACAAGACCGGTCTGAAGAGCAATGAACGACTTGAATTTTTGGGAGATGTCGTGCTGGACATGACCATGGCCAACTACCTCTACCGCGCGTTTCCAGACGCGCAAGAGGGCGAGCTGACCAAGCGAAAGAGCCGCATTGTGAACCGCAAGAACTTGAACTTGCTTGGCAAGAACATGGGGCTGCACCACTTGATCCAGGCCAAAATGCGCCGGGAAGACATTCACGATTCCATGGTGGGCAACGCCTTGGAGGCCCTGATCGGGGCGATCTACCTCGACCACGGTTTCAAAAAGACCCAGCGCGCCGTGTTGCTCATGCTCAAGCA
>MDSZ01065066.1_pt1 | contig 14623 bp, 7 predicted proteins | sample 811201 | NCBI WGS metagenome assembly MDSZ01 (sample SAMN05326647, study PRJNA326480) | marine metagenome | isolation source: seawater | place: Indian Ocean: North | collected 2010
ACAAGAACAACAACAACAACAACAACAACAACAAGAACAACAACAACAACAACAACAACAACAACAAGAACCAGAACCAGAACCACCAGCACCAGAACCAGTATCAACCACAGATGAAACCACCAACAGGTCATCAGAATCATCACCAGCATCACAAAGTAGTGAAGATAATGATGAAGATGAAGGATTTTTCTCTGAATCAGTGGAAGATATAGAAGAAACATTTGAGCGTTTAAATAAAAGATTAGATGAAATACTCCCTTGGGATGAAGATGGAGATGGCCCTGGATTATTGAGGGAAACTATTCTTGGTTTAGGTTCAATTGCTTCTATAGGAATGGGAATAGGATTAAAAAAATCAATAAAAAATGATATTACAGAACAAAAAAATACTCGTGAAAATGTTCGTTTATTAAGTCTACAAAATAAATATTTCCAGAAAAAATTTTCAAATAAATATGAAGATATTGATGGAATTTTTGACAAAATGTATCGAAAATACACTTCCATAGAAAAAAATAATAAAACTATCAGTAAGCGATTAGTTGGTATTGATACTGGAGATATTGATGTAATAGGAAAAGGCATTAATTTAAATGATGAAGAATTAAAAGAATTATCTATTAAATTAAATAAGAAAAAATATTTATTTTTTAAAGATAAATCAGAATATGAATCAAATAAAAATAATTTTGTAGAAATTATCGATGGTGATATTGAAGATTTTGATGATTTATATAAAGTTTATAAAGATGATATGAATATATATAATAAAATAAAACAGTATAATAAATCAAATAAAAAATTAGACTTTATAATAAAATCTGGTATTACAACAAATGTATTTGCTAATTTATTTCTGGATGAATTAAAAAATAAAAAAATTATTAATAAGAAAGATTTATCAAATCTAGATATAAAACTTTTAAAAGATGTAGTAGATTACAACAATTATTTAAAGTATAAAAAAGAACGTAAAAGTCATATCACACTTATTAAGAATACTGGATTTTATGCTTCTCTTGCTGCTGGTGCAGGGATGATCGCCAGTATACTAATTCAAGAAACAATGGATGGAGATATTGATGATATAATTAGAAAAACTCAAGAAGTAGCAAAATCAGGTACAGATCAATTAAGTAATTTTGAAGATGTTGGTCCTTATGATGGAACAAGTGAAATAAGGGTTCAAATTCCTTGTCCAGATGGAACAGAAGATGGCGATAATTGTCCTTCATGGATTAAAATGTCTCTTTCTCAATTTCAGTCATACAGGGCATGTGGGTGTTTACCTGTCCCTGGAAGTGAAGGTGAAGATGAATGTGGGGGACCCTGTCCTGAAGGATATCAGATAAATGATAGAGAACCCGTAATCGAGTGGGCAGGAGATGGTCCTAGATGGTCAGAAAATGCCCTTTGTCCGACAGGTTCAACAGAAGGTAGTGGTCCTTCTATACCAGATGATGACCACGATGGTATATGTGATCCAAGTTGGTCAATTCCTAGAATTTGTGTTCCAATTGATCCCGATGGTGAACCCATTGATTGTGAAAAAGATAATGATGATAGTGAAGCATCAGTTTGTCCAGAAGGATGTCAATTATCTAATTTAAAGGGAACCGTGAGATGTTCACAAAATACTGATGGGGAAGATGCCAATGATGATGATGATGATGATGATAATGACCATATCTGTAATATTCAAGAACATAAACCAATGTGTGGAACTACGATTAATCATAATGACGATGATGAAGATGATAATGAAGAAAATGATAATATACCGCGTAGTTGCTGTGTTGAAAATCTCCCGACTGGAGATCCACCTCAAAAACTGAAAACTGCTGATGGATCAACGCCAGATTTTATTAGAATTAATCCTGAACTCATGGGTCATCCTATTGCCCCTTACTCGACATCTAGATTATCAGTCACAGAATGCCATGAAGATGAAGTTGATCAAGATTGCCAAAATAAACTAACTTCATGTTGTTTTTCTCCTCCAATTGGGAAAAAACATTGTAGTACAGATAATAGTAATTGTGAAGATATACACAAAACAGATTGTCAAAGTTCATCTGAGTGTCAATGGGTTTCAGTTGGAAACTGCGAAAATAAAGAAAATGTAGATATTTGTCAAGAAGGATGTAAAACAAAAGAAAAATGTCGTTTAGGTCTAAATAAATCACAATGCGAAGATTCACCAGAATTACAAAAAGAAAGTGGTGGATCTGGTTGTCAATGGACACCAGATCCAATCAATCATGATGTTGATCAAAATGAAACAGATGAAGAAAGAAGAGCGCGACTTAATAGAGAAGAACAAATAAAAAGAATTCATGGAAGATGTACACCTATAACTGAATGTGAAGATGATTGTATAAAAGAAAATTATTGTCAAACTCTCAGTCCAGGATCAGAAAGTACTCGTAAAATAGATTGTGAAAGACATGATAATAAATGTAATTGGAATGAAGATGAAACTAAAAGTAAATGTAAAGCAGCAGTGGATTGTCCAGAAGGATGTGGTCCAGGATCACCAGAATTTGCTGGTGTAGGTGACTCAGAAGGGGAAGATCTTGGTGATGGACAATGTAATCGTGATGATGAACGTGGTCCAGATACTGGTGGTCAGTGTTCTGGTGTTCCAGTTCAGGGTCAATTTACATTAAGTAGTCTTTTAAGACATCAAAGTGTAGAACAATCGGCAATATATGATTCCATAGTCGATCATACAAATTGTCCTCTTGATGAACAAACCGGTGGAAACCAACCAGAAACTCGCCATATAATAAATAATCCGAGTTGTAATGGTATTTGTTCTTCATCTGAAAATACTCCTAATGATTGTTTAGGTAATGTTTTATCAGCAGCAGCAAATATTCAAGGATACAAAAATGTATTATCTGGAGATTCAAATAATGAAATCCTTAATTCTTTCAATGATGGCATGTTAGAAATGCAAAAAAGCATAATAATGTTTTTACCATTATTGGCAATTATAGGTGGTGGTAAAGGTCTAACAAAAAAATGGTTGAAATTATTTGAAAGAGAAAATGAAGAAGCACGTATATGGAATATTAATACTTTAAGGGAAAATCGAGTAAGAAGATTGAAACGATGGGGTGATAGATATATAAAAAATTTAAAAAAAAATAAATCAAACCTAACTATCAAATCAAAAAGAAATAGTGATGAATATAAAAAATTAGTTAAGAGAACAAATGAATGCAAACAAATATTAAATTGTTCTAATATTGCCGAATGTTATAATGAATTTATGCATAATAGAAAAAAAAGAAAAAGATTTTTAAAAGATCCAGTTAACCCTGAAGATAAATCATGTGATGAATTAGATTATTTTGAAGCATTTAATCTTAGAGGTGGTGGAAATAATGAATATAAAACATTACAAAATGTTTCAAGTATATATAAATCTTTAGATAGAAATTATAAACAAGTAGGAGGTCTTCGTTGGTCAGACTGTAATACAAGACTAAATTATATTTTAAGTTTTTATAAAAATGGAGAATTTTTTATTGATTCTGGTTCAGATATTCGCGCAATGTATAAATTAATGAATTATGATGAAAAATATCCATTTTCTCTTAAATATAGAGAATTTATTAGATCAAATTTTATAGAAGAAAAATATAAAATTATTATATTACCAAATTGGAATAAATTAACAAACAAAATAAGAATTCTTACAAAAGATGTAGGAGATTATAAATTTCAAGATGGTACTCCTATTTTAGTAACAGATGAACAAAAATATGATAAATATATAGATAAGACAGTAGAAGATTTTAGGAAATTCTTTTTAATAGATATTTTAAATATTATTTTTGATGTAGATACACCAATCCCTTCATTTATTAAATTATCCAAAGAAAAAAATAAAATATCAGAAAAAAAAAATACAACTAATAAAATATTTGTTGATAAAATTGAAGAAAAATGTTTCCTTGAATATTTTGAAGGAATGGTTAGAGATGGAGTTAATAATCCAACAATTATGGCAAGAAAAAGATTAGAAACAATTAAAAGATCAATTAATATAATAGTAACTGGTTTAGCAGTACATTCTGTTTTAGGGTTATATGATTCAGTTGGAGATGTTTTAATAAAAAAAGATGATGACAAAAATGGTTTATCTGATGATGTAGATAAAAAACTATCAGAATTATATGATGACGGAGATAATTGTTGTGCCTATGATAAAGATGGTAATCCTCTCCCTGATTTGGATAATGATGGTATACCAGATACAGAAGATGTTGATGATGATGGTGATGGTATAATTGATAGAGAAGAAGGTTCCGATCAAAGATGTTGTAGTCTAGCAGCAGATACATGCGTACCACCTGCAATAAGAAGTTCAGATTGTGTTTGTTCTGATACTGAATCTTCAGCAGAATCAAGTGCTGGATGCGTTATGCCTAGAGATACTGATGGTGATGGTATACCCGATTATAAAGATGCTGATTCAGATAATGATGGAACTTCAGATAATAGAGATGTAGATGTTTTACAACCATTTTGTGGACCAGGTGGTGGCACGTTTGCGGGACATCATTCTGAACCACCAGACTATTATAAAGAACTGTGGGGAGAAGAAGAAGCGCAGAATCGCTGGAATAATGGTGCTGATGAATTATGTCACGGAGCAAATGTATGTATAACTCAGGATAACTATGAAGATTTAAATAAAACAGAAAATGATTTAGGAAATTGTTCTCGTCCAAATATACATTTAATTTCATGTGATAAAAATGATACAAATAAAGTTAGAGGTGGATGTCCTTGGCCATATGCCTGCAATGATAATAACAAATGTGTTCCATATGGAACACTGGATCACGAAGATTTAGATGAAATTAATAGCATAATATTTAATTGTAAAAATATTGAAGAATCTGATATAAATAATGTAAATGGACTTACGGAATTTTCAGGTAATTCAAACGATGACAGAGATCGTTTATGTAGTAATTTCACAAATAATGTTTTTACAAGATGTTATGAAGATAATTGTAGAGAACCAAATTCTAATTCCCTGGATAATCGAACATGTACAGAAGATAATAATGTACCAAGATCATTAAGAATATCAGATGAAATAGTAGAAGAAATACCGTTTGAAAATCTAGATTGTATGGTGAGTTCTCCATATATTCAAGGTGGTCCCGAAAATAATAAATTAGTCCCATCCAGTTTTCCAGTTTGTGGTGAAGATGGAACATGTAGAGAATATAATGAACATGAGCGTAATATTATAAGAGCACATGCTGATTATTCTAGTGAAGATTCTCGTGCTAGACTTAGAGAAGAAAGACGACTAAGACAACAAGAAAGACAACAAGAAAGAGAACAGGAAGAACAACAAAGGGAGGAAAGAAATGTCCCCTCTGATAGAGAGAGACATGATAATTCTTTTAATATTAGGAAGACAAAATGTTTAAGTAGTGGAAGAATATGGCATGATGGTGAATGTCCAGAAATTAATGATTCAATTGAAGGCATTGAAAACGTACCTGGATATTGTGAAAAAGATATTAGTGGTAATAATAGTATTTTAAGACAAATCGCACAAAATGCTTGTGAGCAAAGTTCAAATATTTGGAATGAAGAAGAAAATAAATGTAGAGATTTAGATGGTAATATTGTTCACCCATCATTACCACCCAGAGATCTTAGTATTTTATTAAATACAGATAGTGAAACTCAATCAATCAAAAACTATGAAACAAACTATGATAAAGGTAAAGATATACTTAAATTTGGTGCCAAGGCTGTTGGAACAGTTACACTCGCAAAAGCGGGAGTAAATACTATAACAGATAATTCTAAATTTAAAAGAATAATAAAAGATGATCAAAAACAAAGGGAAATAGAAAGAAAGAAAATGACAGAATTAAGAAATAAATTTACAAGTAAAAAATTAAAAGTTCATGAAGGTAAAAGTGAAGAAATAATAAAAAAAATAAAAAAAAAAGACAAAACTCTTAAAAAAAAAAGAAAGTAAAAAAATAAAAAAAACAATTAAGAATTAAATTATATTTTTATTTACTTAATTATATCTACTATATTATTATGATTGATGATTATTATGAAGATAAATATGGAAAATATTTAACTAGAAGTTTTTTTGAAAATCAATTTGATGATATTGTAGTCCCTGAATTTGAAGATGAAGAAAAAATAAAAAAATTCATTTTAGAGAGGCACTCATATTTCAATGCAGATTATAAAAAAATCGATGATTATATAAGACAATGTTTTATAGAAATAACATATAGATTAGATAATACTAATAATCTTATATTATATGGTAATTTACCTAATTTTACATTTGCTCAATTGAAAATTGAAGAAAATATTATTAATATTGTAAAAGATAAAGATACTGTCAAAAATAAAAATCATTACGAAGAAATATATAAAAAAATAGATAATTTATCAGAAAAAGATGAAATAAATAAAATTTTTAGAAGCGTTATTCATAAATATCAGAAATTTGTTATAAATAAACAAAATAAGGCATTCTCTAAATCAAATAAAGATATTATAAATAAAATAAATCAAGAAAAATCATTAGAAATTAATGAAAAAGTTGCTGAAAAAATAATTAAAAAAAATATAAAAACATTGGAAAAAATAAATAAACAAAATGAATATGAAATAATTATGGGTAAATTAATAAAAATTAATTATAATGAAGATATGGGGATATGTGATGTAAAAATAGATAAAGTAATATGTGAAGACAATTGTATTACGGTTGAAAGTTGTACTAATTTGAATAAAAGTAATTGTAATAAAAATCCTAATTGTAACTATAACAAAAATAAAGATATTTTACAATGTGAACCTAAAATTGAACCAATCATAGAACAATTAAAAAATAAACAAATCAATTGTCCCCCACTCACTTTAGAGTATATTAAAAATAATGAATTAAAACAAAATATTATAGATTCGCAGACCGCAGGTTATGATATGAGAAATTTATTTGATGATGAAGAAGAATATGAAAGTTATGGTGGTGGTTTCAGTGATAGTAAAAAATGTGTAGATCAAGAAAAATGTAGTTTATTAGATGAAGATAAATGTAATAGTAATAATAATTGTACATGGTATAAATATTCAATTATAAATGATATTTATGAAAAATTAATAAATAAAAATATTTATCTTGATGAAAAAATTGGTTTATCTAATAATAAACTAACACCTAAAAATAAAAAAAATTTAATAAAGAGTATTATATATAGATATATACGTTGTTTATCAGTACAATCTAAACATATTATGTTTGAAAGATATTTATTCATGGAAAAATATATTAAAAAAAAGATAAATTGGATTACATCAGAATATATAGATAAAGTTGTAAAAAAAGAATTAAATAGAATAATAACTACATTAAATGATGAAATTAAATCAATAACTGATGTTTATAAACATAAATATGATAATTTAAAAGAAAAAAATGTTGAAAGATTAATAACATTAATTATTGGTTCCGAATCTAGGGAAAAAATATTAAGTAAATTATTTGGTAATAAAAGAAAAAAAATAATTCTTAAAAAAATAGAAGAAGAAAATAAAGAAATTGATAATGAAGACAAAAAAAATGAAGACAATGTCGATATCAAAATATTAGAATCTAAAGAAAATAATGGAGAAACTGAATATAAAATAAATAAAAAAGGTAAAACCTATTGGGTTTCTAAGGGCAAATCTATAGTATATGATAAATTAATAAATGAATTTGAAAATCAAGATGGTGGAGGATGGTTCGGCAAAACTAAGATTAATTTAGATGAATGTAAAAAAAAAAAACAAATTAAAAGAAAAAATAATTTTCCTCAAAAATTTAAATTATTTGTTGATAAATTAAATAAAGTAGATATGCCTGAAAAAGTTAACGAATATATCAGTAAAAATTGTAAAGAATATAAAAAATTTATTGATAATCATGATGATGATTTATTATTTACAGATAATATCCCAGATATAAAAATAAAAACTGTAAATGAAAAATTTAAAAAGGGAAAAGACTGGGGATTGAGATATTGCGATTTAGATTCAAAAGGTGAAATAGTAATACCTATAGACTATCCAGAAATATTATTTAATGAATATCTTAATGATGGAAAAAAAATTTACAAAAGTAAATCTTATAAATACTGTTTTCCATTTGTAGAAGGGGAATCAATTGATCCAAAAAATGATAGAAGATTAATAAAACAAAAAATAGAAAGATATAATTGTATTCTGAGACCAGGAGTTCAGAATTGGATTAATATTGAATATGTATTAAACATAATTTGTAATTATATTAATTCTGTCCCAAAATATTTAGAAAGTCAAAATATGCCCGGAGATATATGCTATGAAGAATTTGGAACTTTTCCTTTAAAAAAATATATGAATTTATGTTTTAATCCACTAATTGATGATACTAAAAACGTACATATTGCTAGATTGAGAGGAGGTAAGGGATTTACACTGAATTTAACTGCAATTTGGTTATTTATTTCATTTATTCTTTTCTTGGGATTTGCTGCTATCGCTACTTTATTAACTGGTGGTACAGCTACCTTTGGTTTGGGTGCTATTTATGGTACCGTAGCAGGTACGGGTTTAACAACAATAATAAGTGGAGCAGTCGGGAGTACCGTTGTCGGTGGAGTAGCAACATATAAATGGGTAAAACATTCATATTTAACACAGTGTACTGGATTAATGAAATTATGGATGGGATGGCAATATTGGTTGGGGGATTGGTGGTATGGTAGAGAAGGCGCCGATCAAACTAATATTCGCGCCCAACAAATTACAAGACAAAAATCTAAAGAAGAACAAAGAGAAGAAATTAGAGAAATAGAACTTACACAAGAAGGAAATAGAAAAATTGAAGAAGATGAATATGATTATAAATCAGGACTTGAAGGTGGATATAAGAAAACTAAAAAAACAAAAGACAGAATGAATAAGAAGAAAACTAAAAAGAAAAAGAATAAAAAAACTAAAAAGAAAAAGAGAAAATCTAGAATTACGAAAAAAACTAGAAAAAAAAGAAAAATGAAAACTAAAAATTTAAATAATCATACTTAATACCATATAACCAATGAATCCAATAACTAAGGATTTTTTCCATAAATTTTTCATTTCAGTATAAATATCTGCCCAGGCATCTATTTGTTCTTTTTTTGTCAGTGAATATAACATTAGAGGACTTTTTGGATAAAAATAATAAATACCTAATTTAACTATATAAATAATACATAAAAATTTACATATTCTATAATTATCATTGGGATTTGTTAATAAATAATAAATACCAAGAATAACACCCGTTATCATACCAATCATATAAATTGAAAGTCTTTCATAAATTATCTTTTGATATATTTTTTTTTGTTCTTCATTTAATAAATTCATAAATTTTACAAATTTATAATTATCTTTTTTCATGTAAGACATATAAACCGATGAAAATAAAAGAGTCAAACCAATCAAACAAGGTCCTATTTGCATTTATTATATAATAGAAATTAATCAACTTCATCGATTGTCGGATTTTGAGAAGAATCACTCGACATTTCTGAAGGCATTTGCGAAGGCATAGGCATTTCTGATGGTCCTCCTTGACTATATAGTTTCATCATAATTGGATTTAATATTTCATTGATTTCACTCAATTTATTATCATATTCATCCTTTGTTCTTTCATCAAGCAACCAACTTTCGGTTTCAGTTACAAGTTTTGTAAGAGATTCTAATTCAGAATTATCCAATTTAGATTTCATTTCGGCATTATCAAGTGTTGTCTTTGTCTGATAAACAAGAGACTCTAAATTATTCTTTGCTTCAAGTTTTTCTTTATGTTTATTATCTTCATCTCTATACTTTTCACCCTCTGCTACCATTCTTTCAATATCCTCACTACTAAGTCTTCCCTTATCATTCTTAATAGTTATTGCCTGCTTAATTCCTGTACCCTTATCGCATGCTTCGATGTTCATAATACCATTGGCATCAAGATCAAATGTTACTTCAATTTGAGGAACACCTCTCCTTGCCGGAGGGATACCCTCTAATTTAAAATTTCCTAGTTCATTATTATCTTTTGTTAGTGCCCTTTCTCCTTCATATACCTGAATCATAACTGAATCTTGATTGTCTTCATATGTTGAAAATGTTTGAGATTTTTTTGTAGGAATTGTTGTATTCCTTTCAATTAGTTTTGTCATAACACCTCCCGCAGTCTCAATTCCCAAAGATAAAGGTGCCACATCTAAAAGCAAAATTTCATCTGCTTTTTCAGAACCACTCGTTGAACCTGACAAAATTGCTGCCTGAACTGCTGCCCCATATGCCACTGCTTCATCTGGATTAATTCCCTTATTTAATTCTTTACCATTAAAAAATGAACTCAGCAATTCTTGAACTTTAGGAATTCTAGTAGAACCACCGACAAGAACAATATCATTTACTTGATTCTTACTTACACCTGAATCTTGTAAAACTTTACTCACAGGATTAATACATTTTTGGAATAAATTCATACAAAGAGATTCGAATCTTGCCTTAGAAATACTAGAAAAAAAATCAATACCTTCATACAAAGATTCTAATTCAATCGATGCTGTATTGCTACTTGATAATGTTCTCTTTGCTCTTTCACATGCTGTCTTTAATCTCCTCAAAGATCTCTTATTATCAGAAATATCAACTTTATTCTTTCTCTTAAATTCATCAATGAAATATTTTACAAGAATATTATCAAAATCTTCTCCACCTAAATGAGTATCCCCTGCAGTTGCCTTTACTTCAAAAATACCATCATCAATTGATAATAATGAAACATCAAATGTACCACCACCCAAATCAAAAATCAATACAATCTTTTCCTCTGATTTTTTATCTAATCCATAAGCAATTGCTGCTGCCGTTGGTTCATTGATAATGCGCAGGACATTTAATCCAGCAATTTGACCAGCATCTTTTGTTGCCTGTCTTTGAGAATCATTAAAATATGCCGGAACAGTTATAACAGCATCAGTAACAGTCTCTCCAATATATGATTCAGCAACTTCTTTCATTTTTGTTAAAACCATCGACGAAATTTCTTCTGGTTGAAACTGCTTTGTTTCACCTTGATACACAAGTTCAATGACAGGTTTTTCATTCTTTTCAACAACCTTAAACGGGAACGAATTTATATCTGCTTGAACAGTAGGATCATTAAATTTTCTTCCAATCAATCTCTTGGCATCATAAACTGTTCCACTTGTGTTCATTGATGCTTGATTTTTTGCTCCATCTCCAATTAATCTTTCAGTATCTGTAAAAGCAACATATGAAGGAGTTGTTCGGTTCCCTTGATCATTTGCGATTATTTCACAACGATTATCTTTCCACCATCCAACGCAACTATAAGTTGTTCCTAAATCAATTCCAATCGCAACCATAATTATATAAATAATAATGATTTTACTTGTTTAAGTATTTTACACTTTTTAAAATATCATTGAATATTTTTTCGGTTGTTTCTTTTTTTTTCTTATCATAATTATCTTTCAGATTATTAATCAATACAAGTTCTGCTTTATTTATCTTTATTTTCTCGATTGAAGTATTTTCCATTATTTATTAATATTCTTAAATAATAAAAATATCAAATTTATTTTTAATGTATATATATATAATGAATCAAAACGATGAATGTAATTATTTTGATGCCAATAGTCAAAATGCTTCTGATATGAATTTGAATTGTATAAATAATCGTATAAATGGTGTAGATAAATATTGCAAATCTGAATATAAACTTTATGATAATATATCAAGAAATAGTCAATATTTACAAATTAAAAGAGATACAGATGCCGGATATAATATCCAAAATACTATTCCGCAAATAAAAAAAACTAACCTTAATTCAGGGATTGAAGGATTTACTGGTAAAATTTTTATCACTGATAATGGACCAGGGAAAACAAATATTAAAGGAACTTGTCCCGAAGGATTTAAATGGAATGAAACTCTTGGTGGATGTATACAAGTCTGCCGAAATTGTCACTATAATGAAATAAATGAACATAAATCTAAAGATTATAATAAAGCAGATCCTTGTTTTCCTGAGGGAGTTTATGACGGTATATCAAATTCTGGAACATTAAATTGTACATGTGGCAAAGATAATAAATACTGTTCAGATAATTTTATAAAAGATATCTATGAAGTCATCGGTCTTCTTTAAGAACATAAAAAATTTTTATAATTTATGAATTTTATATTTTATCTAATTTCTTATCTAATTCTTACAATCCAGCGTTAAGTGCCTCTTCCATATCCTGAATTTCAGATTCACGACTACTCGCGAAATCTTGGTTCCTCTTCTTAATCTCATTCACTCTTTCTCCAAGAGAATCTCCTAGACATGCTACAAAATCTTCAAATTCTTCTTCGCCAGCGAAGTTGGTAACAAGAACCTTTACAAGTTCATCATTCTCATCAGGAGACCAACCCACATATTCATGCTTATCAGATTCTTCAACCATCTTATTAAAGTCCTCAAAATCCCTTGGCTTGAACTCACTAATCTTCACAATTGACTTTTCACACTTCATTAGTTCTTCCGGTGAAGTGTCTTCGTCCATGTTCTGGACAGCATTCGCATGAATTTCCTTGACAGCACGACCGTCCGTGCCAATCAGAGAACCAACTGAATCATGTGAAAGAATAAGATACAGAAAATGGACATTCTTCTTCTTTCGAGGGACAAAGGAATCCTGATACTTCAAGAGATGAAACTTCACAAACTTCATCATCACCTCAGAATCACATTCAATGTTTGCCGAAACGATTCCCTCTTCGGAAACTGAAAGGCGAATGTATGGATTCTTGGGATTATCCTTGATCTTCTCTGACAATTCCTTGATCTTCTCTCCATTCTCATCTTCCCCCTTTTTCTTGAGATCCTTGATTTCTTGTTCTGTCTTCTTCTTGAAGAGATTGAAACTGTTCCATGATGGTTTTGTTACCGAATTGCGTAGTGAAGGAACTCGATTGAGTCTTTCATTCTTTTCGCAGGCAGACTTAGAAGGACCAACAATAGAACCAAGATCTTGGGGATTGAACTTCGGGAGTTCAACCACCAGAGTCCCAGTGAAGTCTCCAGAAGAAGAAACTGGCGAAACACTCATCGTCCTTTCTCTTTTTCTCTTTGCTGACTTTTGCTGACTTTTCTGAGTTTTCTGCTTTGCTGTTGTATTATTTTTCTGTTCTTTTCTAATTCTTCCTTTTTTGTTTTGTTATTTCTTCAAAATAAAACTATCAAATTTTTTGTTATTTTTTTTAAAAGATTATATATACAATGAATGACAAAATATTTTTCCTTGTTCTTTCTAATATTTTTTCTACGATATATTTTCATATGAATCTTTATGATGTAGATAATTCAATTAAAATAAAAGATCCTTTATGGAAATCTGCTTCTGAAAAATATTTTTCATTTATGAAACATGGTCTTTTACATTATGAAGATAATTGGGTTGATACACTATTAAAACTTAGAACTCCTTTATTTTATATAATTTGGATATTATATTTCGCATTACAGGGAGATGAAACTATACCATTTTGGTTTGGATTATTAAATATTATAATGTCATTATTTTTATATTTATATAGTACATTTGTTTATAATAAAATAAGTGGGAAAAATCAATGCAATTATACACAACTAACAATTCCTTCATTTGACTACTATTTAATACCAAAAATATTATTTATAGTCTTATTTCTTTTTATATATTATAATAACAGTAATATTTTGTTAGGATTATATTTAGTATTATCATTATCTCTATATTTTGGATTTAAATACCTAACAAACGATTTTGATAATTCATTAAAATGTTTTACAACAAATATTGGAGGAATTTATCTTTATTTAATCATAATTTCAATTATAACATTTATAAAGGGGACATAATTAGTAATAAACAGTAGGAACAGACCATGATTTACCTAATTGCCAATGTTTAAGAGCATATGATTTAGGATATTTTTTACATGGATAACTAATATAACCTTTTTTATTTTTTAATCTTTTTTTATTCTTAGTTTTCTTTTTACTATGACATTTATTTTTACCTGATTTTCTATAAGGTGGATCTTCACCAGGCGAAAATTCTTCAATAAATGGATAAAAATAATTAGTTGGAAAAATATAATAATTATCACTTAATTTTATACCACTTCTTAGATACCTTGGTCCTGTTTCACTATCAACATAGATACTACTAAAATTTATACTATTTAGTTTTTTCTTTGATAAAAGTCTTTTTAAAATTGGACTTTTTGGAATTGCACCAAAAAAAGAATTACTTAAAAAATCTACATTTTTAAATCTAGGTACTTCATTACATCCGACAAATTTATATTTTTTATTTAATAACTTATACATTGGTTTTAATATCTCAAATGTTGTATCAAAATAATAACCCCCATGGGTATATACTATCTCTAAACGCATTAAATCTGTAATTTGAGCCCATTTCGAATGTAAATAAGGTTCCCCTTTTATATTATATAAAATGTG
>MDSZ01029015.1_pt1 | contig 14615 bp, 16 predicted proteins | sample 811201 | NCBI WGS metagenome assembly MDSZ01 (sample SAMN05326647, study PRJNA326480) | marine metagenome | isolation source: seawater | place: Indian Ocean: North | collected 2010
ATTCATATAGATGATGTTTCAAGCGCAACTTATATAGCTATGAAAAAAGGTAAATCAGGTGATATTTTTCACATAAGTAATGAAGAAATGATAACAATAAAAAGATTAGTCAAAATAATTTGTAAGAAGCTAAATAAAGATTATGACACAGTTGTAAATATCACTAGAGATAGAATTGGTAAAGATAGCACATATGATTTGAGTAGCAAAAAAATAAGAGTTCTTAAATGGAAGCCGAAAATAAATTTAGACCAAGGTCTAGATAGAGTCGTTAATTGGATGAAAACTAATTTTAATAGTTTTAAAAAATCTGATTTAAATTATATACATAAGAAATAAATGAAAAAATTAATAGACTATACAAAAAGATATATTGAAAAAGAATTCAATCATACAGCAAAGTTAGATCTTCAAGCATTTGAGAAGTTTGTGTTTGAACTTAAAAAAGTAAAAAATAAAAATAAAAAAGTTATTTTAGTAGGTAATGGTGGTAGCGCAGCAATGGCAAGCCACGTTAGTGTAGATTTGACTAAACAATGCGGAATAAGAGCTGTAAATTTTAATGAAGCAGATTTAATAACTTGTTTTGCGAATGATTATGGTCACGATAATTGGATGATGGAAGCTATTAAAAAATTTAAAGATCCTGGTGACCTAATTGTACTTATTAGTAGCAGCGGAAATTCAAAAAATCATGTTGTTGCTGGAAATTACTGCAAAAAAAATAAGATTAATTTAGTAACATTTACTGGTTTTGGTGGAAAAAACAAATTATCAAAATTAGGTAAAATTAATTTTTGGTTAAATTCGAAAAATTACAATCAAATAGAGATGGTTCATCATATATGGCTTCTATTAGCTTGCGATTTTATTACTTCAAAAAAATTTTAATTATTATTAAAGATTTTCCTCTATTACTTTTCTTTTTAACCTAACTTTAAGCATGCTGTTAATGTTATCTACAGCATTTTGTCCAAATTTATTTTTTATTTTGTTTAGAAAATTTTTATTTGAAAAATAAAGATGAAAGTGATCATCTCTTAATTTTAAGATTTCACCTGCTTTTAAAGTTTCTGTTGGTAACGGTTTAGTATCATAAGAATGAAAAGAAAATTCACTATATTTAATTGGTAAGTCAATATTTTTTTCTAATGCATCTTTGTAAAGTTGACTCCCAGGTAAAGCCATTGCTGCATAAGTGTTCCAGCCAAGAGTATTAAGTTTTAAACTAAGTTCAAAAGTATCATGTATGCTTTTAATTGTGTCTCCAGGTAATCCATAAATATAATTTGCTAATACTTGAATATCCGACTCTTCTATTTGTTTAACTACTTTTTCAACATCAACATCTTCAAATTTACCTTTTGAAACTTCTAATCTGATTGATTTTGAACCACTCTCAATTCCCAAGCACAGCCATTTAATTCCTGCTTTTCTAACTTTCTTTAAAACTTCTGGCCTCTTAACAGTATCAATTCTAGAATATGCCCATAATTTTAAATCGTCTTTTTTATTTCTCTCGGCCAATCTATCACATAATGGGATATAATATTTAGGGTTCAATAAAAACATTTCATCAGTTATTTTTATTGTTTTGACTCCCATTGAAATTAATTTATCAAATTCTTTAATTATAAAATCTGTCGACCAAAATCTCATACCACTATAATTACTGGCAACTCCAATATCTTCATTATCATTTTTATTAATAATATTTATCATACAAAAATTACATTTGAACTGACATCCTAAAGATGTTTGAATGGCAGCATAGGGTGATCTAAAATCATCTTTATATTCAGCATGCCATAAAGGTGATCTGTAAAGATCTAAAGGCTTATCATTAAATGGAAGTAAGTCCCAGGCATAACCTGGTAAGTCTTTATCCATCTTTTCAGTAGGAACAACTCCGACAGATCCAGTAAACTCTATTTCTTTATTGCTATTTCTAAAAAATATTCCTGGAATTTTTCTTAAATTGAAATCATCATATTTTTTTATTTTAAGTATCTCATGCAATGAATAAACTCCCTCATTAATAAATACAAAATCTATACTTTCTTCATCAATTAAAGATTTTTTGGGAAGAGCTTGCACATAAGAACCCAGATATGCTATTGGAGATTTTACTTCTTTTTCTTTTAAATAAGTTGATAATTCAACTGCGCCTATCATATTTGTTGTTCCTGCATTAACATTTTGGCCATAAACAACAAAACATATTAAACCTGGATTTAATTTTAAAATTCTAGAGTGAGCGTCTTCTAATGACAAGTTTTCTGCTAGACAATCCAATATAGCTACTTTACCACCTTTTGATCTACAACTTTCGGCAAGCAATAAAGACCAAGTCGGTGTTTCAATAGCAGATAATTTTTTAGAAAGATCTTGATATACCTTTTTTGCTGAATTAGGGGTAACAAACAAAATATCAATCATAAATATTTTTTAATTTTTTCTATAATTTTAATAGTAGAAAGATCATTTCTATTTAAGATATTTTCTCTACCATCATTTCCAAAATCTATTTTTTCCTCAAGAGCATTACAAATAATATTATTATTTAAAGAGTATTTATTTACAAATTTTAATAACATGGTTGATAAATTAAAATTATCATACTGTTCATCGAAAACTAATGTGTGAAAATGGTGCTTTAATTCATTTGATAATGACTCACTTATTGGTTTGCATCTAAACAAATCTATTAATGTTATATTTTCTTTAAAAGAAATATTTGAGTTAACTATTTGATAAATTTTATTTAATATGTAGCCATGACTTATAATACATAACTTTTTTCCTGTATAGATTGTTCTGTATCCATTTTTCATATCAACTTTATTAATTTTATAATCAATATTACTACATTGATCCCTATCTAGTCTTACAAAAGAAATTTTGTTATGTTTTAAAAGATATTTGGCAAGAGATGATGCCATCGCACCATCTGATGCTGTATATATATTTGAATTAACTATTGAATTTGCTAGTCCTAAATCTTCATTTGAATAATGTGTAGGTCCTGCATTTGCATATCCATAACCAATGCCAGGTATTAAGTTTATCATAGGCAAATTCATAATAGAGCTTATTTTGTGTTGCTCCCATGCTCTAGCAATAATAAATGGAGCCATTGCATAATTAATTACAATTTTTTTTTTTAAAGATAATCCAATTGCTACATCAATCATATTTTGTTCACTAATACCTAAATGAATAAATTGTTTTGGAAGTTTTTCTCTAAAAATATCTAATGAGGGCGCTCCAAAATCTGCACTTAAAAAAAATATATTTTTATTTTTTTTTGCTAATTTATAAACTTCTTCTATAAAGCAGTCCCTTTGAAAAAATTTTTTAATTTTCATATTTTTAATTCTTTAAGAAGCTGATTTTTTTTCATTTTTGTTAAATTATGCCAATAATGCCATTCTGATTTGTTTTTCATGAAATTTACTGAATTACCCTTAATTGTTTTAGCAATCAAAATTTTATTTTTTTGATCATTTTTTTTCAAAAAATTTAAACCCATGTAAATTTCATTATAATTATGACCATCAATTGTTTTTACCTCGAAATCAAAACCCTTTAGTTTTTTTTCTATTGAATTTAGTTTTAAACATTTTTCTGTTCTTCCAAGAATAATTAAATCATTTCTATCTAATATAATTTTTATATTAAATAATTTGTTATGTTTTATAAATAAAAGTGACTCCCAAATTGACCCCTCATAAAGTTCACCTTCACTTATAATAGTCCATATATTTTTTTTTTTATTTTTTTCGCCTATTGATATTCCAGCAGCTATACCTAGACCATGACCCAAGGATCCAGAAGTTACATCGATACCAGGTATATAATTATTGGGAAAGATTTTAAAACAAGACTCAGAATTTTTTTTCCAATTTATCCACTCTCTTTTTTTTATTATAGAATTTCTCAACAAATATGGATACTGTACAGATCCAGCATGTCCTTTACTCATAATGAAATAGTCGTTATTTCTTTTATTTTTTGAGCTTTTGATAAATTTTCCTAAATAAAGACAATTCACAACATCAAAAATTGATAAAATTGAACCAGGATGGCCTTCTTTAATTTCAATAAATTTTTTAAAAATTTGTAATTTAATTTTTTTTCCTATATTTTTTATTTTATTGATATCCATAAAATTCAAATGTAAACAAAGTTATTCCTAATACAAATTGCATTATGTATATCTATATTCCAAATAAATTAAAGTTTAAACGAAAAAGGATTAATTTTACGGCAGATAAACTTGTTGAATTCGAGTCAGAAGTTGCAAAAGATTACAATGCCGGATTAATAAGAGGCCCAATACATCTTTCTTTTGGAAATGAAAAACAATTAATTAAAATTTTTAAGTACATAGATAAAAATGATTGGGTACTGTCAAGTTGGAGAAATCACTATCATGCATTGTTACATGGTTTAAATCCTAATTTGATAAAAAGATTTATATTTGATGGGAAAAGCATGAGTATATCTTCTAGAAAGCCCAAATTTTTTTCTAGCTCAATTGTAGGAGGAATACTGCCAATAGCTCTTGGTATTGCAAAATCAAATAAAATTAAAAAAAACAAACAAACTGTATGGTGTTTCATAGGGGATATGACTGCAGAAACAGGTATTTTTCAAGAGGTATATAAATATTCAAGAAACTTTAATTTAAATTTAAAATTTATTGTTGAGGATAATATGTTAAGCACAAATACTCCAACTCACACTGTATGGAATAAAAAAAGATATTTTGAACATAAGAAATATCCAAATATTATTTATTATCGTTATAAAAATAAGTATCCACATCATGGAACTGGAAAGTGGGTATTATTTTAATGAATAAATATTCCAAAGAAATAATTAAATCTATGAAATTTTTATCCTCTAAAAAAGAAACAATTTTTTTAGGGCAATCAGTTATATTTCCTGGGAATCTTTTATATAAAACTCTTAGTCCTATAAAAAAAAATAAAAAAATTGAGCTACCTGTTTTTGAGGAAGTTCAAATGGGAATGAGTTTGGGTATGGCAATTAATGGCATGTTTCCTGTAACCTGTTTTCCTAGATTTGATTTTTTATTATGTGCAATGAATCAATTAGTAAATCATAGTGATAAGATCAGCATAATGACAAAAGGCCAATATTCCCCAAGGATGATAATCAGGGTTCTAGTAGGTGCAAAATCCCCATTAGATGGTGGTGAACAACATACCCAAAATTATGTTAATGAGTTAAAAAAAATTTTTAAATCAATAAATGTTTTTGATTTACAGGATGAAAATAAAATTTTTTCTAGCTATAAAGAAGCGTATAAAAATAAAAAAATAAACTTATTAGTTGAATACTCAGAAAGATATTAAATGAATTATCCATTAGTTTCAGACTCATGGGGTTTAGAAGAAAAAAAAGCAATAAACAAAGTTATCAAATCAAATATTTATACTTATAAAGGTAAATATGTTGGAGAGTTTGAAAACAAATTTGCTAAATTTTTTAATTGCAAATATTCTGTTATGGTTAACTCAGGTTCATCTGCTAACCTAATTTCTATAGCCTCTTTATTTTACAAGAAAAAAAAACCTTTGAGAAGAGGAGATGAGGTGATAGTTCCAACACTTTCTTGGAGCACAACATACCATCCTTTACAACAATATGGTTTAAAACTTAGGTTTGTTGATATTGATATAAACACTTTAAACGTAAGTGTTGAAAATATTATCAGAGCATGTACAAAAAAAACAAGATTAATAGTTGCTGTAAGTATTTTAGGAAATCCAATACATCTCTCAAAATTAAAAGCATTCTGTAAAAGCAAAAATATTTATCTTATGGAAGATAATTGTGAGTCAATGGGTGCAAAAATAAATGGAAAATATACAGGGACTTTCGGTATAGTTAATACATTTAGTACTTTTTTTTCACATCATATTTCAACTATAGAAGGTGGTATTGTTACAACGGATGATTATGAAATATACAATATACTTCTATCTCTTAGATCACATGGTTGGACAAGAGATTTAAAGAGTAATTTTTATTTAAAAAAAAACCAATCTATCTATGAAAACTATTGTTTTGCACTTCCTGGTTATAATGTCAGATCAACAAATCTAAATGCAGCAATCGGCTTAGAACAGTTAAAAAAGATAAATAAATTTGTAAAAATAAGAAGAAAAAATCATGATTTGTTTTTAAAACTTTTTAAAAATGATGATAGATTTATTATACAAAATTATAATAGTGGTCACTCATGTTTTGCCTTTACATTTGTGATAAAACCGAAATATAAAAAATATAAAAATACATTATTTAAAATGTTAAAAAAAAACAATATAGAATTTAGATTAATAACGGGAGGAAGTTTTTTTAAACACCCGGTAAAAAAATATTTTTCTTTTTCAAAATATAATGGATCAAAAAATGTAGATTATATCCATCAAAATGGTTTTTTTGTTGGAAATCATCCAAAGAGACTTAATAAAGAATTAATTTTTTTAAAAAAAATAATAGATTCAGTTATATGAGAATATTAATTACAGGGGGCGCAGGGTATATAGGCTCAACATTATGTGAGTACTTATTAAACAGTGGTCATGAAGTAACAGTTTTAGATAGTTTTTTGTTTTCAAACGACTCGTTGAATTCATATATGTCAGATAAAAATTTTTCAGTATTTCAAGAGGATGTAAGAAATATTTCATCTATAAAGAATTACATATCTAAAAATGACGTTATCATTCCTCTTGCATGTTTAGTTGGAGCTCCACTTTGTAATTTAAAAAAAGTTGAGGCTGAGCAGGTTAATTATGAAAGCATAAAATCCATGATCGATATAATGTCAAAAAATCAATATATAATATATCCTACAACGAATAGTGGATATGGGGTTGGGGAAAAAGATAAATTTTGTACAGAGGAAACCCCATTAAATCCAATTTCAGTCTATGGCAAAACCAAAGTAAAGGCCGAAAATTATATTGCGAATAATTTTGAAAACTCAACGCGCTTGAGATTGGCAACAGTTTTTGGTTGTTCACCAAGAATGAGACTTGATTTATTGGTTAACGACTTTGTTTACCGAGCAACTAAAGATAAATTTATAGTATTATTCGAATCTCATTTTAAAAGAAACTACATTCATATTAGGGATGTTTGTAGAGCTATTTTAATGTCCATCGAAGATCAAAAAAATTTTGCTGGAGAAACTTTTAACCTTGGATTGTCAGATGCAAATTTGTCAAAATTAGAATTATGTTTGGAAATAAAAAAGTATATACCTCAATTTGAAATATTAGAATCAGATATTGGTAAAGATATTGATAAGAGAGATTACATAGTTTCAAATGAAAAAATTGAGTCCAGGGGTTTTAAGCCAATTTATTCAATTGATGACGGAGTTAATGAATTGATTAAACTATTTAAATATTTAATACCTTCTGAGTCAATGCGAAATTTTTAATTAAAAATGATAATCTCTAAAACACCCTTAAGAATTTCATTATTTGGAGGAGGAACTGATTTTCCAAATTATTATAAATATAATAAATCATGCGTTATAGGTTTTGCAATAAATAGGTACAATTATATTTTTTTTAATTCAAAATTTTTAAATAGATCTGTTTATAAATATCAAATTAGTTACTCAAAGTTTGAAAAAGTTAACTCAGTAAAAAATATTAAACACAATTCTGTAAGAGAAACTATAAAATATTTTAATTTTAAAAGCCCATTTCAATTACATTATAATGGAGAATTGCCAGCAAGAACTGGACTAGGTTCATCTTCAGCATTTACAGTTGGATTATGCAATATAATAAACTTTTTGAAAAAAAAAAAAATAAGTCAAATGGGATTGGCCAAACAAGCAATCGATATTGAGCAAAATAAAATTAAAGAATATGTAGGTTCACAAGATCAAACTTTTGCATCATTTGGAGGATTTAATAAAATTAGCTTTTATAAGCAAAAAATTAATGTGCAAAGAATTAAATTAGATAAATTTCAAATAAAAAATATTGAAGATAGCTCACTTTTATTGTTCACCGGTCAGTCAAGATTTGCAGATAAAATTGAAAGAAAAAAATTTAGTAAAATGAATAACAGAAAATTAAAACTTCTCGATGAAATTTTAAATATATCGAATGAGGCAAATAATTTGTTTAAGAAAAAAAGAATCAATATTCCTGAAATAGCAAAACTATTAAACGAGTCATGGATATTAAAGAAATCTATTGATGATAATGTATCAAATGAAAAAATTGACGATGTTTATAAATATGCTTTGGAATGCGGAGCATACGGCGGAAAGCTTTTAGGAGCAGGTGGTGGTGGATTTATTTATTTATTATGTCCAAAAAATAAAAAATACGAAATAAAGAAAAAATTAAATAAATTTATTAATTTGGATGTAAAGATTTCTCAAGCTGGATCTAGCATAATTTCTTCAACACCTGAATATATTTGATGCTTATAAGCATAATAACACCAACTTACAAAAGATTAAATTATATTAAAAAAAATTTAAAACAGATTAGTTTAATTCAGAAGAAATTTAAAAATATTGAATGGATAGTTGTTATTGAAAGCAAAGATAAAGCTACATTAAATTTTTTCAAAAAAAGAAAAAAAAAATTTATAAAAACTTTAATTGGAAAGTTTGGAAGCGCAGAGGTGGCTTACGAAAAAGGTATTAAAATATCTAAAGGAAAGTATTTAAATTTACATGGTGATGACGATTTTTTTAATGTTAGTAATTTCAATTTAATAGACAAAAATTTATTTGAAAAGAATTTTTCTTGGATTGTATTTGATGGTTCGTACATTGATACTCAATTCAGGGCAATAAGAAAACCTATGTCATTTATTAAAACCTTTTTATTAAAAAATTATGGTCGATTTGATTTAACTATAGTTAATTTTTTAATGACACCATCAATTTTTATAAAAAAAAAAATTTATTTTAAACTTGGAGGATTGGGACCTATTAAGCGCTCAGGTTCCGATTATGTATTTTGGATGAAATTAAGTAAAAAGTATAGTCCAAGAATAATTTTAAAAAAAATTTCTTTCACCATGATGTCAAATAAAACTATCACTGGAACTTTTAGGTTTGAAAAGTATATTTATTTATTCAAAAATATGATTAAATATAATAATTCTGGTTTTTTAGGAAATATTTTAATTACCGCATCAATAACAATAACAGTGATTTATAATTTTTTTCAGAAAAAAAATTTTTTTAATTAGGCTAAATTCCTTGAATATCTTATTTCTAAGTTCTATACAAAGTAATTAAAAAATATTTTAATGAAAAAGATATTTATTGCAGGTCATAATGGTTTAGTAGGTAAAGCTTTTTCAAGGTTGTTAAAAAAAAAAAAAATTACAAGTTATTTTTTAAAGATAAAAAAAAGTTAGATTTAACTAATCAGAAAAGTGTCCTAAGTTATTTTAAAAAACATAAGTTTAATCAAGTTTATTTGGCTGCAGCAAAAGTAGGAGGCATAAAGGCAAATAGTAACTATCCTGCAGACTTTATCTATCAAAATTTGATGATAAATTGCAATGTAATAAATTCTGCATATATAACAGGTGTAAAAAAAGTTTTATATTTAGGATCTAACTGTTCGTATCCAAAATTCACAATACAACCAATGAAAGAAAATCAGTTATTAAGTGGAAAAATAGAACCTACAAATGAAGCATTCGCTATCGCAAAAATTGCTGGCTTAAAACTTTGCGAAAGTTATAACCGACAATATAAAAATAAAAAAATAGACTTTAGAACTGTTATGCCAACAAACCTTTATGGAGTTGGTGATAATTTTCATCCAAAAAATTCACATGTTATTCCGTCTTTAATCAAAAAATTTCATTTAGCAAAAAAAAGGAAATTAAAAACAGTTAAAATATGGGGTTCTGGAAATGCTGTTAGAGAATTTTTGTTTGTTGACGATCTAGCAAAATATTGTTTAAAAATTATGAACATATCAAAAAAAAAATATAATCAATATACTGAAGATAGATGTTCTCATATAAATATTGGAACAGGAAAAGGATGCACCATTTCACAATTGGCAATTAAAATTTGTAAGATAGTAGGCTATGAAGGAAATATTATTTTTGATAAATCTCAACCTGATGGGCATCCAAAAAAATTACTAAATATTAGTAAATTAAAAAAGATAACAAAAACTAAATTTGTTAATTTAGATGAAGGATTAAAAATTACATATCAAGATTTTTTAAATAAATGAAAAAAAAGATTGATTTAATTATCCTTTGTGGAGGAAGAGGGTTAAGACTAAAAAAGATTACAGAAAAAATATCCAAACCCATGATTAAGTTTGGAAATGTAAGTTTTCTTAGACATATCATAAATTTTTATAAAAAATATAACTTTGAAAATATTTATCTTTTAGCAGGCTATAAAGGTGAACAAATTTTAAAAGAGTTTAATGAGTCTTTTGAAAATTCAACAGCAATAAGATGTTTTATCGAAAAAGAACCTTTGGGTACCGGTGGAGCAATTAAAAATATTAAAAATAAAATAAAAAATGATTTTGTTTTAGTTAATGGTGATAGTTTTTTAAATTTGAATTTTTCTAAATTTTTAAATTTTAAGAATAATTCAAACTTCATGGCAAAGATGATTTTAGTAAAAAATTTAAATTATAAATCAAATAGAAAATTAAGCTCATTATCTATTGACGTTAATAATACTTTAAAATTTAACTATAAATCAAATTTAATGAATTCAGGAATATACTTTTTTAAAAAAAAATCATTGAAATATTTCTCAAAAAAAAAATTTTCCTTAGAAAATGATTTATTGCCTAAATTAATAAAACAAAAAAAAATAATTGCTTATCAGGAAAAGAATTTTTTTATAGATATAGGTACAAAAAAACAACTTATATCAGCAAAAAAAAAACTCAAAAAATATTTTTACAAACCTGGATTATTTTTAGACAGAGACGGTGTTTTAAATAAAGATACAGGCTATGTTTATAAATATAAAGATTTTAAATGGTTACCAGGATCTATTAAAGCAATTAAATTTGCTCAATCAAAATTTCATATATTTATAGTTACAAATCAGTCAGGAATAGGCAGAGGGTATTACAGTTTAGAGCAGTTTAATATACTTCATAAAAAAATCAAAACTCATTTGTGTTCAAAAAATATTTTTATAAATGATTTAGAGTTTTGTCCACATCACCCAGTTCAAGCAAAAGGAAAATATAAATTTAAATGTGATTGTAGAAAACCTAACATTGGAATGATTAAAAATTTAAAAAAAAAATGGTATATAAATTTTAAAAAATCTATCTTTATAGGAGATAAAAAATCTGACCAAGAGGCGGCAAAAAAGTCTAAAATAAAATTTTTTTATAAAAAAAAAAACTTATTTAATTCTATTAAGAAATATATCTAGTAATTAATCTCTAAAATTCTTTCAAATTTTTTACTGACCGTGTCAGATGAAAAGTTTTTCATTACTTTGGTATAAGCTTGCAATCTTGATTTATTTATTTTTTTTTTTTTTATTTTTAAAAATTTTTTTATTCCTTTGACTAAACTTTCGATATTATTTTTTTCACATAAATGATTAAATGTATGTTTAAGAAGATAGTTATGACCACTATTTTTATATGCAACAATATATAGCCCAAATATCATTGCTTCCATTACTGATGTTCCTGCACCTTCGGAAAATGATGGTGAAACCAAACAATCTGTTTTTTGAAAAATTTTTTTATAATCTTTGAAGTAACCAATATATTTTACATACATTTTGTTTTCTTCAATCAATTCAAAAGTTTTTTTATTAAATTTAGATTGTCCTATAATTGATTGAGTGGTTGGTCCAGCTATAAAAAAATTTGTATTTGGATAATTTTTTTTAATAATTTTTGCAGTTTCAATATACTCTGAAATACCCTTTTCTTTTATAAGTCTTCCAAAAAATAAAAAGTTTTTCTTTCTATTGTTATATTTTTTAGATTTAATTAATTCCACACCCTCTGTAGGTAATAAAAATATTTTTTTTCTTTCTTTTGTAAAATTATAAAAATACTTTTTATCTTCTGGATTTATACAAATAACAATTTTGCTTGTATTAATAATTATTTTTACAATTAGATTATAAAAATATTTTTCATAAAAATTTCCTATCTGTAATGATCCACGACCTGCAATCAGTGAAATAATTTCAACATCTAATAATAATATTTTTTTTAATAATGAAACTACAAATTGATATTTATATGAATAAACAATTATTTTAGAATGTTTAAATAATTTTAAAATTTTATATATTTTTATAAAATCAATTATTATATTTTTAGATTCAAATTTGTAACTTTTCAGATTTTTTGATTTTTTAGATAATTTGGCTTTATAATTTGGTGTCCATATATCAAATTTATAGTTCTTTAATTTACTTAAATAATGTTCTCTGAACTTTATAATTGAAAAAGCTGTATTGGAAATTACTAAAATTTTCTTCATTACTTAAATTCTATATATAAAAATTATAATTTTATATAAATAAAAGGGTAAATTAATACATCACTATGTTCAAAAATATAAAAACTTAAAAAAAAACATTTATAATTATAGAAATTGGATCAAATCATAATCAGTCAATTAGTAATGCTTACAAACTAATTGACAATTTTTGAAGATGTCGAAAAGGGTATGAGCTATTATACATCAAAAGATTGTCTTTCAAATTCTTTATAGCTAGAAATAAAATATTGATTTTCTCTTATGAAAGTCTATGAATAATTTGTGAAAAAAAACATAATACAAGATTTAATTGCTGATTTAAATATTGAAATTTATTTAGATACTGCCGACCTAGATAAAATTAAAGAGTATACGGAAAAAAATTATATAAAAGGCTTTACTTCAAATCCTTCATTAATGGCAAAATATGGAATAACTTCATATGAAAATTTCATTAAAGAATTTTTAAATATTTCAAAAGACAAACCTGTATCTTTTGAAGTTTGTGCTGACGAACTCAATTTAATGTATGAACAAGCTTTAAGAATTAGTAATTTTTCAGATAGTATATTTGTTAAGATACCATATTATAATTCTAAAGGACTTAGTACACTTGAGTTAATAAATAGTGTCACTCAAAAAAAGATTAAAACAAATGTAACTGCCATAATGAGTTTTGACCAAATCAAATCAATAGTTGATAGCAAAAAAGATGATACAGAAAGTATTCTATCTATTTTTGCTGGCAGAATTGCAGATAGTGGAATAGATCCAAAGGATACAATTAAAAAAAGTGTAAATTATATACAAGACTCAAATAAAAATTTTAAAATTTTATGGGCAAGTGTAAGAGAAATATATAATTTATACGAAGCAAATAATTGTGGTTCTCATATAATTACTGTAACCCCTGAATTAATATCCAAAATAAAACTAAGAAACAAAGATCTTAAAGAATATAGTATAGAAACTTCAAGAATTTTTTATGAAGATGCTTTGAAAAACAAATTAGAAATATAAATATATATTATGAGCAAGGTTTTGGTAACAGGAGGCGTCGGTTTTTCTGAATATCTTAAAATTTCAAATTTGAATAAAAATGATACTTTGTTAATCTTTTCTGCAGGGGGAGGAAATTTAAAAAAAAAAGTTTCAGTCAATTTAATACAAGCAATTAAATTTGCCAAAAAGAAAAATGCCAAAATAATAAGTTTTGTAGGCAAAGATAGCAGTTTTGCATTCAAAAATTCAAATATCTCAATATTAATGAGCTCTCCAGAGGAAAAAAACTAAATGGTAGAAAGATCAAAACTACGTTTTAAATTGTAAAATGAAGTTTTCGTTAATAGACAAAAGTGCAAAAGATGCATCAGCTATAATTATTTACAAAGAAAAAAAGATTTTACTAAATCTAAGATCAAATAAAAATAATATATTTTACCCAAATCATTGGGGCTTGCTAGGTGGGGCAAAAGAGAAAAATGAAAGTTTAAGATTAACTGCAATTAGGGAATTTAAAGAAGAAACTTCTTTAAAAATTATTAAAAAAAATCTAATTTTTTTTAATAGTATTTATTTTAGTTTGCACAACCAGCCAAAAAAAATGATAAAGAGAAACTTTTACACATATGAGATAAAAAACTTAAGCCACTTTAATAAAAATTTTAAATTAACAGAAGGTATAAAATGTAGGTTTTTTACATATAAACAAGTTATGAAATTAAAAAATATAGTACCTTATGATAAGCTTGCTTTAGACATGTTTTTTGATAGCAAATTTTATAGTTAATTAAAAATTCTGAATAGAAAATTCAGCAAATGTGGATTTAAATTACCATTGTATTTGTTTTTTAAAAACATAAATTGAAATTTTAATGAAAATAAATAAAAAAGTTTTAGTTGTAGTTGCACATCGTGATGATGAAGTATTGGGTTGTGGTGGCACCATAGCAAAGTTAGTTGATGAAAATTATAAAGTCTATGCTATTTCAATGACCGATGGAGTTTCATCAAGAGACCATTATACTAAGAAAGAATTAGCTGATAGATTAAAGAATTCTTTAAAAGCTGCAAAAATC
>MDSZ01229556.1_pt1 | contig 14612 bp, 17 predicted proteins | sample 811201 | NCBI WGS metagenome assembly MDSZ01 (sample SAMN05326647, study PRJNA326480) | marine metagenome | isolation source: seawater | place: Indian Ocean: North | collected 2010
AAAAAGACTTTGAAAACTTTTCAGTTCTCTTTATAAATTCACACATCAGTTTTTGAAGAGTGAATCAAACAGTGAAAAAAAATGTTGGGTTTAGATGAAGCTGGATGTGGACCCGGGTTCGGCGACTTGGTTGCTTCTGCAGTATACGTACCAACGAATGTTTGTTTGGATGGTATTACAGACTCAAAAAAAATGACTGAAAAGAAAAGAAATATATTCTTCAAAAAAGTCTGCGAAGAATGTTTTTTTGGTATTGGAAAAGTCACAAACAAAGAAATAGATGATTTGGGTCTGGGTGAAGCGAGGAGGCTTGTGTTTGAAAGAGCACTTTATGAGTTTGAAACAAAGTATCCTGACTTCGAAATGGAAAAACACATTGTAGATGGAACAATTTATAGAAAATGGAAAGACATTCCATTTGAATGCATACCCAAAGCAGATTCTCTTTATACTGAAGTTTCAGCAGCCTCAGTTGTTGCAAAGGTTACACGAGATAATGATGTACTAAGTCTATGCAAAAATAATCCATACTTGGACGAATACTATAATATATCAAAAAACAAGGGGTATTTGACAAAAGAACATAAAAACGGTATTTATAAATATGGAAAAAGTGTGTATCATCGGTTGAGTTATAACATAAAATAAAAGCATATAAAAATAGTAGATAGTGTTGAATCAGATTTAAGTAGTTGCACGGTGTTAATAATTGAATAAAACAGTTGTATCTCTTTAATCTCTTTGTTGAGTTACGATGATTCTCACAGACGAACAAACTAGTGCTATAAAATCGTTTACTGAAGATAATCTAAACGTTAGTGTACAAGCTGTCCCTGGTGCTGGGAAATCTACTCTTATTATAGAACTAATAAAAGTTTTAAAAAACAAAGGGGCAAAATGTCTAGTTGTTGCATACAACACCGATTTAGCTTCTCATATGGTAAGGTTATTGTCTGAAAATAATCTTGACGAATACGCAGTATGCTATACGTTTCACAGTTTGTGTAGCAACTTTATCCAACTAGCACCTGATGACATTTCGTTTGAAATCGCAATAAGACATTGTGACAATGGATATATTGAACCACAAAAAATAAATGCAACACATGTATTGGTTGACGAAGTACAAGATATGAAAGATATTTATATAAAGTTGTTAAAACACGTATTAGAAACAGAACCCCTTTATTTCATATGCGGTGATCTAAAGCAAATGCTTTATGATTTTGATCCCGATTCTATGGCGAATACAGAAATTATTACAAATCCCAATAATTTTTTTGAGAACAACGTCGCATGGTCTCATAAAACTTGCAATGTTACTCACAGGCTTCCAAATAGTGTGACCACTTTTGTAAATACTATCTTTGGAACAAGCATAGTTTCTAATAAAGAAACACATGAAAAAATAAATATAATTTCACCAAATCCATGGAAAATGGGAGATGCTTTATTTCCTTATTTAAGAGGAGATATAAACAGTATACTATTACTTACATCTACAAAAAATGGAAACAGACCATTAAAAGCATTACTAAATTTTTTTAGTAACAAGGGAGTCGCCATTCATATGGGAACAAATAGTGAAAAAAGTGATGAACGAATAAAAAATGAGAAACTAAATGTGGTAACGTTTCACTCTTCAAAAGGTATGGAAGCAGAAAATGTAATTGTTTTAGTATCAGAAGAAGAAAAAGAAAACCCGTTATACGTAGCACTCACAAGAACAGTAAAGTCTTTGACAATTGTGATCGATCCTAAAAAACCAAACTTTGAAGTATCAAGAGCATGTAAATTGTTACCGAATCTTATAAACATTAGTTCTGAAACATTTAAAATTGTTTCAGAATGTTCTATGAAAGAAAAAGCAGAAAAAACTGGGAAAAGAGGTGTTGCTCCGCAAAGATCTTTACAGCGTGCTAGACCACGTATTTCTCTTTACAGTCATTTTACAACTTCTAAAGAACAATCAAAACGTGAAGAAGTAAACAAGACTTTCACAGTTGAAACCATTAATAATAGATACGAAGATACATCGAAAGTATATGCACAAGCTATTGTTTTATACATAGAATACGTTCGGACAAACAAAATAAAATACATGGAAGATCTGCTTCACCCGACAAGAGTTGAATACGAACAACAAGCAAAAGTAATCGAATTAGGAATGAACAATAGGTTTGTATTTCCAAACATTCCTTCTTCTGCTCTTTTACCAGAGGATTTATATGCAAAAGCAGAGATGGCATATTTTTCATCAAAAACTGCAGTGGACTTTTGCACAATGGCACTTGCAACACTTTCTTGGGATGATTTTCACTATGTGATGCGTCAACTCCTTCCAGTCGAAAGTTGGGTGGACCAGCCATTTTTTCAAAAAATGTGTGAAATCGCCCTAGAAATTATTCCCGATGATGAAAAATCTGTTTACGATGTAAGATTAAAACACAAGAATTCGGAATCACAAGTGTTACATCTGAGAGCTCACATATATAATAAAAATTATGTAGTACATCTGATATGGTCAAGTGAAACATCACAAGCAGACAGAGGAGATGCAGCTTTAAGAGCTGCAATGCATCCTAAAAGAGTATGCAAATTGATAAATATACTTTCGGGAGAAGTTGAAACTGTAAAAACAGAAGAAACCGAACACGTTATAAGTTCAGTATAGTTTATTTTTTGGGATTCACTTAAAATGACCAAAATATAGAGACCGTTAAATAGTTACATCTTATTATATTAATAATATGCTTCCTTTCTTTTTTAAAAAAAAATAAAAATAAAGCCGAGTCATAAGCTTTCACTACAAAGTCACGAGTATTGCAGCAAACATTTGGTGGTAATATAAGTAAAGGAAAAAGTTGTGATAGGTAATGACACTATATTTGTAGCAACTGATAGTTTTATTTATATATTCCAAAAAGTAAAAAATCAAAAAATAATTCACATCTACAACTTGATAGATTTTAATTATAAAAGTAAATGAGTTACCCTCCTTATACGCGTTTGGATAAAAGACCCAAGACCGGGCCAGTACGACCATTAAACGAGCCACGCAAACCCAAAGTCCGTCAACTACAATCAGTGACAAGTAGTCGACCAAGTTCAAGTTCAGATACATCAGAGACGCAATCAATAGTGAGATTTGTGCCTAATATAGAACTAGTTGGTGGCTCGAGTGCACCACTAATACCATCATCATCATCGTCGTCGTCGTTACCATCATCTCAACCTCCACAAACACCATTACCACAAACACCATTACCACAAACACCACAACCTCAATCACTACAAGCTCAATCAAGTAATGAAATCACAACCGCATCATCTGAAGACCAACAGTCCGCTAGAGGGTTTTCGATCAGAAGACCACATTCAATCGTGAAAACCGTACCCGGTGAAGATATTTCTTATCAAATGTATCGTGAAGAGATGAGATTAAATACACTTGTTGCATGTTTGGGAGTTGTCATTAGTGCTGCTGCTCTTGTGGTTTCTGTCTCTAAAAATAAAAATGTAAATGATGCAATCATAATCATATCTATGGTTGTCGTATCTTTGATTTCTGTAATTTTAATAATTCAGTTGTCTAGCTATGATTGGACACATGTTCTACCAGGTGGGGTTGTGTTCATTTCTATACTGGTAATACTAGGAACTTACTTTGCTAGTGGTTATCGTCCTGCATAAACGGTTCTATTATTAAAGTTTCTTTTTTTGATTTCGAACACAAAAATTGAAAGCATCTATGTAAAATTTGTTTAGTAGCACCCAATAAAAACATTACAAACATGATGAAAGATCTACAAGTCCATGTTTTTAAATAAATTATATATAGTGTAGTTACTAATGAATAAAATAACAAAAAATATGTTATTAGTACTGTCATTTATTTTAAGTTTTCATATAATTTATAAAACCCTTTTTTGACTCATATGCCTTCGTACATGTCTGAACATGAAACTTTTTTTGAACGTTTACGTTTATATAGTCACTTAAATTTGTTACAGACGGAGTCTTACAAATCCACCAGAACTTTATGAGAACAGAAATATTCAATAGAATATCTTTTTGACGAATACCTATTTATTCGTAACGAACATATTGTAACAGTTCATTTATCAAACGGATTTCACAACTTTCAGTACAGGTCGTACCATCAGACGACCTGTACATCTCATCAAAACTTCTTTTTCCAGATGATGATGACTCACCTTTATCACTTCTACCACTGTAATTAATTTTTCTTATCAAATGAGGTCTACCTGTAGTAGGGCTGTCTGGGCTGTAGTAGAGAGTCTTTCGAACTTTATCAGTAACAATGTCATAATTGTCGAGTAGAATGGAATGGATTTCATTTTCGATACGATCTATGTGAGCTGTATCACCACGAGAAATTCTATTTTCTATTTTATATTTTCCATAGTTTTGTTTTGTAGCCATCTCCGCATGCAAAAACCAATAAAAATCCGGACGACTGTATTTGGTCATATTCATACGATGGTGCCACTCCGCATGTACTTGTAGCCATATAAAGTGAACTTTTTCTTCATCGGCCACCAAAAGCAAATACTTTGGACTATAATGAGGAGATATACTTCTATGATCATTGACATTTAATAATGTTACCCAATGCTTGAGTATATTTATTATGTCATTGTTTGATGTATTATTAATATTGACAAGTTGTTGGTACAGTAACGGATTACTTTCGAATTCAGCACTTTCATCATTGCTTACGATGTTCATGATGAGTTTGTCAAATGAAAGTCTCGCCTGTGAAGGGATTTCTGTGGGTTCTTCACTTCTTCCTTCAGCACTAGCTCTGTACAAAGGTTTATTTTTAAAACAATTTTTATAATACATTCTTAATGTATTTTCTAATTGTTAATAAAATTATAAAAAGTTTATAATTTTTTTATACAAAAACACATTGTTGGATCAAACGCTTTTAAAATGAGTAAGATTGGATCAAACACCAGAAACGTCAGCCCCATACCAAACAAGACCAGTCGACCTCCAACGCACAACTCAGGACAACGATGACGACTTTTTCTCTCTTCAACGTTCTTGCGGTTCAAGACGTTTCAAGTGACGGTGAGACGGATCAAGAAGTCTTTGATAAGACTTCTGACAAGACTTTGAAGGTTGACAAAGTTCCAAACTCTTCTTCTTGGGCTGACTATGAACATGAGGATCCGACGTTTCAAAAAGTTGTCAAGAGGACAAAAAAGAAGGGAGATGGTAGTCAAAAGAATAAGCACATTGGAAAGCTCATATTTGTTCACCCTAGTGGTCGATGGGGAAAAATCGAACGGCAAGATACGGGAGAGCGCATTTACACCCAGCTCACAAACAATATTTTTGATGGGTCACGTGTCCAGTTTATAATGGGCGAGAATCACAAGGGAGCATGTGCACTTTCAGTTGAGCTCATTTGAGTTCTTTTGCCAAGACGGGTGTATCGGAAGGTACACATTCATTAAAAAGACCGCGCTTGCAATAATCAGTTGGACAGCCCTCGCTATTTATTGTACATAGTAGTTTGGAACATTCTTTTGTAGATGATTCCTTACTAGTTGTGACTGTATACTCGTTATCAAGTATGAATACATCATTTCCTTTTATAATTTTGTAAACAGTTTCACTTCCTTTAGGTTTAAATAAACTGTCAGAACTATTCAAATCTATAATTGTGTCTATATTTTCTGTATATTGTTTACATGTACCTTCTTCGGAGCAGTGTACAACACTGTAGTTACCACTCAATCCATTCCTTTTGTTCTTATAATAAATATTGTTTACATCTATACCACCTCCCACTTTTTTATCATTTATTATTAAACTTGACACATTTTCATTATTTAGTTTTTTTATTTCAATTTTGTTAGTTGCATGCGGACTTATGTGCACATAATCTTTTAACAAAACTTTACTATTCGAACACTTACCTTTTGCATCACAAATATTATTTTTTGCACTCAATTCATCGACTATGTGAACACCATATACATAGTCTTTTTTCATTTTTTTAACAAATTGCTTGGGTACAATTTTATCTTTCAAATACTGTTTAAGTTCTTCCATCGAAGAAAATGTTTCATCACAGTTTCCTTCACCTAATATACAAGTATTTCTTATATCAGAGCCTTCTATTACTTGCTTGTTTATTACGTCAGATATTGTAAATTTTTCTGTATCCATTTCCACATTTATACTATCGACCCATTTATCTAGAATTACACGATCACTCACTTTACAATCATTATCTCTCGAGCAACTAGAAGGTACTTCCCGTATTTTAGTATAGCTCGTAGGAGAAAATCTGCAAGAAAAATTTTTGTTATCTTTAGATTCTTCTTTTGGATTTTCATCTTCTTTTGGGTTTTCGTCTTCTTTTGGGTTTTCATCTTCTTTTGGGTTTTCGTCTTCTTTTGGGTTTTCATCTTCTTTTGGTTTTTCAACCACGTCTTCTTTTGGTTTTTCTTTCAATGCACAACTTTGTCCATCATATGCTGTCAGATTATATGGACACATATTACAATTAGGCGCCAAGACGGTAACGTGTGTTTTCTCGGTATTATCAAATCCACATATAAATGATCCAGAACCAGGTTCGGGTACACTTGTTATTTTACCTGTAGAGTTTATAGAGTTTGGTATTTGTTTTACATTTTCATAACAGTAGGTTAGATCTCCTTCTTTTACACATGAACTCTTGCCAGAATTGTATGTTTCACAAATCTGTTTCAAAGTGTTTTGGTTAATGCACTCTTTTCCGGTATCACCTTTATATGAATCTTTTATATGCCATTTTTTATCCAAACCACACACAAACGTAGTATTACACATTTCTGCGATTTCACCGAAATCTTTTGGTAAATCGTAACCAAATTTTTCATAAATGTTTGATTTTTTCATATTTATATAATGTTATAAAAATTTATTGGAATAATAATTATATAGCTTTTATAAAAAATGGATCTTGGAGAAAAGCTTCCATATGACTTGAAAGAGTATATTGAACATATGGTGGCTTGTTCTCGAATACAAAAAAAAATAAGAAATCATAGATTTCGTCATTGTAATCGTAACGAATGGAAACAATTAAGAAAATTACTTTTAAAAAATATTGACCACAATGATTTGAAAATTCTCTACGAACATACCTGGATATTATGCGAATGGAGAACCGAACCACAGTCATGGATTTATATGCTTTTGAATGAAGATAACAATTTGAAAGAAATTTTAAAAGAATGCAAGGACTATAGGTTTAATTTTTAAATAAAAATCAGAGTTAGACGCTAAGTAACAGAAATACAAGAATGGATCTTATTCCTCGTGTTCTCCCGAAATCTCTTTTGCAACGACAAGGACCATGCGAAAAAAGGCCAGATGATTTTATGGATGGTTTCGAGCTTCCTGCACATTTCAGAAAACCTTTGCACGATGTATACCCAGAAACTATACACAATGATATGGAGTTTTTAGAAGAAGAACATTTGTATATATCGAATATAGATGGAATGAAAATACCCGCTTCAGATTCTGTTACGAAATTCGCACACGATTATCAAGAACACTTTGATGGAAAACTTGCTATAAACATGATGAAAAATTCAACAAAAAAAAAGTGGCCCAGGTTGGAGTATGTAGTAAATCCTAAAAAAATTGAAAAAGAAGAACTCAGCTCAGAAACCGGTTGTATGATTGTCGTTTCAGGCATTACGGTATCTGTAATGCAACCCAATAGTACTTTTGACCTAGATAGTAATACCATTTATAATCTTTTATGTGAAATGAAAGTACAAGCAGATTCTTCACAAGAAGAAGAGTATTATAGTTTTGATCGCACAATGACTGACGAGGAAATTTTGTACAAATGGGATCGCAACGGTCTTCTAAAACGAAATATGGGAACAGCTGCACATAGAAACTGTGAGCTTGCGTTAGAAGGCTTACCTTATAGATGGTACGACCCAGAAATGAAAGCTTTTTTTACCTTTATAAAGGACTACATAATACCAAATGGTGCAACCATAATGTCAACAGAAAGAGAAATTCGATCATTAAGTCTAGATATCGCAGGTAGTGTAGATGCAGTATTTAAAATGCCAGACGATTCGATAGTTGTTGTCGATTGGAAACTATCAGACAAGCTGTATATGAATATGACAGGGTTCAAAAAAATGATGGCACCACTAAATCATTTAGATGATTGTGATGGTGCGGGGTATGCACTTCAGACAAGTATATATCAATACTTGTTTGAAAAAGAGTATGGTTACACAGTATCTGAAAGGATTCTGGTTTCCCTAAGTCCCGAAAACCCATTTATCACATCAGTCCCTTATTTGAAAAATGAGGTAAAATATATAATGGAAAAGCAAGAAAAATTGGTACAAGCAAGAAATAGTATACAAGGGTTCAAGTGTGAAATAACCGGAAAAACTCTTGTTAAACCCGTAAAGTGTACAGATGGAAGAACTGTATCTGAAAAAGTCGCACTTTTACATAAGCTGAGTTATACGCCAGATAATGAATTAGAAAAAAAACTAGATGAAGAAATAAAAAAAGTTTTAGTTCCTGTCGTTTTCGACAAAACAGGAACCCAAAACTGGAAAAAACTCATGCCAAAACACGGTGGAATAAAACCTTTTTCTTAATTTTTTTAGTACAATATTGTTTGGTGTTAAAATTTTTTTACATAGACATAAACTTTTTTACCGTCTTGTGTTAGTTCTCCACTTTCTAAATTGCCGTGAAAGTCTTCGTCTAATTTATATCCAAATTTTACTATTTCTTTAGTTACGCTTTTTAGTTGAGAATTTATTGAAACAAAGGGCTCTCCTTCATGATGTTCTAATTCATGTTCCTCATCTTGATATTCTTCTGATCTATGTATATCAAGTAACACTTTATGAAGTTCGTCTCGTTCCAAATAATTTTTCATTTTATCAGTTCTAACAATAACTGGGCAGCCATGACATTCATGAAATACGTATATATGACTGTTGGTAAGATCAGGATTTAATATTCTCTCAACTTCACCGTCACTTAAATCGTCACGTGTACCAATATCACTTGGACCTGCGCCACCCGGTGACACGGTCGTAGGTCGTGAACTGACTCTATCAAAATCTGTCAATTCAGCATCTTCTTTTCTTTGTTCAAGTGCTTTTAATAAAGAAGTAGATCTGTAAAGAATAGATAACTTTATTTCAGAATGCCACATTTAAATTATATAAATATTTTATTTGTGAACTGTTTTAAAATATTTATAATAATTCAGTGTTAAAAGAAAATGTTTGGATCAAACATAGTGAAACAAACATAGTGAAACAAATACAGTTTACGCTAAAATGAAAAAACGAAAGAACGAAGGGAACCCCGTGTGTAAAAAGACTGGTAAAAAGAGTTTACGTTGGACGGTTGAACAATTGAGTGCACTTTTAAATATAGTAGAACAAAATCCAACTCTTTCTTGGAAAGAAAGAACAAATATATTTAATAAACAGTTCAACACAAATAGATCTAAAAATTCGTTGGAAAATCAAAACTACGTTATTAATAAAAATAAAAAAAAAGAACCGCCTTTTGGGCCAAGCGGTTCTGTAAATGTTGTAAATACACGCACCCAAAATAAGATTATATGTGAAAAAATGGAAAATATAAAATACATGCACTCTAGGAAAGTTCCGGATTACAGCCCTGATATTTACAAAAAGTTTTGCATGGAGTATAAATATCCGGTAGAGATAATAGACGGTACCATCGATGCTCCTCAAGAATTGGAAAACGCTGCAAGGAATTTTATGAAATTTATGACAGGTGAAAATATAGAAGACAAGAGGAGCAAATACCAAAAAGAAACGACACCTGGTGGAGACGTCGTTGGCGAAACATTTATAGGACAGTGCAAGTATCACTGCGATGGAGTAGCTGGAGAACACATTAGAAAATTTTACGGAACGGTTGTAGATTTTAACAAAAAACTTTATTTTTTTGCAAACTCGTACAAAAACGTCCAACCAATGTATGAAACAAATATTAAAAACATACACTTGTTCGACATATTTAATGATATAATAGACAATAAACTTTATTGGAGATTTAGGCCTGTCAGTCCAGAAGATATTATTAGATAATTTAAAAATACTTATTTTAAATATTTTTAAATCGTCTAGATTATTGAACTGGTTTCCATAGTTTACGTGGCACACAAATATCGGCATCCATAAGTACTAAATATTTATTTTTTTTAAATTAATAAATCCTTTTAAAATATATTATGTTACTCACAATACTATACAATATGATCTAATTTTATGCTTTGTGAAAATATAATACTCAAAACTGTAAGGAATGTGTTTATTACGTAAAATAATAAAAACTTTGAGTAAAATACTTGTATATTGTGTAATGAAAAGTTCTCGTGTAAATATAAGATTATAAGTGAAATATCAAATAATATTTCAAGATACACAAACTTTTTTTGATAATAACCATTCGAAAAACAGGAAAAATATATTTGTAAAAAACATCTATAAATAGCAAGAAGAAAAAATATTCTTGCATGAAAATGATGGAACGCTTCCATATAAAGTATCCAATAATACTCCGCAATATAAAAAGGTTCATAAAGCGCAACCAAGTAAAATGGAAGCGTTATACAAACTTTTGAAAATAGTATACAACTGGTCTTGAAATTTCGCTTTGACAGTTCAAAGTCCGGATAACTTTTTGTTGGTACTTCTTCCCTCTCTGGTATTTCAAGTTTTACTTCGGTTTTTTGCATTTGAATTGAACTGTGAATTTTTTTGTGAATGTACAATAAAATGAAACCAGGACCACAATCGAATGCATTTGTAGATCCCAAAATTTTGGTCCCTGAAAAAAAAAATGTAGTGAAAATGAAAAGTTTGCTAGAAAATTTCCCAGAGCTTAGTTTACAACAAAATTTTTTCTCAATTTCGAAAACGGATGAAAATGAAAGCCACACATGTGAAAGCATTCATGATCTGGCATACAATGACACTCCATTTTTATCACCTTTGTTAATTTCAGCTTTTATGATTCTTCTAAATAAACCTATAAGCGTTTATATTTTAGAGAATGGACATTTTGACGATTTGGTAGGAAATTCAGCTACGTCCAAAAGTTTAGAAATAAAAGAAAGTACTTATAACAGTAGCATCGTCAATTTTTTATTTGGTTCAAAAACTCCAAACGATGCTTTTATTATTGGTAAATATAGAAAAATACCAGAAAAAAGAATCGGTGTTATGAACCTCGATTTGTACAAAAAAAACAAAAGTATACGACTATTGGAAAAAGTATCATTTACAAAAACAAATTGGGGTTCTTTTGCATTTATTCAGCGCAAAACCGTGAATGAAACTATGAGAGAAAGATACACATTGATATTAAAATATAAGTTAATAAATTTATTGTCGAGATCGTTTGATTTCAATGGTATTCACGAAGTTTGTCCACGTGTTGCCGCTGCAGCGGCAACGCTTCAATATAGTTTAGATGTCTCGAGTGGGTTGGATGACGCTCCTCGAAAAATAATGTCTGAAAAAGAAAAAGTAGAAAACGTTGAAACTTCAGAAGAAGTAGTAGAAAAATCAATAGAAGAAACTTCAGAAGAAGTAGTAGAAAAATCAATAGAAGAAACAGAAGAATCGACTTCAAGTACTTTTGTCACTCCACAAAAAGGATCAAAGGATACACCGTCTTCTTCACCTAAAACTAAACAATCCAGAATAAAGAGACCCGAACAGCAATCTGATGCGAAAAAAATTACGTTTAGCACAAAAAAGTTTAGAGGGAATATCGATACTCTTTTATCTTTCAAAAACTAAATTATTTATACAATAATAAACTTTTTAATAAAAGAATTTTCATATTTGTCGAGCAAAAAGTGACTGAAAAATCCAACAGCCATACACTCTTTATTTCCTAGTAAACAATCCTGACGAAAAAAACATGCCAAAATCATTGAAAGCACCACAAAATCGTAATCTATGTTTCTTGTTGCATTCCAAAAAAGAAATATACATCTTTTGTAATACATTCTAGTTAACAACATAGTTGACCCAATGACGATTGAAAAAATTTTAGTAAAATGATTATTGCTGCAAAGTAAACCGTACGTCAACACATAAACAAACAAATCATGCAAAAAAAGTTGAAGTCTTTTATCCATTATCAAAAGATTGAGAGCGCATAAAAATTGAGTACCGAGTATTAAGATGTAGAGTGGTGTCTCTTCACCAGAATACTCTTTAAATCCCACCAAAGAAATAGGTATAGAAAAAAATAACAATTTTGCAAACATTTGATAATTGATATATGAATTGTAATAAAAACTGACAGTGTATATAATTAAAAATATATTAATTTCGGAAAAGTTTTTCATATTTAAGAGTTATCGTTGTAAAAAAAATAACCGATATGGGGATCGAACCCATGACCACAGGATTAAAGGTCCTGCGCTCTGCCGACTGAGCTAACCGGTCTCTTTATGATTCTATCTCTCAGAGATTTTTTATATATACGTTAGAAAAAAATAATACAACTTAAAAAATTTTTTTTAAAGACATATCATATGCTTCTGAAAGAAATTTTTCAACAGTAGTATTGGAGTACCACAATAACTCTTTTTGATAAATCTTTAAATTTTCTGAGAGTATAGAAACATTGCTAGTTTTTACAACTTCTTCCAACACTAGAGGATTGTTTATAAATTTTTTAACATCGACAAATATAGAAAATTTTTTGTAATCTATACTTTTTGAAAACGCTCCATTTATATTAGAAATAATTACAGGAATACACCCATATGAAATAGATGTGTATAAGCGTGCAGTTACTGCAGTATCTCCTGAAGGTATCAAACAATAAGTGTAATGCATCATGTAACTTTCACAGTATGTCTTAAAGTTTTTCCCAAGTTATACATTCTATGGTGCAAATCTCCTAATTCACTGTTAACAAAGGTATCTTCCGGAGTGGCTTGTGATGCTGAAGTTATCCAAAAATGTTTTTTTTTATTTTTATTGAAAAACTTATCATGTTCTAGTATATATGACGGATTATTCATTCTCTGTTTGTGTGTTGTATTACTACAATTTCCTATTCTTAAACTTGTCCATTCCCAAATAGGTATATAAAAAAAGAGAAGAATTTTCAAATGAAAAACTTCTTTGTGGATGGTTTATAAAAAACATAAGAACTTCCGAAAACTGGCTTATTCTTGTGTACACTTTTTGAAAATTCGGACACGTTCTCAACCACGAAAAGTCCAAGTTTTCGTATATATAAAACAATTAATTTTTAAATCTAGAAGCCAAAAGTAAACTGATTTCGCATCGCAATATATCTTTTTTAAGTTCCAATATCGCACTTATACCCTTTCCTATAGGGGTTTTCCTTTGGAGTACTCCTCTCATAACAGACTGTATCTTAATAATACTATTTCGACGGTTTTCAACTTCTTTTTTCGCCAGGAAAATTCTACATTGTCGTAAAAACATTTCAACACTTTTATCAAACTCTTTTTTATCACATCTCAAAATCCATCCTCTTACATGTGCTTGTATAAACGAGACTGACTTTATAATATGTTTGTCGTTTCTGATACCACACATGTTTAAAAGAATGTTTGTATAATATTTAAGTTTTTCGTTTTCTTTGACAATCGCACGAATTCTAGTGTTTAGTTTTTTGTTCTTTATTTTTTTTCTCATTTTCTCATGATATATCAAGTTTTCACCATCATATTCATCATTAAACTCTAAAACAACAACGTCATCTTCTTCCATTATAACTATATCCTTCATGACTTTCTCAGGTATAGTTTTTAAGAAATTTATTAAAAAAAATATAAGGTTTTGAAGAGTAACACTTTTATAAAACACACACTATGTGGACCAAACACATGTTAAACGATCCAGTCCTCCTTCAAAACAATCACCTTCAAAAATCATGAACTCGTTGTCATCGCTGAACGACAATGCCCCGTCTGGATACTACTATGTAAGTGATTCTTCTTACCTTATCCTGGAAAGAAATAATACAGGACAAATTTCCAACAAATACTTTATCAACAATGCAGATGTTGAAGACATGTATGAATTCATGTACAGTCTTCCACCACTTCCGAATCCTAGGCGCCCTACTACATTTTTGAAACGCCCTCAAGTTACGTTTTCTCCCATAAACTATGATTTCGGACAAAAAACAACAACACTTCCTTATGATGAAAATGTTCCAAACTTGGTAAAGACATCTAAAAAGATAGTAGAAGAAGTTTTGTCAAAACATGGTTTTGCAAAAGAATACAATGGAGCACATGTGTCAATGTATCCTGATGGGAGTGCTGGTTTAGATCCACATGAAGATGATGAACCAGTCATTGATCAATCGGTTCCGATTGCATCTATTTCATTTGGAGAAACTAGGAAGTTTGCATTTTATAGGAAGCAGACCACAGAAGAAAGAAATGCACAAATACAAAAATCAAAGGCAAAAGTGACACCTGACCCAAAGCCTGTAAAAATTTCATCAGTCGCACTAAATCACGGAGATGTTGCCATTAT
>MDSZ01025682.1_pt1 | contig 14611 bp, 15 predicted proteins | sample 811201 | NCBI WGS metagenome assembly MDSZ01 (sample SAMN05326647, study PRJNA326480) | marine metagenome | isolation source: seawater | place: Indian Ocean: North | collected 2010
AATCTAAAGCAACTAAATAATGCTTAAAAAGATAGTCATAAAAGGTGCAAAAGAGCACAATTTAAAGAATATATCTTTAGAGATTCCTAAGGATAAATTCGTTGTCATAACTGGACTTTCTGGATCTGGAAAATCCTCCTTGGCATTTGATACTGTTTATGCTGAGGGTCAAAGAAGGTATGTAGAAAGTTTATCGGCTTATGCAAGACAGTTTTTAGACAAGATGAAAAAACCTAATGTTGATTTTATTGAAGGATTAAGTCCAGCGATATCTATTGAACAAAAAAATACATCTAAAAATCCAAGATCAACTGTTGCTACCGTGACAGAAATCTATGACTACATGAGAGTTCTTTATGCTAGAGCAGGAATACCCTACTCACCATTCACTGGTAAACCTATAGTGTCACAAACAATAAGTCAGATTGTAGATAGAATTAAGCAACTTCCTAAAAAATCAACTATTTATCTTTTTTCACCAGTGGTTAGAGGAAGAAAAGGTGAATATAAAAAGGAGATTTTATCATTTAAAAAAAGAGGTTTTAGAAAAATTCAAATTGATAATAAAATTTTTGATATAGATAAAGTACCTGAGCTAAATAAAAAAATTAAACATGATATTTCAGTATTAATAGACAGAATTGTAATAAATTCATCTTTAGGAAATAGACTCGCTGAAGCTGTTGAAACATCGATTAACTTATCAAATGGACTATTATTTGTTGAATATGAAGATGAGACACTTCCCAAACAATATAGAAAAGTTGAAAAAATAATATTCTCTACTAAATTTGCTTGTCCAGAAAGTGGTTTTACTATTGAAGAAATAGAGCCAAGACTTTTCTCTTTTAACAGTCCGTATGGTGCTTGTGAAGAATGTGAGGGTATTGGAATGAAGTTGAATGTAGATCCTAAACTTGTCGTGCCTGATGAAAAAAAAACAATATCAGAAGGTGCTATTGTACCATGGGCAAAGTCTACATCCCTATATTATGCTCAAACATTGGCATCTTTAGCAAAACATTATAAATTTTCTTTAGACGATAAATGGAGAAATATTCCAAAAAAAATTAGGGAAATAATTCTTTTTGGATCAGATGAGGAGGAGATTAAATTTTCTTATGATGATGGGTACGAAAAATATTCACATAAAAAAACCTTTGAAGGCGTTGTTAACAATTTGGAAAGACGATACTTAGAGACTGATAGTGATTGGATGAGGGAAGAGATATCTCAATACCAATCTGATACAAAATGTGAAAAATGCAATGGTTACAGGCTTAAAGACGAGGCCCTTTGTGTAAAAATTCAGGATTTAAATATAAGTCAAGTTACAGATAAATCTATTATAGATGCAAAAGATTGGTTTTATTCGTTAGAGACAAAGTTAGATCCAACAAGATTAAAAATTGCACAGCATATACTTAAAGAAATTAATGAAAGACTAGATTTTCTACTAAATGTCGGGCTTGATTATTTAACTTTATCAAGAGAGTCTGGAACACTTTCGGGCGGAGAGTCTCAAAGAATAAGATTGGCCTCTCAAATTGGATCTGGACTAACTGGGGTACTATATGTATTGGACGAACCTTCAATTGGATTGCATCAAAAAGACAATATTAAATTAATTGATGCTTTAAAAAGGTTAAGAGATCTTGGTAATACGGTAATTGTTGTTGAACATGATACAGAAACAATGGAAAATTCAGATCATATTATTGATTTAGGGCCGGAGGCTGGTCACAAAGGTGGAAATGTAGTTGCCGAGGGCTCATATGAAGATATAAAAAAAAATAATAATAGTATTACAGGGAGATACCTTTCAAATAAAAGTTTTATTCCAGTTCCAAAAAGTAGAAGAATGGCTAAAAATGGTAAATATTTAGAAATTTTAAATGCATCGGGAAATAATTTAAAAAATATAAACTTAAAAATTCCTCTTGGTGCTTTTAGTTGTGTTACAGGGGTTTCAGGAAGCGGTAAATCAACTTTAATACTTCAAACTTTATTTAATGCTTTAAACCTTTATTTGAATAATAATAAGTCCAGAAAAATTCCACTTCCTTTTAAAGGTATTAAAGGAATAGAGTTAATAGATAAGATAATTGATATAGATCAATCTCCTATTGGACGAACTCCAAGATCGAATCCAGCAACTTATACTGGAGCATTTGGTCCTATAAGAGACTGGTTCACAAATTTACCAGAATCTAAAAGTCGAGGTTATAAACCGGGGCGATTTTCTTTTAATGTAAAAGGTGGAAGATGTGAGGCATGTCAAGGTGATGGTGTAATTACTTATGAGATGCATTTTCTTCCAGATGTTTATATTACTTGTGATGAGTGTAAAGGAAGCAGATATAATCGTGAAACACTTGAAATAAAATTTAAAGAAAAAAACATATCTGATGTTCTTGATATGACAGTAGATGAAGGATGTGATTTTTTTGAAAATATAAATACTATAAGAGGTAAGCTTCTTACTCTTAAAAAAGTAGGCTTAGGTTATATTAAAATTGGACAGCAGGCTACAACATTATCTGGCGGTGAAGCTCAAAGAATTAAACTTGCAAAAGAACTCTCGAAAAGATCAACGGGAAGAACGGTATATATTTTAGATGAACCAACAACTGGTTTGCATCAACATGATATAAAAAAATTATTAGAAATTTTACATACTTTTGTTGCAACAGGTAATACAGTAATAGTTATTGAACATAACCTTGATGTAATTAAAACTGCAGATCATATAGTAGACATAGGTCCAGAAGGTGGTGTGAAAGGTGGAGAAATTATCGCAGCTGGAAAACCTGAGGATATTGTAAAAGTAGGTGCTAGTTATACAGGAAAATATTTGGCACCTCTTTTAATTTCAAAATATAAAAAAATTGCCTAAATCTTTAAATAGTTGTATAATTTGTAAATGACAGGAATACTTCAATCATTATCTAAAACAATACATTTTTCCTTAGCTCTAGCAGTGTTATTATTTTTAGGACTTTACATTTTAAATGGAGGATTTGACATTGATCTGCTGTTCTGGAGCTGGTTATTTAGATATATTCACGTGATTGTAGGGATAATGTGGATAGGCTTATTGTGGTATTTTAACTTTGTTCAAATTCCAAATATGGCAAAAATTCCTGACGAGCAAAAACCGGCTATTGGTAAAGTTATAGCACCAGCAGCTCTATTTTGGTTTAGATGGGCTGCTTTATTTACAATTTTATCAGGTTTAATTTTGGCTTATATAAATGGATACGCACATGACGCCATGACATTGGGTATTACTTCAGGTGGAGGTAAAAGTACAGCAATTGGAATTGGAATGTGGCTAGGATTAATAATGGCTTTTAATGTTTGGTTTGTAATTTGGCCCAATCAAAAAAGAGCTTTAGGAATTGTTGAAACTGATCCAGATACTAAAGCAAAATCTGCAAGAATAGCCATGCTATTTTCAAGAGCAAATACATTGCTATCACTACCAATGCTACTATCTATGGTAGCAGCACAAAATTTATACTAAATTTTTCTCTTCTTCTTTTTTTGTAACAGTATTGTGATCAACATTTAGCTTAACAAGAGTAGGATTTGCAATATAAATTGATGAATAGGTTCCAATAATTACTCCCAATATCATCGCAAAGGAAAAACCTCTTAATATTTCACCACCAAGGAAGAAAATTGAAAAAAGTGCCAATAATGTTGTAAAAGAAGTGAGAATTGTTCGAGATAATGTTTCATTTATAGATTGATTTGTTAAATCAAAAATATTCAAATCTGTAAATTTTTTTAAATTATCACGAACTCTATCAAAGATAACAACTGTATCATTCATTGAATATCCAACTATTGTTAGCACAGCAGCTACAATGGATAAATTAATTTCTAAAGAAAGAAAAGAAAATATCCCTAATGTAATAATAACATCATGAAACAATGCAAGAATAGCTCCTAAACTAAACTGCCATTCGAATCTAATCCAGATATAAAATAGCATTGCTGCAAGTGACAAAGATATGGCGATAATTCCAGATTTTAAAAGCTCTGAACTTACTTTTGGTCCGACATTTTCAACTCTTCTAAAATTTATATTAGGAAAAGATTTTGAAACATCTTTTTTAAGATTATTTATAAATTCTGGGTTGTTTAAGTTTTGTTTTTGAAATTTAATTATATAATCCTGTTCATTGCCAAAATTTTTAACTGTTAAATTTGGTAAATTTGAATTACTAAAAACATCACGTACTTTTGAAACTGAATGATTTGAAGAGTCGAGCCTAATCTCAATCAAAGTGCCACCTTTAAAATCAACTCCATAATTTAATCCTTTAAAAAATAGGAGAGATAAAGATATGATAATAAGGGCTACTGAAAGATAACCAAAATGCTTATAATATTTATTAAATTGAATAATATTCATTTTATAACAACTTTTCTTTATCCTTATTTGATTTTACATAAATAGAGCTTAGCAATCTTGCAATAAAATACACTGAAAATAACGTTGTGAGAATACCAATACCAAGAGTTACCGAAAAACCTTTAACTGGACCTGAGCCCATTAAAAACAATATTACCGCAGCTATCAAAGTTGTAATATTTGCATCAATAATTGCTGTTCTTGATTTTACATAACCACTATCAAAAGCTATAATTTGATTATTTTCTTTTTTTGTTTCCTCTTTTATTCTTTCATAAATTAATACATTAGCGTCAACAGCCATTCCCACAGTTAAAATTATTCCAGCAATACCTGGCAAGGTCAGAGTGGCACCAAATAATGTTAATATTCCAATAAGCAAAAATAAATTAGCAATAAGAGTAAAATTAGCAATCAAGCCGAAAATTCTATATTTGTAAATCATAAACAATACAACTAAGCTAAATCCTATTATAAGTGATATAATTCCAGCTTTTATTGAATCTTTTCCTAAGTCAGGGCCCACTGATCTCTCCTCTATAATATTCATTGGAGCTGGCAAAGCACCTGATCTTAATAAAAGAGCTAAATCTGTAGCGCTTTGAAAATTAAAATTTCCTGTGATTTGTCCTGATCCTCCAACAATGGGTTCTCTAATAGATGGAGCGCTTATAATTTTTCCATCCAAAATAATTGCTAGTTGCTTACCTACATTTTCAGTTGTGGCTCTTCCAAATTTTTTAGCACCAACTCTGTCGAGAGTGAATGAAACAATAGTTTCATTATTTTGTGTATCCATTCTAGGTTTAGCATCAACAAGATTATCTCCATTTAAAATAATTCTTTTACTTACTCTTGCCTCATCGTTATCATTATCAAATTTTAAAATTTCTGTTCCAAAATCGTCATTTTCATTAGAAGAAACAAATTGAAAAGTTAAATTAGCTGTTTTTCCTAAAAGAGATTTAATTCTAGAAGGATCATCTAATCCAGGAAGTTCTACTAGTATTCTATTATTACCTCTTTTTAAAATATTTGGTTCATTTGTACCAGTTTCATCAACTCTTCGTCTTACAATCTCAACTGCTTGGTCGAGTGAAGATGAATTTAATAATACTATTCCATAATCTGAGAGATAAATTGAAAAAAAATTTTTATTGTTTTCAACACTAAATTGATAGGTTTTAAATTTTTCAAAATATGGGTTAAGCTCACCTTCTTTGTCTTGAAGGACTTCCTTAACCTGGTCTACAAAACCAGGATCGCTTTCAAATAATATTTTATTATTTTCTATATTAAAATTTTTAATTTTTATTGATTTATTGTTAAAAAATTTTTTTAGATCAAGCAATTTATTTTGTAATGTTTCAGAAATAATTGGTTGATTATCAATTTCAAGGAGTAAATAAGATCCACCTTGTAAATCTAAACCAAGATTAATCCTATTTTTTAAAATATGATCATCAAATTTAAATAAATTTGAAAAAGATAGATAAGATAAAAATATAGTAATTAATACAACAGTTATAATTTTTATTTTAGAAAAATATAACACTTAAAAATAAATTATTTTTTTACTTCTTGACTATTTACAAGCGCTTGAATTCCAGTTGCTTTTACAACTTCAACCTTAACATTGTCTGAAATTATTACTTCCACTTTTTCACCATCGACAATTCTTTCTATTGTTCCAACTATACCGCCTGATGTAACAACTTTGTCACCCCTTTTTAAATTATCGACCATTAATTTATGGTCTTTGACTTTTTTTTTGTTGAGGCCTTATCAAGAAAAAATAAAAAATTACAAAGATCAATATCAATGGTATAAACTGTGCTATTCCTGAATCCATAAATCTCCTAATTAATAAATTTCTTTATACCAAATATTTAAATATCTCAACTGCTAATTGATGAAATTTTATCTATATTATTCATATACGGTCTTAATACTTCTGGAATAATTATACTGCCATCTTCTTCTTGGTAATTTTCTAATATTGCTATTAATGTTCTTCCAACTGCAAGTCCACTGCCATTTAAAGTGCCCGTAAAAACATTTTCATTTTTTGAATTTTTATATCTTGCATTCATTCTCCTTGATTGAAAAGTGCCACAAGAAGAACAGCTTGATATCTCTCTATATTTATTTTCTGAAGGTAGCCATACTTCAATATCATAAGTTTTTTCAGCACTAAAACCCATATCTCCAGTGCATAGAATAATTTTTCTATATGGAAGATTAAGTTTATCTAAAATCATAGTTGCACAATTAGTCATTCTCTCTAATTCTTCTAGACAATTATTATTTTCAACTATACTGACTAACTCAACTTTATAAAATTGATGTTGTCGAATCATACCTTTGGTATCTTTTCCATAACTTCCAGCTTCCTTTCTGAAGCAAGGTGTTGAAGCAACAAATCTTAATGGTAAATCATTTAGATTTATTATTTTATTTTTAACTATATTGGTCAAAATTACTTCAGCTGTTGGAATTAGAAATTTTCTTTCATCAGTCATTTCTAATTTAATTTCAAATTGATCGTTTTCAAATTTTGGTAATTGTCCAGTACCATACATGGATCCCTCTGAAGCTATTAAAGGTGGTGAAATTTCTTGATAACCATTTTTGGAAGTATGGATATCTAGCATAAAATTTGATATCGCCCTCTCCAGCATTGCCAATTTATCTTTTACAAAAACAAACCTGGAACCAGTAGTTTTTGTTGCAAGATCAAAATCTAACATTCTTAAACTTTCTCCTAATTGATAGTGCGATTTTACTTTAAAATTTTTTGATCTTATTTCACCTTTAGTTTCAATGACTTTATTTGAATTCTCATCATTTCCTATGGGAACATCCATATGGGGAATATTGGGTATTGAAGATAGAAGATTATCTAACTCAAGTTTAATTTTTAGTTGCCGATCTGACAATTCCTTAATTTTAAATGTGATTTCTTTTGATTTTTGAAACAATTTTTCATCTTTAGATTTAGATATAGATTTTTTTTCTTTTTCTAGAATTTCTTTTTCTTGAATTAAACTTCTATTTTTTTTATCTAAATCGAGAATATTATCAATTTTTGCTGAGTTATTTCTGTTTGAAATTTTTTTTTTAAAAGTTTCAAAGTTTTCTCTAATAAACTTTATATCAAGCATTCTCTTCTTCTCTTTTACGCTTTAAATTTTTTGATTCAATTATATTTACGGATAATATAGATAATTCATACAATAATAATAGTGGTAAAGCCAACCCAATTTGAGTTATAGGATCAGGAGGTGTTAATAGTGCAGCGGTCGCAAAAATTATTACAACAACATATTTTCTTCTTTCTTTTAAGAATTTTGCATCAATAAAACCAATTCTTGCTAATAAGCTTAGAACTATTGGTAATTGAAAACTTAATCCAAATGCAAAAATTAGTTTCATTACTAGAGATAAGTATTCATTTACCTTTGCTTCTAATTGAATTGGTAAACTTGTATTCAACCCAACACTTTCAAAAGATAAAAAGAATTTAATGGCAAGCGGCATAATTAGATAATATACAAGCATTCCTCCAAGTAAAAATAATATAGGTGTTAATATTAAATATGGCATAATTGCTTTCTTTTCATGCTTATATAGGCCTGGTGCAATAAATTTCCAAACTTGTATGAGAATAAATGGACTTGTTGCAAAAAATGCAGCAAAAAAAGAAACCTTTAGGTAAGTAAGAAATGTTTCCTGTAATGCTGTAAATATTAATCTTCTTTCTACATCATCATTTTTTACAGCATTTGCGTAGGGCTCAACTAAAAAACCATAAATGTGATCAGAAAAAAAATAACTAATAGCAAATAGAATTCCTAAAAAAATAAGTGAGTATATTAGCCTTTGTCTTAACTCGGTCAAATGACTTATAAAACCTATTTCTTTTTCAGACATCTTCTTTTTTACCTACATCATTATTGTTTTCACTTTTTTTTTCATTATCTTCGTAAATATTTTTTGCCTCATCTTGAATTGTGGACACTTCATTTTGAACATTTGAAACATATTTTTTTACAGAGCCAATCCAGCTACCTACTTTTTTTAACATAATAGGAAAATCTTTAGGGCCAACAACAATTATTGCAATTGAAACTATAATTAAAATTTCTAACCAGCCAATTTGTGGCATCGGAATTAATTACTATCTTTTGAATCTTTATTTTCTTCGGAAACATCTTTGGGTTGGTTATCCTCAATGGAGTCTGAAGCCATACCCTTTTTAAAGCTTTTAATGCCTTTGGCAACATCTCCCATTAAACTTGAGATTTTTCCTCTTCCGAATAAAAGGACAACTAATATAACAACTATTGCTATCTGCCAAAAACCAATGCTCATAGGTTATTTATATACTTAATATTTATTTTTTAAAAGGATCTTTTTCAGGAATATTCTCTTCTGATAAAGTATCTTGAAGCATTTCATCTATATTAGAGTAAATATCTTCCTTTTTTTCTTCTTGTTTTTCTTTATAAAACTTTCCAGTTCCAAATATCGATTTTTCAACTGATGAAGCATCAATTAATCCTGCGGCACCTAGCTCGTCTACAGTTGGAAGGTCAGAAAGTTTTTGTAAATTAAAATGACTTAAAAAATCATCGGTAGTGACATATTGAATTGGTTTTCCTGGGACGTCTTTACGACCTCCAGGTTTAACCCAATTTAATTCCATTAGGATTTCTAAGGTATTAGTTCCAAATGCCACTCCTCTAATATCTTCAATTTCAGCCCTAGTAACTGGTTGGTGGTATACAATTATTGACAAAGTCTCTATGGCAGCTTTAGAAAGTTTTTTTTCGATCGTTTTTTGCCTAGATAATAATTTTGACAATTTTTCAGAAGTTCTAAAGGACCATTTATTTGATATGCAAACCAAATTTATACCTCTATTTGCGTAATGATTTTGTAACTTTACAAGAACATTTTGAACATTTGTTTTTTTTGTTATTTTATTTTCGATAGCTTCCACATCTAAAGAAATATTCGATGCAAAAAGAATTGCCTCAATTTCTTTTTCTTGATCACTTATTTTGTTTTCAGGAAATTTTACTATATTGTTTTTTTTAAATTTATTCATTGTTACGAATGTATATATCTCCAAAAATTTTGTCTTGTTTTAATTTTACATTTCCTTCCTTGACTAGTTCTAGAGAACCAGCAAATATACCAGCATTACCTGTTTTGCTCATTTTTTTATTTCTTTTAAATATTGAAGGAATTAAATCTTTTAAATTTTTCCAATCATTTAAATCATTTCTTAATTCTTTAATTGTTTTTATTGCTTCCTCCATAGTAAAGACGGGTAGTTTAGGAATATTAATTTTTTGAAAATCTTTTGTAGATATAATTGTTGCATATGATTTTAAAACATCGAACAATTTTAAAGAATATTGTGAAATATTATTAGTTTTTATTTTTAAATTCATACCTCTCATAAAAACATCTCTGCCCAATCTTTTTCTTTTAAGCATTTGATCTGATAAAAGTCTGATAAGTTCTAATTTTTTTAGTTGTAATTTAAGTCTTTCTGCAATTTCAAACGCTTTAAATTCTTCTTCTTCATCCAAAGGTAACAAAAGTTTTGATTTTAAATATGTGAGCCAAGATGCCATTAAAAGATATTCTGAGGCGATTTCTAAATCTAAATTTTCGGTTTTAGTAATATACTGATTAAATTGATCTGCTAATTTAGTAATAGAAATTTCTTCAAGGTTTACTTTTTGTGATTTAGCTAAATCTAAAAGTAAATCTAAAGATCCTGAAAAATTATTAAGATCTATTTGAAATTCATTAGAATCAAATTCTGACATACTTTAATTTAACTTAAAAGTTTATAAAATTCAGAAGTTTTTTTAAATGTGAATGCATCAACTTTAGGTGCAATTTCTCCCAAACTTAACATTTCATTCATATTACCATTACAATGCAATACTAAGTTGCATCCTGAATTGTATGCTCTAATTATATTGTCGTTAAATGAATATCTTAAGGCTTTCATAGATATATCATCTGAAATAATTAAATTTTTAAACCCAATTTTGTTTCTTATGTAATCAATTGCTTTTTTGGAATGAGTAACACAATAATTTGGATCCAAGACATCATATACAATGTGGGCTGTCATTGCAAAAAATGAGCTTTTATTCTTGAATAATTTAAAATCATTTTTTTCTAAATATCGTAACTTATTATTAATACGAGGTAGTTTAATGTGGCTATCTTTTTTTGATAAACCATGACCTGGAATATGCTTGATTACAGTACCTATTCTATTTTTACTAAATAAATTAATTGTGGTTGTACCTATAAAGTCAACAATACTTTTATCAGTAGAGAACGATCTATCACCGATAATATTATGTGTAAAATTTCTTCTTATATCTAAAACAGGTACCGTATTGATATTTACACCGATTATATTTAATAAATATGAAATTTGATCGATATAAACTTGATAATACAAATTAAAGTTTTTTTTATTTTTTTTAATTAAATCACCAAAAAATTGACCTGAAAATATCGAATTATCGATAATGTTTTTTAATCTACTAACTCTTCCACCTTCTTCATCAATTAGTATTGGATAGTAACTATCTTTAAATATTTTTTTTATTGAATTGGTAAGTTTGGCTACTTGCTTTATATTTTTTATATTTCTTTCAAAAAGAATAATGCCCCAGGGCTTATATTTTTTTATAAAAATATATTCTTTATTAGTTAGTTTGTATCCTTTGATACCACATATAAAAGATTTCCTATTTTTAATCGACATTTTTTAAAAGATCCCAAAAAGAATATTTTTTTTTATTTTTTTTATCTTCATCATTTAAATACATAACTATGTCATTTGTATCGCTGGGGATTATTGGTAATTTTGTTTCATAAATATTTACATTTTGGTCAATTAAACTCAAATTGCGAAAGGTTTTTTTTGTATTTTGATCAGATATATAAAATTTTATCGAAAAAAAAATATATAAAATTATTACTAAAAAAAAAATTAAATATTTTATCTCTTTTATCATCACATTTTCTCAGGAGTAGAAACACCAATTATATTCATTCCAGATTTTATTACATTCGAAATCACTTTTAAAAAAATAAGTTTATCTTCAGATGTTTCATTCTTATCATTTATAAATCTCTTTTCGGGATTAGATTTACCCAAGTTCCAATACGAATGAAATAGAGAAGCCAATTCATACAAATATGTGGATATCCTATGAGGTTCAAGCTTATTGCTTGCCACTTCAATACATTTTGGCCATTCAGAAATTTTTTTTAAAATTTCAATTTCATGATTTGAATATTCAAAATTTTGATTAGAAATATTAATTTCAGAATTTAAATTTTTATTAACATGTCTAAACACTGAAGATATTCTTGCATAACAATATTGGACATAATAAAGAGGATTATCTTTAGATTTTTCAACAATATGATCAAAATCAAAATCTAATTCAACATCACTACTTCTATTTAACATAATAAATCTTGTAGCATCTCTTCCAACTTCATTAATTAAGTCATCTACTGTTATGTAGTCTCCTTTTCTCTTCGACATTTTAAATGGTTTTTTATCCTTTATTAGTTTTACTAATTGACTTACTTTGCAAATTAGTTTTCCTTGAGATTTTGATAAAGCATCTACAGAAGATGAAATTCTTTTAATATATCCAGAATGATCAGATCCAAGGATATTTATTAAATAATCAAAGTTTCTATCTAACTTATTTTTGTGATAAGCAACATCACTTGCAAAATATGTCCAAGTTCCATCAGACTTTTGTAAAGCTCTGTCTTTATCATCTCCAAAATCAGTTGATCTAAATAATAGTTGCTCTCTTTCAATCCACTTATCATTATTTTCACCTACAGGAGCCTTAATTTTACCTGTGTATACAAAATTGTTTTTCTTAAGATATTCAATGACTTTTTCGACCTCTTTATTTTTAACAAGTTTTTTTTCACTAACAAAGTTATCATGTTTAATACCTAGACTGATAAGATTAGATTTAACTAATTTCAATGCTTCATTGATTGACAAAGAAGTTAAATCATCTGATATTTTTTCAAAATTAGAAAAATCCATTTTTTTATTTGAATTTAATATATTCTTAGCAAAATCAATTATATAATCACCGGGGTATAAATCCTGATTGTCTTTTGGGAAAGGTTCATTAAAAGAGATTTCTTTGATTCTAAAGTAAACTGATTTAGTGAAATTGATTATTTGATTTCCATAATCATTTACATAATATTCTTTAGTAACAGTATGTTTATTAAATTTTAAAATATTAGAGATAACGTCACCTAAAATAGCACCCCTACAATGACCAACATGTAATGGGCCTGTTGGATTTGCAGATACAAATTCAACTAAATATTTTTTCTTATTTTCATTTGATTTGACACCAAAAAATTTTGAATTTTTAATTAGGTTTTTAACAAAATTTGTCCAAAAAATTGTTTTAAACCTTATATTTATAAAACCAGGTTTAACTATCGATATTTCTTCAACTAATTCATCTTTTTTTTTTAGATGGTCAGATATTATTTTAGCTAAATCCAATGGAGATTTTTTATTTATTTTAGATAATACCATTGCAACATTTGTAGAAATATCACTATTAAACTTTGATGGTGGAACTTCAGCAGTGATACCATCTAGATTTTTGGGTAAAGCCAAATCACCGTTATTTGAAAGATCTAATAAAATTTTTTTAATATTATCTAAATAGTGATCAAAAATATTCATTTTATTGTTTTATAAAGGTTAATCGCATATCTATCAGTCATTCCTGATATAAAATCAGATATAGCTCTATATTTATCATTCTCAAGATTTTTATTTGAAATAAATTTACGAGGATTTTTTTTAATTTCATTAAATAATTTTTTAATAATTAGTTTACCATTATTATTCTTTATCAATACTTTTTTATTGTTATACATCTTATTTTTTAAAAAAGATCTTATTTCATTTTCTGAATTTTTAACTTTTGTTGAAAAATCAACCATTGGAAGACTGGTTTTATTAATATCTTTTAAAGTTTTAATTTTATTATTTTTTAAATTTTTTTTTGTGTTTATAATTAAATCCTTAATCATTGTATCAATTGAGTCACGTATAATTTGATATGTTGCAATTTTAAAATTATTTTTATTTATTTTATTTTTATATTTTTTGTAAATATCTCTAAAAAAATTTATTTCAACTAGCTCCTCTAATTTAAATAAGTTCGCATTTATCCCATCTTGTATATCATGGTTATTATAAGCAATATCGTCCGATATAGATGAAATTTGTGCCTCTAAGGATGGATAAGTATTAAAATTTATCATATTCTTAAATTTTTTAAGACCTATTAATCTTTCAACTAAATATAAATTATTTATTGGTCCATTATGTTTTAAAAGACCCTCTATTGTTTCTATTGAAAGATTTAAACCATTAAATTTTAAATATTTGTTTTCTAAAAACATTACTACCCTCAGTGTTTGTAAATTGTGATCAAATCCACCAAATTTATCCATTGATTGATTTAATGCTTCCTCTCCTGCATGTCCAAATGGGGTATGTCCCAAATCATGAGCCAAACTTAAAGTTTCAGCCAAATCTTCGTTTAAATAAAGGTATCTAGCAATAGAACGTGCGATTTGAGCCACTTCAATAGAATGGGTAATTCTGGTTCGATAATGATCACCTTCAGTATTAACAAAAACTTGAGTTTTATGTTTCAGTCTCCTGAATGATGCGCTATGTATAATTCTGTCTTTATCTCTTTGGAATGGGGTTCTATATTTTGAATAGGATTCTTTAAAGATTCTTCCTTTGCTTTTAAATAAACCAATCTTTGAGTATTTTTTCATACTTTAAAATAAATAATTAGGTATTATATTACTAATATCAGTGATCAATAATGATAAAAGAAATTAAATTTACCGATAAAGCACTAAAACAGATAAATATTCTGTTATCAAAAAAAGATAAAGGATCTTTTTTTAGAATCGCTATTAAAGGAGGTGGTTGTTCAGGTTTTCAATACGAATTTACCATTGACAACTTAAAGAGTGATGAGGATTTAAAATATCAAAATATATTAATAGATAAGACATCTGCTGAACTTTTGAAGGGTTCTGAGGTAGATT
>MDSZ01060276.1_pt1 | contig 14611 bp, 11 predicted proteins | sample 811201 | NCBI WGS metagenome assembly MDSZ01 (sample SAMN05326647, study PRJNA326480) | marine metagenome | isolation source: seawater | place: Indian Ocean: North | collected 2010
ACTAGATTTTCACAAGTCAAACATGTATTTACTGATTTTATCATAACTTAAATTTTTGGTAAATATAAACTGATTTGAGTTTAGAATGAATTTAAATTAGCTGATATACAGTAATTTAGAAGGATTTTAAATAGGAAGTTTATTGATTATTTAAGGTGAAATAATTACTACATGTAGAATCAAATTCTAACAAGTCTTTTTTATCAAAATCAACAAATACTTTTTCATTAACTGAAATAGGTTCATTATGAAAAAAATGCCAGATTTGGTTATCTGCTTTTGCCCTTATTTTATATTCTTTTCCAACAAAAAGTGATTTCTCAATTATAGCTTTAAATTTTGAATTATTTGAAAGCTTCATGTTTTCTGGTCTTAAGTAATAAGTCTTATTTTCTGTGTTTATTTGATTTAGATCACCCAAAATTTTTGCACAGTAACAGTTTACAGGGTTACAATACATCTCTATTGGTTTATCATATTGTTGAAGAATGCCTGCTTTAAATATTAAAATTTTATCAGATATATTAAAAGTGTCACTTATGTCATGAGTAACAAGTATCGTAGTAGTTTGGGTTTTTTTAATAATTCTATGGATTTCATCTTGAATAGAAGATTTAATGTTTGAGTCTAGATTACTAAATGGTTCATCTAGAAGAAGAAGGTCAGGTTCTCTGACTAGAGCTCTAGCTAGACATACTCTTTGCTTCTCTCCACCAGATAATTCATGGGGATATCTTGATTTTAAGTCTTTTAGGCCATTTAATTCAATAAAATAATCGATTTTATTAAGGAATTTATTATCTAGATTAAGAGTTATATTTTCAATAACATTAATATGTGGGAAAAGAGGATAATCTTGAAAAACAAAACCTATTTTTCTTAAGTGAGGTTGAACAAAATTGTTATTATCATTTAGTACTTTACCGTTCAAATTAATAATTCCAGAGTTTATTTCTTCTAGGCCCGCTAAACATTTCAAAAATGTTGTTTTACCTGATCCACTTTCTCCTATGAATGAAATTATTTCACCCTTATCTACAGAAAAATTTAATTTCCTAATTAATGGAAACTTTTTATTATAATACTTTTCTAGATTTTCAACCTTTAGAAACATCAATCTGTTTATTTATAATATTTTTCAAAAATATCAACAAAATTGAACCAATCATAACAATTGATAAAGAATATATTGCAGATTTTGGTATCATCTCTTCTATTGCATATTGATATGTTTGAACTGCAAGAGTATCAAAATTAAATGGTCGTAATATTAAAGTAATAGGTAGTTCCTTCATTATATCTATAAAGCACAATAAAAATGCTATAAGAATAGCTGACTTATTAATTGGAATATGAATTTTCTTAAACAATTTCAGTGGTGTTAATCCAAGATTTATTCCAGTATCATCATAAGAACTTGGATGTTTTTCAAAACTCGATTTTAAAGGGGAAATGCCTACAGCCATATGTCTAATGGCATATGCATAGATTAACAAAAAGAAAGAACCAATAAATAAATTTGAATTGACAAGATCGGGAGATGAAGTTACTAAGATTATTAATGACAAAGCAATAACTGCTCCAGGAAGTGCATAGGTTAATGAAATAATTTCACTAAAAACCATAACAACTCTGCTTTTAGAAATTTTTCTAAAAAACTGAAATAATACAGCAATTATTACAATTATTAAAGCCGAAACTACAGAAACAGATAATGTATTAAATACCAAATCAATTAATTTGGAGAAATTAATTCTGGAGAATTCATTTATCACATTATTAATTATAAAAAGAATAGGTATTAAGAATCCAAATACAATAGGTATTAAACATATTATGTGAACCATTACTCTTCTTGACTCTGTTAGTAAAAAATTACTTGTCTGATTAGTATTAACAGAATAATTAAATTTATATTTTGAGTTTGTAAATCTTTCTAAAAAAAAGAAAATTATAACTATAATAAATAATGAAACTGCTAATAATGATGCTGTATCTACATCTTGCATTGAATTCCATGATCTAAATATACCACTGGTAAATGTATTAACTCCAAAATAATTAACTGCTCCATACTCATTTAAGACTTCCATAATCACCAAAAATAAACCAGAGAAAATAGCAACTCTAGAAATAGGAAGGACTATCCTAAAAAATGTTTTCATTTGCGACATTCCTAAATTTCTACATAAATCAACATAATTTGAACCTATTAAAGAAAAAGATATTCTACATGCAGTGTAAATATATGGATATAGAGCCAAGCCCATAATTATGGCTAAAACTTCAATTTGTAAATAATCTTGATTTAAAATATTAGAAATCTCTGGAATATATTTTCTTGTAAAACTTTGGATAGGACCTGTATAGCTTAGCACATCACTGTATGTAAATGCCATTATATATGTTGGGATTGCTAAGGGTAAGTAAAGTAAGATATCATATAAATTTTTTCCTTTAAATCTAGAAGTACTTATATACCATGCCGGTAATATTCCAAAAATAAGTGAAAAAAAAGATGTGAGTAGAACAAGATAGATTGTGCTTAAAGAGTAATCAACTAATAGATTATTCCATAAATAATAGAAATTATCAAAATCTACTTTGAAAACACTAAGTATTAATGCAAGTAAAGGAATTACTATAAGTAAAGAAACAAAAACAGTAGAGATGTTTACACCCCATCTGTTTATAATATTGTTTGATTTTATTTCCAACCTGTTTTATCAAATATACGAATTGCTTCTGCTCTTTTTTCTCCAAGCATATTCAAGTCCAACGGGTCCTTTTTAAATTCACCCCATGCTTGAACAATTTCATCGGGCTTAATATTTGGATTTACTGAAAATTCAAATGTATTTCCTACATAAGTCTTCTGAGCTTCTTGACTAGTTAAATATCTAATCAATTCAATTGCATTCTCCTTATTTGGAGAATTCTTTGCAATTGCAATTCCAGAGACATTTACATGAGCTCCTCTTTCATTTTCTCCTTGATTTGGGAAAAATACTGAAACAGCATTTCCTGCATTAAGCTCTTCTTCATTTTCTGATGATAATAAAAGTCCTATATAATATGAGTTTACAATGGCTATATCTCCCTGACCAGCTGCAATAGCTTTAACCTGGTCCCTATCATTCCCCTTTGGGTTTCTTGCTAAATTAGCGACTATACCTTTTGACCATTCAGTAGTAATATCTGAACCTAAATTAGCTAATATCGATGACATTAAAGCTTGGTTGTATGAATTCGATGATGATCTAACAAGAAGTCTTCCTCTCCATTTTTCATTTGCTAAATCTTCATAAGTACTAAGTTCTCCCCTCTTAACTCTATCATTACTATAGACAACTACTCGTGATCTATATGTCACTGGTACCCAATAACCATTTTTATCTAAAAGCTCAGGGCTAATATTTTTAGTTATTGTAGAATCTTCAAATTTTTGAAGAAGCCCCATATCAGTAGCTTGCCATAACTTACCTACATCAACTGTGATAAATAAATCAGCTGGGCTATTATCACCTTCATTTTTCATTCTTTGAATTAACTCATCAGCATTTGCTTTAATTACATTTACCTTAATACCAGTCTTTTTCTCAAAATTCTGATATTGTAATTCATCAACATCATAATGTCTCTGACTATAAATGTTAATTTCTTTAGATTTTTCATTTTGCGAACAACCAAATAAAATTATAGTTGTTAATAGCAATAAATAATTTTTCATAGTTAAATATTTAGACTCACGAAAGTATGGAAAACTTGTTAAAAAAAAAATTATTTTTATTTAGACTAAATCTAAATAATGTATATATTAGCAAAAAATTTAACCAATTTATAACCTAAATAAGCTATGAAAACTAACAAACTAATTTTTAAAAACTTTCTATTTCTTTTAGCTGGATTAGTAATGATATCATGTTCAAAAGATGAGGAAGTTGTCTATATAACTGAAACAGTTACAGAAACTGTTACAGTTACAGAAACTGTTGAAGTTCCAGGACCTACAGTAACTGTTATTTCTACTTTAGAGGTCCCATATTCTTATGAATTTGCAAGAGCTGGAAAATCAACTGTCGCATTTGGTGGTCAGACAACAAGACTAAAGATGGCAGATGAATTATATTCAGCATTGAATACTAATACATTTACTAAAGCTCAACTTCTAGAAATGTTTAATGATGGAACTGGTTTTAGTGAAGCAGCATTAAACACATCTGGTAAGAAGATGGGTAATAAAACAGCAGGTTCTCAATATGCATCTGCAACTGTTAAACCATTATTTGATGCAATGATAACGGATTTTGCTGATAATGTGATCCCTAATTGGAATTCTGATGCTAGCAATGGTCAAGCAGGTATGTTAACAGATGCTACTCGATCAATCCATGTAAATGCAAAAGGTCACGAAATTGATCAAACATTTATAAAGGGTATAATTGGAGCTATGTGTGTTGATCAAATAGTCAATAATTATATTACTCCTTTTCAACTTGATTCTGGAGAAAGAAGAACAGAAAATGACAATGGTACTTTAGCTTCAGGGAAAGATTATACTAATATGGAACATAAGTGGGATGAAGCATTTGGCTATTTATATGGTCAAGAAGCTGATCACACTAGATTGGATTTAGGTGTTTTACCAACAGGAAATGGAACAACTCTTAATAAATACTTCAAAAAGATTAATGCTAGCAATCAAGTTGGTATTGGAGTTACTGTATTTAATGCATTCAGAAGAGGAAGAGCGGGAATTGTTGCTAAAAACTATGAATATAGGGATGAGCAAGCAAAAATTTTAAAGATTGAGTTATCTAAAGTTATTGCTTATAAAACAATAGATTATCTTAATGGATATATGACAAAGATTGCAGCTGGAAATACTGCTGATGCATTCCATGCACTATCTGAAGGATATGGATTTGTTATGAGTCTTCAGTTTACAAATGACGGAAATGATAATCCATATTTTAACAATGCAACTGTAAATGGATGGCTAGATCAGATGGATAATTTTTGGACTGTTTCAAACTCAGATTTAGAATCTATAGTTAGTCAAGTTGAAACTGCATTTGGAATTTAGAAAATTTTTAAATGAATTTTAATTAGTTATATACAAAAACGGTGGTTAATTAAACCATCGTTTTTTTTTTAAATTATGAAAAGAATAAATTATTTAACTCTAATCCTATTTTGTGGTTTATATATTTTCTCTTGTAGTAAAGACTCAAGTGATGATAATATTATTTCTCAAGTTCAAAATAGTCAAACAACTTCATCTACACCTAATACTACAGATAGTTCATCAACTAGTAGTTCAACTAGTTCTACCTCATCCTCAAGTTCAAGTTCAACTGGGTCATCAACTACTACCCAAGCTTCATCTTTTGATAGAGGCACCATACTAGAGAATTATGCTGACAATATTATAATACCTAAGTATAATGATTTTAAAAATATTGTTGATGAACTTAAAACTGCTGTAGATAATTTTGCTGAAACTCCAAATATTTCAAATTATGATCTATTACATGAAAAGTGGGTTGAATCATATAAAAAATGGCAGTATGTTGAAATGTTTAATATTGGTAAAGCGGAAGAAATTATGTTTTACAATAAAGTAAATACATATCCAGCTAATGAAATAAGAATCAATAATAATATTGATGAAAACAAAACTGATTTAAGCAATCCTAATGACTGGCCAGCACAAGGTTTCCCTGGGATAGACTATATGATTCATGGAATAGGATCTACAAAACAAAGCGTAATTGATAAGTACCTTAGTGAAAGCAAATATGGGATTTACTTAAAAACATTAGTTAATGAAATGTCAACTACTACAAATACAGTTGTTGAAGATTGGAGCACATATAAAACCTCATTTATTGCATCTTTTGAAAATACCGCTACTTCAGCCTTTAATATGCTAACTAATGATTTTGTGTTTTATTTTGAAAAAGGATTAAGAACAAATAAAATTGGAATTCCTGCTGGTAGATTTTCTACTTCACCTCTGCCAGATAGAGTTGAAGCATATTACTCTTCAAAGAATTCCTTTGAAGATATCTCTAAGACACTAGCTTTAGAAAGCAGAAAAGCAGCAGAAGATTTATTTTTAGGAAGAGCATCTAATGGAGATTTAGGTCCAAGTTATAAATCATATCTTGATTATCTTGAAACAGACCTTGGAGGAACATTAGTTACAAAATTAGATGCAGCAAAGACTGCACTAAATGAACTAGAGGATAACTTTATAAATCAAATAAATACTGATAACAATAAAATGCTTCTTGCATTTGATGCACTCCAAACAATTGTAGTAAATTTTAAAACAGATATGTTATCCAATTTTAATATAGCTGTTGATTATGTTGATGCAGATGGAGATTAATCAATTTTTTTAATTTGAGTTTTATCCAATCATACTTAAGAAAGAAGCAAGATTCATCAAGCTTAGCCATATTCAGGCTAGGCTTTGGTATTTTAATGACTATAAGTATAATTAGGTTTTGGCAAAAGGGCTGGATAGAAACTTTATATTTAGACCCTTCTTTTCACTTTTCATTCTATGGATTTGAATGGGTAAAACCAATTGGTGAATATACATACTTGATTTTTTTGATATGTGCAATCTCAGCTTTTCTAGTTGCTATTGGATATAAGTATTATCTCTCGATTATAGTTTTTTTCCTATCATTCACATATATAGAATTAATGGATAAGACCACTTATCTGAATCACTATTATTTTATAAGTATTTTAAGCTTTCTCATGATATTTCTTCCATGTAATGCGAATTTTTCAGTTGACAATCTAATAAATAAGAAGAAATATACTTTTGTTTCAAAATGGAATGTAGATAGCATAAAAATGTTGCTTTTTATAGTCTACTTCTATTCTGGATTGGCTAAAATAAATAGTGATTGGCTATTAAATGCTCAACCATTAAAAATTTGGCTTATGTCAAATTATGATCTACCAATAATTGGAGACACGATAATGCAAAAAGAATGGTTTCATTATGCAATGAGCTGGTCAGGAATGTTTTATGATCTGCTAATTCCTTTCCTTTTAATTTATAATAAAACTAGAGTTTATGCATTTCTACTTGTTGTGTTTTTTCATTTGTTTACAGCTGTATTATTTCCTATAGGAATGTTCCCATACATAATGATTATTGCAGCATTAATATTTTTTGATCCAGAAACTCATAAGAAAATTCTAACTAGGATTACTGCTTTTCTAAATTTATCAAATATAAAAAGTGCAATAAAAGAAAGTAGATACTTTACTAATCAAAAGGAAAAATTTTCATTATTTATCATAACTATATTCTTTATTTTTCAAATTGCTTTCCCATTTAGGCATGTTTTTTATCCTGGTGAATTATTTTGGAATGAACAAGGTTATAGATTTTCATGGAGAGTTATGTTAATAGAGAAGAAAGGATACTCAACTTTTAAAATTGTTGATGGTGACTCTGAAAAATCGTTTTATGTTATGAATGAAGAATTTTTAACTGAATTACAAGAAAGACAGATGAGCTTTCAACCTGATTTTATTCTAGAATATGCTCATTATCTTGGAAATCATTTCACTGATAAAGGGATAAGTCAGGTAGAGGTCTATGTCGACAGTTATGTAACTTTAAATGGAAGGATGAATAAAAGATTTATTAATCCTCATATAGATTTAATGAAAGAAAAAAGGGGGTTTAAAAATAAAGAATGGATTTTACCACTAAATGAAAAGATTAAAGGTTTTTAGATTAATATTAATTTTTATTTGTACAAGTGCTTTTTCTCAAATAAAAGTCACTGGATACATCTATGATGATATGACAAATATTGGATTAAGTAATGTATCGATATTTAATCCTAAGACCAGTGAAATTAAATATTCAAATAAAGATGGGTATTATGAAATAGTCATAAGTAATTATGATACAGAAATAAGTTTTTATTTAGAAGGATATAATTTGTATAATAAAGTATTTGGATCCTCAGAGAATAAAGAAAGCAATATAAGATTATCATCAAACATTGAAATATTAAACGAGGTTATTGTTAGAGCAAATAAAAAAAGGATTTTTCAAATACAAAGAATGAAGGACATTGAAGAAACAAAAATATATGCTGGAAAGAAAAATGAAGTTATTCTTCTTGAATTATCAATGGCAAATCTTGCTTCTAATAATGCACGTCAGATATATAATCAAATTCCAGGACTAAATATTTATCAAAATGATGATGCTGGAATTCAGTTAAATATTGGAGGGAGAGGATTAGATCCTAATAGAACTGCAAACTTCAATACCAGACAGAATGATTATGATATAAGTGCAGATGCTCTTGGTTACCCAGAGAGCTATTATACCCCGCCGGCTGAAGGTATACAAGAAATTCAAATTTTACGAGGTGCATCATCACTTCAGTATGGGACTCAATTTGGTGGATTAATAAATTTTAAAATAAAATCTCCAAAGGAAGGTGATAATTTTGAACTTATAACAAGGAACACTTTAGGTTCAAATAATTTATATACGAACTTTACAAGTATCAGTTCCAGTAATGAAAAATCTAGTTATTATGGTTATGTTAATCTAAAAAGTGGTGAAGGATTTAGACCAAACTCAAATTTTGAATCTATAAATACATTTCAAAATTTTAATATTTCTATAAATAAAAATATAAAGATAACTTCAGAAATAACATATCTTAAATATCTGGCTCAACAAGCTGGAGGGCTTTCTGATAAAATGTTTATAGAGAATCCTTATCAAAGTATCAGAGAAAGAAACTGGTTTGAAGTAGAATGGTTTTTATATAATTTAAAGTATCTACATAAACTATCTGATAAAAGCAATTTTAGTTTCAATTTTTTTGGGTTAGAAGCAAAAAGAAATTCGTTAGGATTTAGGACAAATAGAGTTGACCAAATCGATTTAGGAGAGGTAAGAGATTTAATTAAAGGTAAATTCTCAAATTTCGGAATTGAAACGAGGTATCTAACTAGTTATGATATATCTAGTATAAAATCATATCTTTTATTAGGAATCAAATATTATAATTCTTTCTCAACAAGTACTCAGGGTCCTGGTAGTTCTGAAAAAAAAGCAAATTTTTCTTTTGATTATGATAATTACCCAAATTATGTTAACCAATCTAGTTATAAATACCCTAATAATAATTTTTCATTTTTTGGAGAAAATATTATCTATATAAATAATAAACTATCAATAACACCAGGGTTTAGATTTGAAAATATTAAAACAAGTCTAGATGGATACTATAGAAAAATAAATCTAGACGCTGCTGGAAATACAATATATAATGAAGCTTTTAATGAAGAAGATATTAAAAAAAGAAGTTTCCTTTTATTTGGAGTTGGGATTAGTTATAAGGGAAGAAAAAATATAGAATTATATTCTAATTTAAGTCAAAACTATAGGTCAGTAACTTTTGCTGATATTAGTATAATTAATCCCGCTTACGCAATAAACCCAAGTATTAATGATGAGAAAGGATATACTCTTGATCTTGGAATAAGGGGAACATATAACAAAAAATTTTCTTTTGATTCTAGTTTATTTTCTCTTATATATAAAGACAGAATTGGATTTATTCAGAAGGTTTTTCAAGATGGGAATGTTAAAAGTGAAAGAGGAAATGTCGGTAATGCACAAATTATAGGCTTAGAATCATTATTAGATTTTGATTTAAATGAAATCTTTATAAAAAATAAAAATTTGGACTTTAATTACTTTGTTAACTACTCATTTATCGAATCAAAATATCTTAAATCTAAAGAAGTAGGAATTACTGAGAACCAGGTTGAATTTATTCCAAGACATAATTTCAAAACAGGTCTTAAGTTCGGATATAAAGACTTTGTGTTTAATATTCAATACTCCTATGTATCAGAACAATACACAGATTCTTCAAATGCTCTTCAAGGAAACCTAAGCGGAGTAATTGGCCAAATTCCATCTTATGAAATTGCAGACATTTCAATATCCTATAAGCTTAAAAACATTATTTTTGAAACAGGAATAAATAATATATTAGATGAAAAATATTTTACAAGAAGGGCAACAGGATATCCTGGACCAGGAATTATACCATCACCTCCAAAAAATGCTTACCTAACAGTAGAACTTAAATTTTAATGAATAAAAAAATTGGTAAAGAAATAATTGTATATGATGGAATATGTGTCTTATGTAATTTCATTATAAGGTGGGTAATAAAGAATGACAAGGATGAACTCTTCCTAATATCTTCACTTCAAAGTCAATTTATAAATAATAATTTTCCTGATATTAATAAAATAGATTCTGTTGCAGTAATTATAGATAATCAACAAGTTCTAAATAAAAGTAAAGCAATAAGACATATTTTAAAAAAACTAAAAAAATTGATTATAATAAGATTTACGATATCAGTTATCCCAAATTTTTTGTTAAATATATTTTATGATATGATCGCTAAAAATAGATATAAAGTGTTTGGAAAACATGAGTCATGTCCAATAATTAAGGTTGAAAGAAACAAAATATTATATTAGAAGAGCTACTTGTTCTTAATTCGATACTTATTTTTACAATAATTATATATTATTAATACAAAAAAGGACTTTCAGCTATATTTTTAGAACTTTTAGCGTTATTTTTAATAAAAAGTAGAGTTTATTTTTGCATGGAAATTTATTATTAAGAATATTGAAATCAACACATCTTGATAACACATTAGTTTGTTATATTATTACTTCATTTTTTTTATTTTCTAACATTTTATGTTTTGGTCAAGCTGATAATGACTCAATTCCAACTAAATTATTAAATGAAGTAATTATTACAGGAACAAAGACAAAACGTCAACTATCATCTCTTCCCCTCCCAGGAATATTAATTTCAAAAAACGAAATAGGTCAAACAAATTCAAGTAGACTTAAAGATATACTTAACGAGCAGGTTGGAATTGTAATGGTTCCTGACTTTGGAGGTGGAGAAGGAATTCAAATTCAAGGCTTAGACTCTGAATACATATTAATTTTAGTTGATGGCCTTCCTTTAATTGGTAGACAATCAGGAACTCTAGATTTAAACAGGATAGCAATTGGAAATATTGATCAAATAGAAATAATTAAAGGAAGCTCTTCAAGTCTATATGGCTCCGAAGCACTTGGAGGTGTAGTTAACTTAATTTCTCATGAAAGCCAAGACTCTTTATCCTTAAATTTTGATTATAAATTCTCTTCATTTAACACAACTGATATAAATATTTCAACTGGCTTAATTAATAGTGCTGGAAAAAAGTTAAATATTTTTATAAATTCATATTCTAGCGACGGATATGACCTTGATTCATCTAACAATTTAATGACTGTTGATCCATATAAGAATTATACAGGTTTTATAAAGTATTCATTTTCAAAAAACAATCTATCAATTCTAACTTCAGCAAGAATATTTGACGAAAAGCAAAGCTTTAAAATAGACAAGAATTATTTTGGAGAAAATGATGTGAAAGAGTGGAACTCAAACTCAAAAATAGGTTACAGCATATCTGACAATTTAAATATTGAATCTGAGATATATTTAACTTCATTTAATAGCGAAGAAAATATTTCTTCTATTAATCCAAATCAAGAAGAAAGCTACTTTGATCAATTTCTATTTAAATCGGAGATTAGAAGTGTAATAGATATAAGAAATAGAGACAAGCTGACGCTAGGAATAGGTTTTATAGATGAATCATTAAGAAGAAATAATTTTTACAAAAATAAAATATCTCAATACTCAATAAATTTATTTACTCAATTTGAAGGTTTTATCTCAAACAACACAAATTATATTGTCGGTGCTAGATATGATAATTATAATGATTACAAATCTCAAATAAGCCCAAGAATAGCTTTTAGAACTAAAATATTAGAAGGTGTATTTCTTAAATCATCGATTGGAAAAGGATTTAAAGCGCCAGATTTTAGACAACTATATTTTAATTTTTCAAACTCTACAGTTGGTTATTCAGTCATTGGATTTAATGTTGTGGATGAGGTTATTAGTGAACTATATAGAGATAATCAAATTGTAAATTTGGTAGTCCCAATGAGTGAATTTGATGACAAATTAAATCCTGAAAGCTCAGTAAGTTTCAACTTAGGGATAAACTATATTCAATTAGATAAATTAAAATTAGGAATTAACCTGTTCAGAAATGACATTAATGATCTTATTGATTATAGGGTCATTGCGAATAAAACAAATGGGCAAAATGTATTTAGTTATTTTAATCTTAATAAAGTATATACTCAAGGACTTGAATCAACATTTAACTTCAAGCCCACTGAAAAGCTAAATATAATATTTGGATATCAATTTCTTGAGGCAAAAGATAAAGATATAGTGGAGTCAATTGAGAACGGTCAAATCTTTGCTAGAAAATCATCAAACTCTCCATCATTTGTCCTAAAGTCTAAAGACTATATTGGGCTTTACAATAGATCAAAACATACATTAAACCTTAAAGTTTTTATGAAAACAAATAATAATTTAAATATAAATTTTAGATCAACGTATAGGAGTAAATACGCATTGTCTGACTCAAATGGTAATGACTTCCTTGATGCCTATGATAAATTTATTAAAGGATATTTTATTTTAGATTTTGCGCTTTCAAAAAAAATAAATAAGTCTCTATCAATAAATATTGGTTCTGACAACATACTAAACTATAAAGATCCTCAAAACATTTCAAATCTTCCAGGAAGAATTGTTTATGGAAAATTCAACTTAATTATATAAATAAATCAATTTAAAACTATGAAAACAACAACTACTTATAAACTACTTATTTTAATGATGATTTTCTCATCATGTTCAAAAGAGGATGATTCAATACCTCTACTAGATATTATATCAAATCAAGTTACCAATCTTCATGCTCCTCAACAAGGTGGCTCTGGTGGTGGACCACCTACTCCTATTTCAGGCGAATTCACTAAATTTGATTTCTCCTCAGGAAGCATTACTATTTCTGATACTGATTGGGATATTGGTTTTAGAGGCACTTCAATTATTGTTAATGGTGGTGTTTCATTAGGAACTACTGATGAACCATCTAGAACAGGGGATGCAGCAGCTTATGTAGCTAATGGAACTTTTGCCTCTGTGATGCAAGCTGACACTAGTCTTTTAACTCAAGATTCTACTAATGGATATGCAATTGCCACTGGTAGTGGGAATGGATGGTATACTTATTCTGGTCCGCCTACATTTTTAATTACTCCAACACCGGGAAAGATTCTTGTATTCAGAACAGCTGATGGAAAATATGCAAAAGTTGAGATATTAAGTTATTACAAGGACTCTCCACCAACTCCTGATTACAGATTTAGCCAAAGCAGATATTATACATTTAACTATACTTATCAACCAAATGAGGGTGTAACCAATTTTTAATAGTTTGCATTTAAAAAATAATGGTATGCTAGTTCAATTAAAACTGAAATACCATTATTTTTTTTGAGCTTACTGAAATGAATTTAAATACCTTTTTGGAGTAGTCCCAAATTTTCTTTTAAAAGCAGTTATAAAATGACTTGCAGTGCTATATCCAAGATGGTGGGCAACTTCATTTACATTATAATTTTTGGTTGTTAGCATTTTGCTAGCTATGCTCATCTTGTAGTCAAACAAAAAACCAAAAACTGTATTTCCATATACTTGTTTAAATCCTTCCTTTAAGTTTTTTAGCGATATCTCAACTTCATCAGCAAGCTGAATTAAAGATGGTGGTTCAGCCATCTTATTAATAATAATTTCTTTTGCCTTCTTGATTTTGATTACATTTTGATCATCTGATAGAAAAGGGCATTGCTCTACATCTAATTCTTTAGAAATATTAAAATACAAACTCAACAATTCAAAAACTTTACCTTTAACATAGAGTTTCCTAACACTATCACTTGTCTTTTCATTAAGCATCTGGGTAAGAATTGTAGCAATCAATGGTGAAACTTTTGATTCTTTATAATACTTTTTATCAATATTTTCATTAGAAAGAAAAGAAATTGAATCAGAAGTTTCAGAAAAAAGGCTATGGAATTTTTTAATACTAATTAAAATACTTATAAGTCTTGAGTTTTTAGACATTATAACATCAACAGGTAAAATAGTAGAAGGATTAAAAAGTAAAATAGAGCTATCCTTTTTAAGGGGAAAAGAGTATGCTCCATTATTATACTCAAAACTTAAATTGCCAGATAAACAAAAATGAAATTGAATAAACCTAATTTCTGTATCATAAAATACTGAAGCTTTAGTGTTCTCAAGATTAGTAAAATTATAATAATAGATATCATTATCAATTTTCAAACTATTTCTTGTATTTAATTCAATTTTTCTCATTGTATAAGAATATTTTAATTAAAAGCTATACTATATCCTATTGAAAAGTAAAACAGTTCATTATTTAACCCCCTAGCAAATGATATATCAAGTTGCTTATTTTTATCTAATTGATAAGTAATTCCAGAATCAAAATTCAATATTGATAAATCAGAAGACTCATTTCCGAATAACTCTATAAACATTCCAAAT
>MDSZ01102388.1_pt1 | contig 14610 bp, 15 predicted proteins | sample 811201 | NCBI WGS metagenome assembly MDSZ01 (sample SAMN05326647, study PRJNA326480) | marine metagenome | isolation source: seawater | place: Indian Ocean: North | collected 2010
CGCCGAACTGCAACTCAGTGAGGTTCGTTTGGATCCCTGTGGGGAGCAGGACGCCGGCAGTCAACCTGAACTGCGCCGGCCGGTGGGTGCCAGCTGCTACGTGCTGACGGGGGACGTTGAGAACCGCAGCAGAAACAGCGTCGTCGACACGGATGTCTACGCACGGATCCTGGATGCCAGTGGCGAACCTGTTCTTCCCAACAGAACCCGGGTGGGGTCGATCGGTGATGTGACGCCCGGAACCCACCCGTTCGCCCTACGAATCGCGGTTCCGGCGGGCACTCCTGGTCCTTTTGATGTGCGGAACGCCAAAGCCAGGGGATTTTCGGCCCCGGTGCGCAGCCGGGTTGGCGACGGTGATGATCTACTGCCTTTGGAACAGGAGATTCAGTAGCTCAGACCGCCGGCATAGAAATAGAAACTGGCGTTGAGCAGCAGCTGCTGAAGCAGGTTCAGCGCCACGAAGGCCAGGATGGCGGAGAGGTCAATGCCACCCAGAGGGGGAATCAATCCGCGGAAGGCGTTCAGGTATGGATCGGTGATCGAACTCACCGTGCTCAGCACAGGATTGCCCCAGTCGAGATTGGGAAACCAGCTCAGCAGCACACGCAAGATCAAAACCAGCGAGTAGATCTGAAGGGTCTGGGCCAGAACCTGAAGGATGGTGACGGAAACGCTCGCCATGGCTGGGGGTGTTGTGCTTCGACTCTATGCAGGCTCAGTTGTTTCGGACGCACCAAGATCCGGGAGCACTGAAAAGGTGCGATGGAACTTCTCCGAAAGCGTCAGCCAGTAGGAACGGCCTTCACTCTGCCGTCGGCGTTCGATGAAGTCCTGGGCGAGCAGCTCCTTGATGTGGTCGTAGGCACCAGAGCCACGCAGATCAACGAGCTCCGACTGAAGGATCCGTTTCTTCAGCGCAATGGTGGCCAGGGTGCGAAGCGTGGCCGTGGACAGGTTCACCGGAAGAAGATCGCGGACCAGATCTCCGAGCCCGGCACGCAGTTGCAACCCATAGCGTCCGTTCTGGCTGACGATTTCCAGCGCTGTCTCGCGTTGTGAATAGCTCGTGCTGAGTTGAAGCAGTGCCTGCTCCACCTCCGATCGTGGAACACCGGCCAGTTCCGACAGTTCGCTGACCGCAATCGGTCGACCCTTGAGATAAAGAATCGCCTCCAGTCGGGTGGCCAGTGACGGCTCCGTCATCTCTACCCCGCAGGATGAATCAAAGTACCGCCTGATCCCTTACAGGAACAGGGCATAGGCGGGATTTGCCGTTTCCTCCCAGCATCGGTACCCAAGGTCGTCAAGGAAGGCCCTCCATCCATCCATGCCATCGACGGGCACAAGAACGCCCACCACGATGCGCCCGACGTCCGCACCGTGATTCCTGTAGTGAAAAATGCTGATGCTCCAGCCGGGGTGAAGGGCATTCACGAAGTTCATCAGAGCACCGGGGCGCTCCGGGAACTCGAAGCGATACAGCAGTTCCCGGCAATCACCGGCGCAGGCCTGCCTGGCTGAGGAGGGCAGGCGCCCACCCACCATGTGGCGAAGGTGATTCTTGGCGAACTCGTTATCGCTGAGGTCATGGCAGGGGAATCCGGCAGCACCCAGTGCGTTCACCAGAGCGCTGCGGTCCCGTTCGTCCTGCACCTGCACGCCGATGAAGATCTGTGCCCGGGAGCCTTCCGTCATCCTGTAGCTGAATTCCGTGAGGCTCCGGCGTTTGAGTTGCTCGCAGAGATCGCGAAGGCTTCCAGGTCGCTCCGGAATCTCGACAGCGAGCATCGCTTCCCGTTCCTCACCGAGTTCGGCCCGTTCTGAGATGAAGCGAAGGCGATCAAAATTCATGTTGGCGCCGCAGGCCACGGCGATCAGACGGCGATCGGTCAGCTGCCGATCGATCACATCCCGCTTCATCCCCGCCACGGCGAGGGCGCCGGCGGGTTCCAGGATCGAGCGGGTGTCCTCGAACACATCCTTGATGGCTGCACAGATGGCATCCGTGTCGACCGTGACCATGCGATCCACGTGTCGTCTCGCCAGATCAAAGGTGTGCTCCCCGACGCGACGCACGGCAACACCATCAGCGAAAAGCCCCACCTGGTCCAGCTCAATGCGCTCCCCAGCCTCGAGAGAGCGGGTCATCGCTGCGGCGTCCTCCGGCTCGACCCCGATGATCTCGATGTCGGGCCAGAGGGACTTCACATAGGCAGCAATCCCGCCGATCAGGCCACCCCCGCCGACGGCGACATAGATGCCCTGGGGTGGTTCCTCGCTCTGCCGCATGATTTCCAGCGCGATCGTGCCCTGACCGGCGATCACCTCGGGATCATCGAAGGGGTGGATGTAGGTCAGCCCTTCGGCACTGCAGCGGCGTCGCGCTTCGGCTGAACATTCGTCATAGGTTTCTCCGTGCAGGACCACCTCCCCACCGAGCGCCCGAACAGCCCGCACCTTCACGTCGGGCGTCGTGCTGGGCATCACGATCACCGCACGGCAGTTCAGGCGACGGGCACTGAGAGCGACGCCCTGAGCGTGATTGCCGGCGCTGGAGGCGATCACGCCACGCTGCAGCTCATCCGCCGTCAGCTGCGACATCCGGTTGTAAGCGCCCCTCAACTTGAACGAGAACACCGGCTGAAGGTCCTCACGCTTGAGCCAGACGCGGTTCTGCAGACGGCGACTGAGATTTGGGGCGGGTTCGAGGGGTGTTTCGTGGGCGACGTCGTAGACGCGGGCCCGCAGTATCCGCTGCAGATAGTCGGTCATCGCTCCATTCTCTCCAGAGCCCGCAGCCTCTGGTCAACGGAAGAGACCTCGTAGATTGCTTGGGTTGCCGTGGGCTGTGCATGCATCTCGGAGATCTGAAACATCCGAATGAGCTGCACGGACTCAGCGTCGCTGAGCTTGAAGATGTCGCTCGTCAGATCCGCGAACGCCACCTCGAGGTGGTGTCCACCAGTGGTGGGCATCTCGGCCCGGGGCTCGGTGTTGTTGAGCTCACGCTTGCCCTTTATCAGACCCTCGATCTCGACCACGACCGTGTGATCTGGGATGTCGGCCATCAGGCCTACCCCCACAAGTTGATCACCGGCCGTTACAACGACTTCGGAACGCTTCGTCAGCAGCATGGAGTGGCCGGCTATCTCAAGCGGTCGGAGAGTCGTTTCGATCATTTCGGTGCCGGTCATGCCAGCACTTCCATTTCCGCGGCCCTCGGGATGGCTCTGGCGAGGGATAACCGCGGCGAAACCTTCAAATGCGTTGCTGTGATCGGCGACGGGGCCATGACCGGCGGCATGGCTCTCGAGGCGATCAACCACGCCGGTCATCTGCCTGAAACCCCCCTGCTGGTGGTGCTGAACGACAACGACATGTCGATCTCACCGCCGGTCGGAGCTCTCTCCAATGCGCTTAACCGGGCACGATTGAGTCCGCCGATGCAGTTCCTCTCCGGCAGCGTCGAAGAAAGCGTTCGTCATCTGCCCTTCATGGGCGGTGAACTGCCGGCGGAACTGAACCGTCTCAAGGGAAGCATGCGCCGACTGGCGGTGCCGAAGGTGGGGGCTGTGTTTGAGGAACTCGGTTTCACATACATGGGGCCGATCGATGGCCACGACATCGCTGAGATGACCCGAACCTTCCAGGCGGCCCATCGTTCACACGGACCCGTTCTGGTGCACGTGGTCACCACCAAGGGCAAGGGCTATCCCTATGCCGAGGCTGATCAGGTCGGATACCACGCCCAATCCGCCTTCGACTTGAGCACCGGCAAGGCGATTCCCTCCAAGAAGCCGAAGCCTCCCAGTTACAGCAAGGTGTTCGGGCAGTCCCTGGTGAAACTGTGCGAACAAAACAGCCGTGTGATCGGGATCACCGCCGCCATGGCGACGGGAACCGGACTCGACCTGCTGCAGAAGGCTGTTCCAAAGCAGTACGTCGACGTCGGAATCGCCGAACAACATGCGGTGACCCTGGCTGCGGGCATGGCTTGTGAGGGGCTGCGCCCGGTGGTGGCGATCTACAGCACCTTCCTTCAGCGGGCCTACGACCAGCTCATCCACGACGTGGGCATCCAGAAACTGCCGGTGACGTTTGTGCTGGATCGTGCCGGCATCGTCGGAGCCGATGGTCCGACGCATCAGGGGCAGTACGACATCAGCTACCTGAGATCGGTGCCCAACTTCACCGTGATGGCTCCCAAGGATGAAGCCGAGCTTCAGAGGATGCTGGTCACCTGCCTTGAACACCCGGGCCCAACAGCGCTTCGGATTCCGCGGGGCTCCGGTGTGGGCGTCACGCTGATGGAGGAGGGTTGGGAGCCGCTTCCGGTTGGCTGCGGAGAGGTTCTGCGAGAGGGTGACGATCTGCTGATCGTTGCTTACGGCGCGATGGTTAAACCGGCGCTTGACACAGCAACACTCCTGGAAGAAGCCGGTTTCTCAGCAACCGTCGTGAACGCGCGATTCCTGCGGCCGCTCGATGAAGCGCTGATCCATCCCCTGGCCCGACGCATCGGCAGGGTGGTGACCATGGAGGAAGGGGCTCTTCCCGGTGGTTTCGGTGCCGCCGTTCTCGAGTCTCTCAACGACTCCGAAATCACCCCTTCCCTGCTGCGCATCGGTATCCCCGATCAGCTGGTGGATCACGCAACACCCCAGCAGAGCAAGGAATCCCTGCAGCTGACCCCTCCACAGATGGCCACGCGCATCCTCGACAGGTTTCCCCTGTCCTCCCGTGCTGACTTCATCGAAACCTCTCCAGTCGGCGCGGTTCAGCCCTGACTTCAACAGGCCACTGATGCGATGACGGTTCTTGTCGCCGGCGCCGGACCTGCTGGAGCGCGGCTGGCGATTCGACTGGCTCAGGCCGGTGAGCGGGTGATGTTGGTGGATCCGTTGACCGATCCCCATCGCAACGCCTACTCCAGTGCAGCTGTCCCGATGCGGGATGCTCTCCAGCTGGAGATCCCAGACGATTGCTGGGGCAGTCGCTGGAACGGTTGGCAGCTGTTCGATCCTGAGGGGTGGACGCACCAGTGGTGGGCTGACGAGTCTCTGGGTGTCGTGCTCGATTTCGGACGACTTCGGGCTGCACTGTGGGAGCAGGCTTGCCGGTCCGGGGTCCAGTTGATCACCGGCTGCAGAGTTGCTCTGGACGAGCTCAAGGAAGATGGCGCCACAGTGGAGTTGCGCTTCGGCCGCAGATCCTCAGAGCGCCGGACCATTCGATGGCTGGTGGATGCCACGGGTGCTCGGCGGATTCTGTTGCGTCAGGCGGGTGTGCCGGTGGAGACCCGGGAGGATCCCCTGCTGAAGGGTGAGGGTGTGGAATGGCTGCTTGAGGCGGATGACCGCCGTTCGGCACCGTGGCGGGATCGGCTCAGTTTCTTTCTCGGTTCACGCTGGGTGTTTCACGGCTACGGATGGGTGTTCCCCATGGATCAGCACCGTCTCAAGGTGGGGATCTGCCGGTTGCCACCTCCTTCGTCAACTCGTGTCGGTGGCCTCGGTTCCTGTCTCAAACGTCTGATTCGGCACTGTGACCTCGACAGCCTGACGGTGCTGGATCGCCACGGTGGCCTGGTTTCCAGTCCAGTCCGTCGGGAGCAGAGCTTGGGGCGTGGCTCCCTGCTCGCTGTCGGAGATGCAGCGGGAACCTGCAATCTTCTCGGTGGAGAAGGACTTCGTCACGCTCTTCGCAGTGCCGATCTCCTGGCGGCAGTGCTCAGTGGTGAGAGGGCAATCCCACTGAAGCGGGATTCCTTGATCACCCATTACTCCTCTCGCTTGCGCCAGGTGCTTGGGTGGCGATGGGGCATCAGTGGGCGCCTGGCTCGCCGCACCTGGTGGGGCTTGGATGCTTCCCCGGCGGATCGACGGATGCTGCGGCTGATTGACGCTTTATCCAGAAATGCAGACGCAAAAGATCTCTCGCAGCTTTTGTTCGACTACAAGTTCGAACGCTATGGGCCGCGTCTGCTTCCTTATGTGATCTGAGGGAGTGCCGATGGGCCGCTCCCTCAGGACTTTTCAGTTCTGAATCAGAGAACTCCGCGGGCTGCCAGGCCCTGGATGGCTCCGATGCCCATCACGTGTCCGAGGCTGGTGGTGGCCAGCATGGCGGCGCGGCCCATGCCGCCGAAGAACGCGGGATTGGGGAGTTGAGCGCCTTCGTTCGGGTGCTTGATCGTTGCTTTGCCGATCGCGATGGCAATCACGTTGCAGGCGATCATCACCAGGGCAACCTTGGGAGACCAGGAGACGGTTGCAGGGGCAATAGCGAGGAGAGGGGTCAGCATGCAAGGCGTGGAGCGACGCTCCATCATCCGAGATCAGCACTGTTGTGACTTGCTCTCTTAAGAGTTGTTCACCCTTGATGCCGTTGAATCAGCCCGATCACCAGAACGGCATTTCCCAGTGTGAGAAACGCTTCTGCGCCCCCATGCAGGGCATCGATCTCCACGAGTTCCGCGTTGCAGCAGCGAAGCGCCACGATCGCCGCCGCAATCGTCACCAGCACGAAGAGCAGGGTCAGCCGGAATCCCCAGAGCGCCACTGATGGCAGTGCTTCGCTTTGACGCAACCAGTGCAGGAACAGCAAATAGGGCGGTAGGGACAGAGCGAAAAGAGGAGCGGGGTCGAGGTCCATGGGCATCAGGTCGCGGCGCGACGCTTGAGCTGCAGAGCGGCCAGCGCCAGAGCGATGTTGCCCAGCAACGTCAGACTGGCCTGTAGCACCACGAGACCGCGCAGAGTCTCACTGTTGTCAAACAGATGCCAGGTGCAGGCAGCCATGGCGCTCACAAGAGCTGGAAGCATGGCTAGTGCCAGTGAGGTCAGGCCCCGTCGCTTGATCAGAACGATCGCCAGGATCCACTCGATCACGGAAGCGATGTGAATCCACCAGGTTCCGAACGAGAGCTCATGCATCGCGTCACCCTAATGATGTGAACTGCCGGATAATGAGCAGGTTTGCAGGGCGATGACCGTGGCTCGGACCGGCACGCGCACCCTGCTTCTGTGCGGTTACTACGGCGAAAACAACCTCGGTGACGATGCCTTGCTGCAGGTGCTGCTTCAGCAGATCCCTGCCGGTTTCACTCTGCTGATCACCGCGAATGATCGAGAGGCATTGCGGGCACTGGCTCCGATGGCCGGCAACGTGTCCCGGCGATCTCTGGGTTCTGTGCTCGGGGCCGTGGGCCGGGCCGATGCCCTGATTCTCGGCGGCGGCAGCCTGCTTCAGGACAGCACCAGCATGCGCAGCCTGATCTATTACCTGCTGCTGATCGTGACGGCACGGCTCCAGCGACGTCCGATTCTGCTCTGGGGTCAGGGGCTTGGCCCCTTGAACAGACCGATCAGTCGGTGGCTGGTGCGTCAGGTCCTGCCTCTTTGCACAGCCGCCAGTTGGCGTGATCAGAGCTCCCTGGACCGTTCCAGGCGCTGGGCTCCGCGATTGCCAGCGCAGATGGCCCCTGACCCGGTCTGGCAGATGCCACCGCAGTCCTGGTCTGGAGGCGGTTCGATCGTCGTGTGCTGGAGACCGACATCCCTGCTGGATGACTCCGGCTGGTCCGTGCTCCTCACAGCTCTCGATGAGCTGGCGGCACAGTTGCGGAGCCCCGTGCGCTGGCTTGCGTTTCACCAGCATCAGGATGCTGTTCTGTTTGATGCCCTGAAGGATCGTGGTTTGATCCCTGCAGCTCTCGCAGCCCGCAGCTCAACGATCGTGCCACGCAGCATCGAAACGGTGTTTGCGACCGTGCGCAAGGCGAGGCTGGTGTTGCCCATGCGCCTGCATGCGCTGATTCTCGCCAGGCTGACGGGATGCCCCGTGGCGGCCCTCAGTTACGACCCGAAAGTGGAAGCGGCTGCGGAGATGGCTGGTGTTCCCTGGCTGAAGCTGGACAAGCTGCCATCGGCGGCAAGGATCCTCAGCCAGTGGCTGGCCTCAGCCGACACGCCTGCAGATCCTCAAACCATCGAGCAGATCAGAACCCAGGCCTCAGCCCATGACCGCATGCTCGATCAGTTTCTTCAACGCTGAGTGATTGTTTTGCGTTGATCGCGGATCACCACGGAAGCCTGTGCCGGGAATGTGGCGAACCAACTTCGCGTCCACAAGTCGGTGTTTGGAATCCCTGAGGAAGATGCTGTAGCTGCTGGTCACAATGAGCTGTTGATACGCCGATAGCAGCTCAGGGACTGACGCAAATTCTTACTGTTTCTGAAGACCTGATTGTTGACAAAAAGGAACAGCAATTTGCTGGGTTTTGATGCTTTTCGTCTGGGTTGTCTGATTGGAAGGTGTAGTGACCTGTTCCTCAGGTTTGTATTTGTAGAGATCGGAGGTGATCAGAGTTTTTTTAAGGTATGCATAATTGAATCGGGTTTTTCCATGATGCGCCTGGTCGATGCGTTGTCGTCTGCACTGGAGGTTTATCTTCGGGAGTCTGTCTTTGAACCATTCACTGTCTTATTGACGACATCAAACCTCTCTGAATCCATGCAAGGTCATTGCCGCTGATGCTGTTCTCTTGGCTGTTGACAGGATTCATGTCAACTGTGATGGCGGCAAAGGCAATCGCTCGTTCGATGAAATTGATGTTATTGATCTTGCTTGTCTTCATCCTTTGGCGGAAATCCGTCGCTAAGTGTTGGCAAGAACGATGGCCTTATTCCGGAATTGGTGGAATCCTGCTGGTGATAGTGATGATGTCAGAGCTTTGCTTGGATGCTGCGGTCAGTCCCCTTGCTGCGCAGATGCCCGAAAGGAGAAAGAACGACTGCTGTGCGGATGACTGCTAGGAACCCATCGTCGAACAGGGATGCTTCTCAACGACGGTGAAAAGGCAAGGTCAATAACGATATGATTTTGCCCTGATTTCGGTCCTAATTTTGTCTCGAATCAATGGGCTCGTTGATCGTTGCTGTTGAGATTGTTGAGACTTGAACCTGTTGGTTGTGCCTGGGTTGTTTTGCTTGCGTTACTGAGCTGAAGGCCCTGAAGGCTCTGACCGATGACCATCAGCAAGGTCTGGATCAGAAGGCAGATCAGAACGTCACTACGTTGCTTCCAGAGTGCAAGCGTCATCACAGGACTGCATGGACATTAATTCCAGCGTCTTCGGCTGATCCAGGACGTGTTGCAGCGCACCGCTGGATCAGGTCAGTCGGGTTCCGCTGTCGTCCCTGAACCGGTGCTCATCGGAGCTGTTCCATGACACCCTGAGATCTTGGCCAGGTTCGACCGTGCCGTCGCAGAGCATGCGCAGAGTTCCCTCGCTGCACTCCAGAAGCAGCTGCTGGCCAGCCCCCAGCCATTCCCGGCCGATCAGACGGCATGAGAGGCCTTCGTGATCGAGTCGCAGATGCTCGGGTCTGATCCCCACGATCAACCCGGGCTCCCGCTGCAGCAGGTTCATCTGAGGTCGTCCGATGAACTGTGCAACAAACAGGGTCGCCGGGCGTTCGTACAACTCCCTGGGGGTGCCGATCTGTTCAATCCGGCCGTTGCGAAGCACCGCGATGCGGTCCGCCAACGCCATCGCCTCCTGTTGATCATGGGTGACGTAGACCACCGGCTGAGGACCCTGCAGCACGAGTCGCTTGATCTCAGGCCTCAGCTCCTCCCTGAGCTGGGCGTCGAGATTGCTCATCGGTTCATCGAGCAGATACACAAGCGGATCTCTCAGCAACGCCCGTGCCAGGGCAACCCTTTGTCGTTGCCCTCCGGAGAGTTCTGAAGGCCGTCGTTCCGCCAGCGATCCCAGCTGCATCACCTCAAGGATCGACGCCACCCTGCGGCGTTGTTCATTGGGAGAGACTCCACGGATGCGAAGCCCAAGATTCAGATTCTCCCGGATGCATAGATGGGGGAAGAGGGCATAGCTCTGGAAGACCATGGCCACGCGTCTGCGATCCGGTGGCACGCGATTCATGATCTCGCCATTGATCCGGATGCAGCCGTCATCGGGTGTTTCAAGCCCGGCGATCAGACGCAGAGCTGTGCTTTTGCCACAACCGCTCGGGCCAAGTAGAGCGAGGCATTCACCTGAACCGACCTCGAGGTCGAGGTTCTGAAGGATCCATGTGTCGCCGTAACGGCGGCCGACCGATTGCAGAGTCAGACTCATCCCTTCACAGCACCATTGGTGAGGCCGGAGACGATCTGGCGCTGAAACAGCAACACAAGCAAGAGCAAAGGGATGGCTCCGAGCACTGTGGCAGCGGCATAGGCGCCGTAGGGAACGGAATACACCGATGAGCCGGCGATGCGGGCCATTGCCACCGGCAAGGTGAGCTGATCACTGCGGCTGAGCCAGGTGAGGGCGATCGGATATTCATTCCAGGCGAACAGAAAGACGAGAATCGACGTGCTGGCCGTGGCTGGTGTGATCAAGGGGATCAGTACCCATCGCAGCCGCTGCATCAGGCTCATGCCTTCTAGCTTTGCCGCGTCATCGAGATCCTTCGGCAGGCCTTCGAAAGCTGCTGTCAGCAGCAGCAGTGCCAGTGGAAGAGAAAGGGCTGAATACGGAATGGCCAGGGCCAACAGACTGTTGCCCAGATTCAGGCTGCGTGCGAGTTCAAGCAGAGCGAGGAACAACAGCACATAGGGAAACAGGGCTGCGCCGGCGATCAGTGCCCGACTGACCCGCAACAAGCGTTGCGGTAGACGCACCAGTCCGTAGGCAGCAGGGATGGCCAGGGTGATCGTCAGTGCGGTGGATGCCGAGGCCAGTGCGGTGCTGTTCAGCAGAAATCTCCAGAAGGGCGGATCGCTGCGCAGCAATTGCTGGTAATGGATCAGGGTCCAGCGTTGGACGAATGGGACCGCGCCATCCACAAGGGCCGCCGTGGTGGTGAAGGAACTGATCAGCTGCCAGAGCATCGGAGCCAGTGACCAAAGCAGCAGCAGGCTGATCGAGAGGCGTCGTCGGTTCATGACTGCAACGGACGCAGCGCGCCGGAGAGTCGCAGCGCCAGGGCCCCGAGCAGAATCGAGAGACTCAGCAGCATGAATCCCCCAAGCATGACCGTTGCGCTGTAACCGAAGTCGAGGAAACGCATGGCGTTCAGATAGGCATACAACGCCAGGCTCTCGGTGCTCCCAGCGGGCCCGCCTCCCGTGAGCACCTGAATCAGGTCGAACACTCCAAAGGCCTGGGCCAGCCTGAACAGCAGGCTCAGCAGAATGTATGGGAGCAGTAAAGGCAGGGTGATGTCCCGCAGCGCCTGCATGGAGCGACCGCCTTCCAGACGGAAGGCTTCGAACAGATCGGCGGGAATCGTCTGCAGGCCGGCCAGAAGGATCAGAGTGATGAAAGGGGTTGTCTTCCAGACATCAGCCACCACCGTGGCCAGCCAGGTCCACTGCGGTGACGCCATCAGATTCAGCGGGCCCAGCCCCAGGCTCCCGGCGACTGATTCCAGAGGGCCATAGGGCGTGTTGAAGATCCAACGCCAGCCAAGAGCCATCATCGTGGTGGGCAGAGCCCAGGGCAGAAGCGTGAGAGCTCTCACTGCACCGCGACCTCTCCAACGCTGATCGAGCAGCAGGGCGATCAGAAGGGCGAGGAACAGTTCAGCGGTCACGGACACCAGAGCGAAGCGGCTCGTCTGCAGCACGTCCTGCCAGAAGCGGTCGTCGGTCAGCAGCCGCAGCCAGTTGGCACCGCCGTTGGCCACCGGCACCAGACCCGTCACAACCGAGTTGGCGTGGAAGCTGAGCCAGGCATAGCGCAGCATCGGCCATCCGAAGACGAGTGCCATCAACAGCACTGCAGGCGACAGCAGCAACCAGGTCACGTTGCACCTCCTGCGGCTTCGAGGATCGTCATGCTGTTGATCTGGGCCTTGTTCATCGCCTGGTCAATCGCCAGATCATCTGTGAGCACGCCACTCAGCTGACGCTGCAACACATCACTGAGCTGGGCGTACAGCGGCGTGGGAGGTCGCGGAACCGCGTGTGTGAGAGCCAGCTCCAGGTCCGGCAGGATCGGGGAGAGTTCCAGCATCTCGGGATCCCGGAACAGCGACCGTTTGGTTGGGGTGTAACCCTGATTCCGGAACCGCTGCCTCTGCGCGTCGGGAGATGTGAGGAATCGAATCGCCTCGATCACGGCCTGTGGATGATCTGAGCCCTTCAGCAGGCTCAGGCCCCAGCTTCCGAGCGTGGCTGCGGGGTGATGGTCGTCTTCATGCACCATCAGCGTCACACCGACCTGTCCCCGCACAGCACTGTCCGACTTCTGAAGTTCCGCCCAGGCATACGGCCAGTTCCGCATCAGGGCCGCGTCTCCTGCCTTGAAGGCCTGCAGTGACTCGGATTCGGAATAGTTGGTCACGGCCTTTGGACTGATGCCATCACGGATCAGACGCCGCATCCATGCGACGGCTTCAATCGCCTCGGATGAGTTGAGCGCGGGTTCACCCGTCTGAGGATTCAGCCAGCTGCCACCGAAGGCACTCAGCATCTCAACGAAATCACAGCTCAATCCCTCGTACTGACGTCCCTGCCAGACGAATCCACTGTTCACCGCACCGTCGTTGATGAGGCGGCGGCTCATCCTGCTGAGTTGATCGGGAGTGCGCGGGGGATTGTCCATCAGATCCTTGCGCCAATAGAGAAGACCCACATCGGCGATCAGCGGCCAGCGATAAAGAACACCGTCGTAGTGATTGCCAAGACGGGCCCCCTCCACGAGTGCATCGATCTCCTCGGAATCAAAGAAGGAATCAAGAGGCTCAAGCCAGCCAGCAGCGGCGTACTTGGCGAGCCAGGTGACGTCCATCAGCAAGGCATCAAAAGGGGGGCGGCCCAGTAAAAGACTGCTGATGGCAAGATCGGAGATCGCCTCGGTGTCGCGGGGGCCGCGGGTCACCCTGAGGGCGATGCTCCCGCGATGTTCACGATTGAAACGCTGAACCAACTCCGCCGTTGCATCCGCAAAGGGAGCTGGCATCAGGATGTTGACCCTCTGGATCTGTCGTTGGCTGGACCAGGCCAGCCCCAGGCTGAACAGCAGGGTCAGGCCGAGCAGAGCGGCAAGCGTGCGCCGGCCGATGCTCATGCAACGACAGCCTGGGGGAAACCGGCCAACTGCTCTTCTGCCCAGTCTTTGACGGTGTAATTCTCCACGGCTTCGGTCATGCGGCTCATTCGATCCCGCTGCTCCTCTTCCGGCATGACCAGAGCCTCTTCGATGGCTTCGTCCATGCGCCGGTTGGAGTACGGGTTGGTGAGCACAGCTCCATCAAGAACCACAGATGCGCCTGTGAATTCCGATAGAACCAGCACCCCGCCTCGGTTACGACGGGCTGCTGCATATTCCTTCGCGACCAGATTCAGCCCGTCACGAAGAGGCGTGATCCAGCAGACATCCGCGTGGCAGAACCAGGCGATCATCTCTTCGTAAGGAATCCTCCGGGTGGAAAAACGCACCGGCACCCAGTCGATCTGACTGAAGCGACCGTTGATGCGCCCGGCCATCTCCTCGATCGATCTCTGAGTGTCTTCGTAGATTTTCATGCCGCTCGCAGCTGCCACGCAGGCCAGCATCAGCACAACGTCTCCATGAAGATCAGGGCGTCGCTCCAGCAGGCGTTCGTAAGCAAGCAAAAGCTCCTCGTTTCCCTTGGTGTAATCAACCCGGCTCGCCGAAAGAATCAGTTTGCGCCCCTTCTTGGTGTCTTGAACGATCAGCTCACCATGGTTTTCGACAGCAGCACTCCAGCAGAGCTCCTGAATCACGTCCGGTGATGTTCCTACAGGTGAGCTCAGCAGTTGAACACAACGACCTTTGTGCTCAAGCTGACTGGTGACAGTGCTTTCTGAGAGAGCTGTACCGACCGTGATGAATTTTCTGTCGACTGGAATCTTCGGTCCACGCTTGGCTCCAACCAGGGTGCTGGCTGCTCTGGCGAAATTTTCTGTGTATCGGGGGATATGGAAACCAACAACATCACAACAGAGCAGACTCTCGAGGATCTGCTCGCGCCAGGGAAGAATCGCGAAGACGTCGTTGCCAGGGAAAGGGGTGTGATGAAAAAACGCGATTTTGAGATCCGGACGTCGTTCTCTGATGTATCCGGGTGCAAGCCAAAGGTTGTAATCGTGCACCCAGACAGTGGCACCCTCAGCAGCTTCTTCACAAGCTGCCTCGGCAAACCTGAGATTTACCTCTTCAAAAATTGACCAATCTGCATTGTTGACGTTGAAATGCGTTGGGAACGTATGAAGAATTGGCCAGAAGGACTCTTTTGATGTGACGTGATAGAAGCTTGAAATGTGAGCGTCGTGGAGCGGAATTCTGCAGAGTGTGAATGGTGATGGCTCCTGCATCCCAATCCGCTCGATCTCAACAGATTCAGGACGCTCGACCCGTCTCCATGCAATCCAGGTTCCATCATCGTAATTTCTGAAAATATTTCTCAGCGTGGGGATGATGCCGTTAGGACTTTTCTGATCTACCCAGATGCGATTTCCCTTCTCGTCAAACCCTTCATCAAAAGGTGTGCGGTGGTAGAGAATAATGAAACTACTGCTGCCCATTGTTACTACATCGCGCGTGTATTTGTTGTCCACCTTTCATCA
>MDSZ01102894.1_pt1 | contig 14610 bp, 1 predicted proteins | sample 811201 | NCBI WGS metagenome assembly MDSZ01 (sample SAMN05326647, study PRJNA326480) | marine metagenome | isolation source: seawater | place: Indian Ocean: North | collected 2010
CTTATAAAAATTATCGTCCTTATCAAAGTCATCATAATATGGACTTACGTTGAGGTTAGTCTTCTGTGGCATTTTTTAGAATTCCAGTACTATCTTTAAATCTTCTTTTTGGCGGGCGTTTCTAGCAATACTTGCTCGATTGTCCAGGAAAATAACATCCCCTGAACCTTTATTTATCTCAGGAACCGCCATGCCTGATGTAAAATTAATACCAAGATTAATTAATTTTGTTCCTGTTGGATTTGTAGTAAATCCTACAAATCCGGTATCAATAGATCCACTAAATCCCGATGTTTGCCCATTAATTGATCCACCAGTGATCTCAAAGTCATAATCTCTACCTGTTGTAGAAATTCCTGGGCGATCTGTAGTATCTAGTGTTGTTTGATTCAAGAACAATGATCTATCCTGAAAATACTTCAAGACCTTTGTTTCTGGGTCATATGAAGCAACATATGCAACTGCTTTTCCACCAGTAACAACTTGTTCAATTTTTTCACCTACTTTTGGTGTTCCACTAATAGTAGATAAAAATTTAATTGCATTTAAACTATTAAAATTATCTCCATAAAATGTTCCACTAGTTCCAACTGCTGTTGGATTCTTTACAATTGATACTTGTGCAAAACTAGTATCTGTTGGAAAATCTTTATCATTACCATCAAAACGAGCATAAACAAGAACTTTATCAGCTCCTAACTCTGTGTAAATATCATATCCGTGACCTTTAGATGGTGGAATAATTGGAATTAGATTTGCTGGAGTTCCAGTTGTATTTGAGTTAATTTTACCCAAATCAACCATTGCATAAGTATATCCTTTACCACCATTAGTAACGACAGCATTGGTAATTTTTCCACCATCAACATCAATTCTCACCTTTCCACCAGTTCCATCACCAATAATGTCCATTTCTTGATTAGAACCAGGTGTATATCCATTACCACCATCTTCAATGTAAACTGTTTTTATTTGATTTTCATTTACTGATGAATCTGCTGCTTCTCTAAGTGATATAATTTCTGGATCTGTAGAAGATTCCCAATCATTGGGAACTGTAATATATTCAGTAGAATCAAATTTTATAATATCACTTGGTTTTATTGAAAATAGATACTTCCAAATATATCCATCACCACTATCGCCAGCTTTAGTTGGTTCTAAATCAGTAAACTTTGGTTCGTCCTGAGATACGTTTCCTTTTTTTGTTATGGAACTTTCTCCTGAGGATCCATTTTCAATACAGAGATATACCCTGAAATCTTCATTCAGCACATAATAACTTGCATCATATAATCTAGATGAATTGGTTATTGGGGATGGATTAAGAATGCTATAATCATGACGATACATTTCATATCGATTTCCCTTAACATAATCAACCCTTCTTATCAATCTCCTAACATTATTGGAAGAAACTTTTTTCCCAAACATTGTAACATCACCAGAATGTGATACATATTCAAAATTATAAATAGGTGCAGGAGGATTAACATTCCAATCACTAGTTCTCCCAAATCCAGTTATTGCTGGATTAGGAAGACCTACAGTAATATAATATGAGTTTTTATCGTTAGAAAACGATTCAATAAAATTACTGGCATTCAGGATTCTAAATTGATCAGTAACAAGTGCGGACATTTTTATCTTTTTTTATATATTTATAGTAGATTTTATGGGTAAAAAACTAAAGGACTACCAGGTTGTGGTTGTACGGAACGAATCGCTCCAGTTCTATTCTCACCAAAGTCTCCTCTTCTCTGAATAGTCGGGAATGTTGAAAGTCCCGCATCAACTGTTAATCCAGTAACACCAATAGCAATTGGAGAAGAACCACGCTTTACAGCATTACCATATAATCTACCCCAAGATATTTTTCCAAGAGGAATTGATAAATCTGCATTATCTTGATCAAAGTTTCCACTGATGGCAGTTCCTGTAAGATCAGTGCTATTAGAAACACAGCAAGTAATAATACCAGTTGAATTTAAAGTTGAATATTGATAAACAATGTAAACATTATCAAGGAATGATGTTCCAATACCAACCACTGAAGAATTGGAATCGTATACGGAAACAGTACCATCACCAACTGTGGTATTACTAATCATAACTGGATATCCAAGTTCAAGGGTATCGAGTCCTCCACCCAAAACTTGTAACTTTCCTGAATCTGTATAATCTTTTAGGGCTGTAAAATGGAAGGCAATTGCTTTTTGACCACCAGGTCCGAAGTTTCCGGAAACAATACTAGTTATGATTCCACTAAATCCTTCAACTTCTTCAAAATTAGTAATTAATTCAGTTCTTGCAGATGTAATTCCTACGATTGCCTTTGGTAGATTGGAAGATGTGTATCCAGTTCCAGTATTAGTTACTGAAACTGCTGATATGGTTCCTGCTGCAGAAACTGTAGCAGTTGCCTCAGCACGAACTTGTTCTTGATAGAAACCAAAATCAAATCTCTTACCCAATACTTCTGTATTAGAGGTAATTTTATTGAGGAAAATAGATCCGTTCTGTTGCGAAGAAATAGAAGTAACAGTGTAAGTATCATCGATAATTTCTAATGAACCATCAAATACTCTTGACAGTGACTGACCAACTACAATTGATGCGGTATTAATACCAGTGATAATATCAGTTGTAACTCCAATATTTCCACCTCTATCTGTAATTTGTGGTCTGAATACATTTGTTCCAATTCCACCAATTGGTGGTGCAATACTAACACTAATTGTACCTGGAGTATATCCACTACCACCATCACCAATAATATTTACATCAGTAACAGATCCAGCAATACTAACAACTGAAGAAAGATTTGCAGGTACTGGTTCATTATGATCAACAATAAATCCATCAAAATCAAAAGTATTTACGTTTACATCATAAATTTCTTCTTCATATCTAAAGAACTGTGCATTATCTACAAAAATTTGTGTAGAATACTCATCAAAATCACTAATAATTTTAGATGTTGGAAAAATTCTTGGTTCTAGTGATTTTCTTGTCTTATAGACAACATCACCACCAATAAATGTGTCTCTTTTTTGTTTTGACCAATTAACTGGTTTAAAGATATTTTGATCTATACCAGGACCACTGTAAATTGGTGTTTGAATATTCTTTGAAGAAAGAATTCTGGAAACAGTTCTTGACTCCAATTGATTAGAAGTTTCTGGATATAATGGATGTTTTTGAACAAATAATTCATCACCAATTTTAACTGTTTCTGTAACATTTACAAGCTCAACATCAACACCATTTTGACCAACATAGAAGAAAATATCAACCTTATCATTTACAGATGGAGCTTCTGCGAAAATGAACGATGTACCACCGGAGAAAGTATATGAATATCCAGGAGTTTGAAGAACACCATTAACAAATATAAGAAGGACCGCATCCAAATCAATTGCGGAGGATAATGGTTCAGTTGAATCAAGTTCAAAACTTAAAAGTTCTCCATTATAGTATAATGGGAATCTCTTTGTAACTCCATCTTGATATCCTTCAATACTATCAATATAATCCATTTCTCCAAAAGTCCAAGCAGAGAAGAAATCATTAAATGTTCTTGTAACTTCAAGTTGGAATGGGGCAACAGGTTGATTGAAGTCTTTAGCGGTTACTAAACCAACAACTTCAAAAACATCACCAGGTCTAAATGCATATCCATTTCTAACAATTTTATATGAGTCGATAAGGAAAAGTGTCGATCCAATACCAACAGTTGATGCAGCACCAACTGTTAAATTAACTAAAAGATTTTCACCAGTTTCAGTTGTAGGACCATCACCAAGTCTAGAAACACCTACGATAGGCATATTTTCATAATTTGGTTCTGGAATTTGAATAACAGGATTAATATATCCACTTCCAGGATTTGTGATATTGAGTGTAAGTGTTCCTCCTGCGCCTACAATTGCTTCAACTGTAGCACCTGTTCCTGCACCACCACCAGGTCCAACATTTACAGTAATTGTGTTACCAGTAACTGAAGTGATTGACAGATTAGATCCAGATGCTGGATCTGTAGATCTTGGATACGGTTGTTCGGTGAAGAAATTATCATCAGAACATCTAAAGAATAAAGAATCGTCAGCAATGGTTATGGTATCGGAAGTAGTAAGACCGTGATTTGGAATAGTAAGTTGAAGTTCACCAGTATGTGAAGTATACTTTGCTGCAGTTGGTGTAAACTGACCAGAAACAGCATTAGTCAACGCTCTTTCAAATCTATGCTCATATGCAAGGTCTGTTACAGCAATTGAAACCGGATGTCTATATCCAGATCCAAGATTTAGGGAGAAGTGCTCATAGACCTGACCACCCTGTTCATAAGTATGTGCAATAGTACTTGGACCCACATTAACAACAAGTTCAGTAGCACTAACAATGTTCTTAATATCAAATGAACGATTATGATCTGGGAAAATTGTAGTTGTAACTCCAGTGTATGCAGAAGAACAACTAAACTCAAGATCTTTAAGTTGAACTCTATCACCATCTTTCAAATTGTGTGAATCTGAAGTTTCAATTTGAAGATCACCAGAGAAGTTATTATAAGATGCAGTATGAATAGCGACTGGATTTACATAAGTGTTGATACCAACGATTTGAGTAAGTTCTCCAGAAGAATTCTTTTCTGCTTTAACTTTTGCTCCAACAAGAGGTGCATAACCAAGACCAGGTGTTGATCCTAATGAAACAATCAATCCACCTCTTGGAATTTGATTCTGATTAATATCAAACGTGGAATTAATAAAACTACCATCTGTTGAAGTAATACCTGTAAATATTACAGTACTAACTCCTGCTACATTATCACTTTCAATTACATAATTATTTCCAGCATTATTATCAGTAGATGGTGTCTGGAAAACACCATTGATGAATAAAATACCATTCCCAGGTAAAATACCAGCAGTATCAGCAGCACCAACAGTCAAAGTATGTGTTTTGCCTATTCCAGTGAAGTTATCCGATATATCATCAAAAATGAAGTTTGCATCATAATTAGATCTAAGAAATGTTCTTCCAGAAAACTTTGCTTTTACATAAGGTAAATTTGATTCATCTCTTTCTGCTCTAGTATTTCCTTTTGGTGGATCAAGGAAGAATACCTCACTACCAACAATGTTAAATGATCCACGATATACTTGTACATTTGCACCATCAGAATGTTGTGTAGCAGCAGTACCAACAACACCTCTCTTAACAGCAACTGTTGGGAATGTTGCAGCACTTCCAGCGGCAATAATACCATTAATAGGTCCAAGAAGTTGACCACCAACGTTAGTACTAAGACCAACCTCAATAACCTTCATATACTCATCATCAATTCTGATAAGATCTCTTGGTTGAATTGATGAAATACCGGTAAGATTGAATGTGGAAATACCACTAGTAATAATACCACTATTATAATCAAGACTATGACTGATTGGAGTAAATGTAATTGGTTGTTGTACAATACCATCAAGAGCAATAACTGACTTAGAAAGTTTTTTAGTAAAATCTAATTTGTGAGCATTTCCTTCACCAGCATCAGTAAATGTTACAAAGATACCAGCGTTAGCATATTCTTCTTTAGTTGCTAATTGGAAAGTGTCTGGTGTGATAGCAATAGGATATACTTTTTCTGGAAGTTTATCGGTAGAAATTCCAAGATAATTTTCTGTTGTACCAATACCTACTGCAGTCTGACCGACTCCAGCAAATGTAGATGTTGGTGTGTAGATTAATTCTTCACCAGTATTAAAGAAATGATTTGGGAATGTGAATATTCCCGTCTCATAATCCAATTTAGTTGTGTCTGCAGGATTAAATGATTTGCTATAAATTGGTGAATTCTCATGAGTTAGTTTAAATCTAACCTTATTTGCTCTTTCACCATTTAAACCATCAAAAGCACTTAATAAAACAACTTGTTTGGATGGTCCAAATTCTAAAGTTTGTGGCTCATTATCAAAATCATTTAGTCTGTAAAGAACTTCATTAAATGCTTGCGCTTCAACATCATATCCAGTGTCTGGATAGAAGTTTAAGTAAAAATCGTTCCCATTAACTTCGGAACCAAACGTTCCAAGACCTGTTGTGTTATTGACTGGTGCAAATGGACCAGAAGTAACATAAGTTTTTCCTGTTTCATCATTTGCAATAACCGTAACCTGATGTATTGCAGAGGATTGACCTGCAGATACACGAACAACAGAAGTGGATGATGCAACGTCATTAATATTAAAGGTGCCTAATCTTATGGGTCCTGTTCCTTCTCCAACTGTAGATTCTAATCTAACACTTTTTTCCGATCCTTCGGGTTGTCCACTAACAAGGAAACGGTATGTTCCAATTCCTGATGTTGTAGTTCCAAATCCAACAATACTTGAACGAACATCATATACATCGGTAGAAGTTTCATTATTGGATGCAGTTAAAGAAACTATTCCAGAATTTGGATCATATTCTGTGGTAAGAATACCGGTTTGGACTGTGCTATATGAAATATTTTCAGAATCAAAATAATACTCACTCAAGACAATATCAGTTCCATCAACACCGATAGCTGCCTCAATATAATTTACATTTGTTCCAATTCTATCTCTAATTTCAATACTAGCAAATGCACCATTGAAATCATTTATATCAAACTCTGCAAGAGTTTTTGTGCTTACAGCAGTTCCAACACTACCAATTCCAGATGTAAACGTGCTTGTAAGATTAATAGATCCAATAGTTTCTGTTCCAATTCCAGAAATACCAGAAGGAAGATCTTGATATAAGTAAGTCTTTTTCAAAATCTTAATATTATGATCAGTTTCATATGGATCAACTGGATCAAATATTAAAGTTTTTCTTCCAAAAATATCAACATTTGTTCTAAAAGTACCAAGTAATTTTTCACTGAAACTATTGTACTTTGTGAATAGATATGAATTGAGTAAAGTAGTTTGTAATACCAATTCTGTAATTTGAATATTTCCAGTATCTGGATCAATGATATGGATCAAATATCTTACATGATCATCAAGAATATTAATTTCTTCAATTTCTTTGAAGATATCTTTAAATCCATCACTTGAAAACTTATCACTAATATCATCATGTATTAAAACTCTATTAGTTTTACATTTAGTAAAATCTGTTAATCTTTTATTTTCAATCTGTAGAGAGTTAGATTGTAAAAATTCTCCAATTAAACTTTCTTTAGGAGCATCATCAATAGTATTATCAAACATATTAACAATATCTACTCTAGATTCAGAACTAACATCAAGAACAGTAGTTGCTACTGCGGTTCCTCCAATACCTGCTACATCCGCAACAGAACTAATTCCAACATCAGCAAAATTCTTAAGACCTGCTGGGTGAAGTATACTATTTACTGGTGATGAGAATTCATCCCAAGTGATTGGACTTTTAACTGAATATGAAAGATTTTGATAGTAATCATTATCTGGAATAACCTGATAATCTTCACTAATTTTTCCAATATCATTTTTCCATCCAATATTAAGTTTAGATGAATAATCAATGTTAAATTTAGCTCTCTTTCTATCAACTCCACTTACATCAGCAACACATCCACTAATAAGTCCTTTGATTTTATGACCTTTTTCTAAATCAAATTTACCTTTTATCTTAATATAATCATCTCTAACTAATGAAACTGTAAGATCTGTATTTACATATCCACCACCCACATCTACCATAAGATTTTCATCAATTTCAAAACTATATCTATCTTGAATTACTTTAATATCTGGATAGTTTTTGCCATTAACAACAACTGCATATCCAGATTGGAAAGTCTTAGCAATACCTGGATTTGTAGTAAGACCAATACCATCTAAACCAGCAAGTTCAAACGTCAATACGGCAGGATTTGAATTGTTAAAGTCAGTAACTTTAAATAATTTGTAATTATAATCAGAGGAATTATATCCAGTACCTTCTTCTAACATTTCAATTCCTTCAACAAACACCAAATCATTTTGAGCAAATAATGGGTTTGGAAATCCGAGAAGTGGAGTATTCAATGTGCAAGTTGCTACTCCAGAATTGCTAGTACTAATACTGTTAATACCAACACCATTGGAGTTATTAATTGCAATAATTCTATGTGGTTCAGATTCCAAACCAAATATTGGTGCTAATTGATTGACTTTCGAAATAGCTCCATATGGAGCATCAGCAACTAAAGATGTTGAATCTATTAAGTTGTTAGTAGTATCATTCCAAAGTAACAAATCTGGTTCAGTTACATAGTTTTTACCAGGATTAATAATATCAAATCCATTGACTTTATCTAAATTATCAATTCGAATTACTGGAGAAACATCTGCTTGTGGTCTTAATGTCTTATCTGATGGGTAATTATATCCAATATCGCTAAATCTTGCATTTTTAATTCTACCAATAGAAGATGAAAATGCTTCTATATTTGCATTATTTCCATTTACACTAGTTACATCTTTAAATTTTGGAAGTCTTTCATAATTAAATCCTTCTGAAATAATATCAACGCTTGATATTTCTCCATCAATATTGGAAGATTTAACAATATATTCTAAAGAATCACATTGATCTGAAGTATAATTTAAAATTTGTGGTAATTTTGTTGGAGAAATATTAAATGATGTGGAATCAATCCCAAATACACTATATGTACCATTATATTCACTATCAACATAGTTAATTTGTGAGAAATTATTTACATCACTATCAGCAGTGCTAATATATCCACTCTTCTCAAGGGAATAGAAAAGTTTTGATGGTATATTCTTAGAGTACTTAATTGTAAGTGATGCACCACTGAGACCAACTGTACCAACACCAACTACATTAAAATCTAAATCGTCAGAAGCTGATATAAATTGATTGTTAAATTCATTTTCTTTATAAATTTTCAGTTCATATCCAGTAAGAGATGGATCCTCTAACTTAATCTGAAGATCACTATTTTTTATAACATTAATTTGTGGATTGATTAATGATACTTTATGTGTGCTATCTCCAATTCCAGTTATATTAATTTGCTTTTCTGTTAAAGAATCAGTCTCATATAAAGTTTCTGCAAGTCTAAAAGTATTAGATGTATCTTTTATTACATAATAAGATTGACCTGAGATAAGACCTGTTGCTGCTTCATCAGATGTGTAGAGTAACTTATCGCCAGTTTTATACCCATGATTAGGGAGTGTGATTGTGTCGTTACTAATATCAAATTCAGTTGAATCAATACCGACACGATTAATTAGTAAAAGTTGATTATCTACATCAAATTCCGCTCTACACGCTGCTGTTGTTCCAAGACCAACTACCGTATTTGGAGCAACGTTTAATTTTATAATATCTCCAACTTGCAATCCATGAGTAGTACCACAACTAATCCTAGTATTAATTTTACTGAGATTACCAGTTAGTTGATTAAAAGTTGAAGTCAGACTATATTCTGAATTATTACTACCATCACTATAGAAGTGTAAACCATCTCCAGCAGTAGTAAGACCTACCTGAGTAGTAAGACCAATATAATCTTTACCTTTATTAATTACATAAAGTTCAGATATTGTGTCTGGAATAAAGAAAGTATTTGTATTTGTATCATCATTACCGACAATCAGAGGAAGTACCGAACTACTTGAATTTTTTTCAAACTTAACTTTTTGCCCCGTCTTAAATGGATGATTTGGAATACGAATCTGTCTATGTGGAATATTAACAGTTAAATTTGTATTTCCAATTAAGAATGATTTTTCAACTGCTCCTCCAGCAGTAATACCAACTCCAACAGATTGCTTAGCATTAAAATATACTATATCATTTTTCTTAGAATTAAATTCTTTAGTTTTTACTGGTAGGACTATACGATCATTAAGAAGTTCAAGTTTTGCACCCAAAGTATGAGAAGTACCACTAGAACCTATTCTTTGAACTCTTAAAACGTAATCAAAATTATTTAATACTCTTACAATTTCAGTCCCTTCATCGGAAACAATTCTGATTGAATTTCCAATTGATACGTTACTAAATTGTTTATTAATAAAAATATCCTCATATTGCCCCAATAAATTATTTTCATATGAGCTCATTGTTGCTGCAAGAGCAACTGTCTCCGTTTTAAATCCAACAGTGAATGAGTCTGCAAGAGAATTTACTGATGATGATAATCCAGAAATGGAAACAGTATCTTGATCAAATATTTCAAATCCTGCGGTGTTAAAAACTGATACTTCTGAGTCATTATCCCACACAAATATAACATTTTCGTAATTTTCAAGTGTTGTATCTAAAGATGTAATTGCTACACCAACCAACTGAGATACCTGCGATCTTAATCCAGCCCCATTAGTACCTTCATCATCAAAATTAACTCTATCACCGATTTTATACCCACTTCCACCTTGAATAACATTAATACTATCTACATTGCCCTGAGATACAGATTTTACATAATTTAATTGATCAATATTTTCATAACTTTCATCAATAAAATCATAATCTGCTCTTGAAAGACCAACATTATATGGGAAAGTATTTCTGACAAGATTTGAATTATTGAAATCAAACTTATGATTCAATTTTAAATTATCTTCAATAAATTTGGATTGATATGTATCTCCAACAAAATATGGATAATGTGGTTCAAATGCTGCAGGAGTTGATGATGTAATGTTAGTTGTAACACCAACAAAATATGCATAAACACCATTAGGATATTCAGGAGTTTTTCCAAAACGTCCATTATGTTTATCTAAGTCACCATTTCCAGTATATCTGTAATCTTCAATAAAGAATCCATCTTCAAAATCTGGTCTATCTACAATTAAAGATGTTGATAATTCATAACTTGGTTTAATTACTTTAATATCGGAAATATTCTTAGGATCGGAATATGCATAAGGACCATAAATTGGATTTCCATCATACGCCCATCCAATAATTGGTGAGTGATCACCATCAAGAGGTTCAATATTCTGTGCCAAATCTTCAGAATATCCAAACATTCCATATACAAGAGTATTTTCTTCATTATTTTTGTACAGACTTGAAAAAATCTTTTTACTTTGATTTTTAGAAAATTCTGAAAATCTCTTAGCATCATTAACAGTAAGTTTTCTAACTCTGGTATCAAACTTCGCACCAAATCCTCTAGATTTTACTTTAATTGTCGTATTAACACTATATCCAAGACCCTGATTGATTATTATAATATCAGTAATTTTATTATTAACTAATACTGGTCTAAGAATTGCACCATTTCCAGTAGTATCTTCAACAGACAACTCTGGAATTGATATATAATCGCTACCACCATTTAAAATTTGAACATCAATAATTTTTCCATTATCAATAACGGGCAAAAATTGTGCATTTTTGCCTTTAGAAATAGTAATAGTAGGTTTCTTGTGGAGATTTAAAGTTGTTGAACCATAACCAGCACCATTTTCATACAAATATGCATTAGTAATTTCTCCTGTAATTATAGGAGTAAATGTAAATGTTCCAGGTTGTTCTCCGAAAGAAACATTAGCAGTTACTTCAATAGGTGGATATTGGAAGATATGATATCCACTACCAGTGCTTGTAAAATCAACATACTTATTCCTCACACTATCTGTAGTGTCTGTTCCACCGATACCTACATTAATCAATTTGAAAGTATCTGAATCAATTTTTTTAATTTTATACTGATTAGAAACATTCAGTCCATCGACAACATTTCCGGTGGTTGAATAAACAACAGTCTCATTTGTCTCAAATCCATGATCTACATGAGATATGGTATTATAAATTGTTGAAATTCCAGATGCCTTTACTCTTAATTTTCTATGTGTATATCCAGAACCTGAATTTAATACTTGAACTTTTTTGAGATTATTTTTAGAAAGAGTTCTAAATTTGTGAACACCAGCAGCAGTTGTTGCTGTAGATAATCCGATTGTATTAACACCCGCAAGAGCGTCATTTTGATTAGTATAAAGTTTTATAGTTTTGGTATTAACAACACTTACAGAATATTCATCACCACTACCTAAGGTTCCTGTAATTGTATTAGTTGGATCATAAGCATTGCCTATAGAAATTGGATCATTTCCACCACTATTGTAAATTACAGTTTGTCCATTTACAAAATTATGACTGTCAATAAAGGAAATGGTTTCCTGATCAATATCAACGCCACCACCAAGAGCTAATGCTCGACTATCAAACGATACTTCTCTAAATCTTTCTCCAAAAACTGGTTTTAATTCACAACCTTCACCATTTCCCCCAGTTAATGATATTGAAAGAACATTATCAACATCAAAATTTTGAGGATCAACTAAAACTTCCTTTACACTTCCTGTAATAACTGGTTCTACTAAAGCCGCAGATGTTCCACTACTAACTTTAATTTCTGGTGGATTGACCACATCATATCCCTTACCACCATTTAAAATTTCAAATTTTTCTAGAGGACCAAAATAAATGTTATCCCTAGAATCTGGACTAGTTATTTCAACACCATCAATGAGAATACCAACACTTCCAATATTTCTAACTTCTTCATCTCTCGTAAGAAGTGATTGTTTTAATGGAATTTTTCTAAGAATACTATTTGATGATAACTGCTTATCTTCATGTCTTTGAAGAGTAAAAGAATGTATTGCTTCTGTTAAATTTGGAGCAAATCTAACTGGTTGATCGGGAGATGAATATAGTAATGATATAGCAGAGTATAACTGAATTTCATTTGCCTTTATCACTTTTACATAATAATACTCGTCAGAAACTAAACCGATTAATGGGTTATCTGAAGTATACTTTACAATATCACCATCTAAAAATCTTACTGAAGAACTAAACTTAACAGATTTCCAAGTTTTTAACTCATCGCTATATCCACCAAGATTGGATTCTGTACCATTTGGTATAGATGACTCAATAATTTGGTCTGTAATCTGATATCCTGGTAAAGAATTTGATGCAACATATCCAAATTCTTCGGAATCATCAGTGTAAACATTTAAAGCATTGGCAACATAAACACCATTACCTTCTTTAATTGGTGTTGCTAAACTATTTCCTTTAACAAGATTTCTTCTAATACTGTAGGATTCTGTTTCAATTGCTGTGAAGTTTGGAATATTTCCTAAAGTTACTTGAGATGATCCAGTAAGACTTGATGAATTGGTAATAGATTGTACAATACCGTTAGATCCACCTGGGGCTACGTTATTAGTTTTTCCTTCAAGAATTTCAACAGTATCTCCAATTCTTAATGTTGATCTATCAACTTTATTGTACAAGGAAAAAGAAGAATTACCACTAATACTTTCTACTTCAAATCTTGTTCTGGTATTGTATATCCAGGAGTTTGCAAATATTTCTTTATCGGTTTTATTTTGTTCTGGATTTGCAATTACCTCACCAACATTTCTTACAGAAATTGTTTCACCAACTTCTACCAAAGGAATATCTTCAAGTGCTTCAAAATCAGATAAAACACCAGTAATTCGTAATTCACACTTTTTAGTTACATCACCATTCTCATATCCAAATACAGTTTCATTAGATCTAATTGAATCTGTAACGTTGATAATATCTGTGACACCGGTGCATCCAAAGAACTGATTAATGCTCTTTGAAGTATATGTAATTGTATTATTTCCACTGATAATAGTTCCAGATTCTGAAAATCCAATTGTGGAATCTACATTAATAACAGAATCTCCAGGATTTACTGTATCTAAAACCTTCGAATATCCAGGTATTGTAAAAGAACCTTCTACAAGATCTCTATCGTTATACCCAATAAACAGTCCAAGTTTATAATAAGACTTATTTTCTCTAGTAAAGATTTCTACTTCAGATACTGAAGCATTTGTTTTAAGATCAGTTGATTTAAAAATAGTTTGACCTTCTAATCTAAAAGGATTGCCAGAAATTTTTTCAGATATAACAACTTCTCTTCTAACATAATCAGCAGAAGAAGGTTTAACTAATCTATTCTCAAGGTCAATAACCTTCGCAGTGACCCCATAGAGGACCTTGAAGAGGATGATTATAGACTCTTCAATACCTTTAGACTGATAGAAGTTTCTAGCGTGCTTAATGAAGTTTGAGACGTTAAGATCGGATACAAATGTCTGCTCTTCAAATCCAGGAGCAAATACTTTTTTTAACTTTTTATAAAATTCTTGTAAGAAGAGAGCACTAAGATTTTGGATAGACGTATTTGCACTATGATTAGATGCAACAGTATCTTCAAAAATTACACTCTGACGATTAGTGTTTGTAAAATATGCTTTTGTCGTATCATCAAATCCAGTTACACCACTAAAACCACGGATACATCCAATAAAGGAAGTATCTGTTTTGCTAGTATAGGTAATAATTTCATCATCAATCTTTAGAAGACCATAATCATCTGGATATCCTTTTGTTGAAGATACATTAATTGTAGTAGACGAAGCATCAATATCTGCAGAGAGACTTGTCGTGCCAACAACAACTTCTGGAATAAGATTATCTAATTTAATATACCTATCAAGATTATCTACCAGGTCGATATTACCGCCTTGTGCTTCCTGAGAGATATAATATTGCTTAAAAAAC
>MDSZ01224029.1_pt1 | contig 14610 bp, 13 predicted proteins | sample 811201 | NCBI WGS metagenome assembly MDSZ01 (sample SAMN05326647, study PRJNA326480) | marine metagenome | isolation source: seawater | place: Indian Ocean: North | collected 2010
AGGGTATCAAGAGAAAAGAGGAGAGAGAGGGTCTCATTTTGTTCCTTTTTTTTTTTTCTTTCTCTTTTGTTCGAAGTCTCTCTCTCTCGATGATGATGATGATGATGCATTTTTCCTCTCTTCCGCATTCTTTTTAACGCATGAGTAGGAGTACGTCATGCGGGCACTGTCGTCGTTTACGTCGTCGTCCAACAAAGCCGCTGTGTTCTTCTTCGCGTCGTCCTCTAAAGCGCCATCAAAATCGATACCACCACAAAAGAAGAAGACCACCACAAAGGCTTCTTTGTCGTTTTCGAAACGACCCAACGACTCTCTGTTGACGTCGTCGTCGTCAAAGTCGTCAAGGTCGTCCAATTTTACCAACACCACCGCGAACATTGAAAGAGGCGTTTTAGTCGTCTCGTCTGCGTCCCCGTCGACGTCTGCTGCTCGGGGCGCGGTGGTGACGGTGACTCGATGGAAAGGCACCACTTATGACAACAGCGGGTATACTAATAAGTATTGTCCAAAACGAAGAACTCGTGTACTACGTCGCGTCGAAAACAACGCGAAGTCTTCTTCCGAGTGTGATGAGGACCACCAAAAAGTGTCGAACACCTATAAAAGCGGCGGCGACGACGATTTCGCGACGAAGAAAAACACCCACCACACAGACGTCTTGGCGCGAGCGCTGGAATTGGACCAAAAAGTGACCGGGAAAGGTGCGTCGCGTTTGTGGTGTTTCTTTCTTTCTTTCTTTTTAACGTTACGTCGTTGTTGTCTTTCCGTCTGATTCGTCGCTGGCTCTTCCCGTTGTCGTATCGTCTCGCGACGTTTGACGTCTGACGTAAACGCGCGCTTTTGACTGCGGCGACGACGGGGGGTCGTTTATTGAATTATTTGTATTTGAGTGTAATGAAACTCACCCGAAGTCTTTATTATTATTATTAACCAATCGAACGAAACGCAGTCGAAGCGGTCAATCGAGGAGGTTTGATCTTGCGGGTAATGAACAACAAGTACCGCGCGTTTCTCCCGAAATCGCAGATGCGGTCGTCGAGATTGAAATTTTGCAAGACGATGAAAGAAGAATCGACGGAAGCGGAAGTCATGAAGCAACAAATTGGAAACTTAATCGAGGTAAAATTCGTCGAAGTGACGCCGAAACGCGTCGTGTGTTCAGAGAAAAGTTTGATCCAAGAAAATGCGGAGAAGAAGTTACCGGTAGGAACGCAACAAAGGGTGGTGGTTACGAATTTGAGCGATTTCGGGGCGTTCGTCGAGGTTATCGGCGAAGAGAATAACGATGACGATAACCTCTCCCCAGTTGGGTTGGAAGGTTTAATCCACATCTCTGAGCTGTCGTGGAACAAAGTGGCGCACCCGCGAGACGTGTGCAGAGTGGGCGACGAATTAGAGGTGAAAGTGTTAGAAGTGGCAAATAGTGGTCAGAGAGTTAATTTCAGCGCGAAGCAAATGTTGGACGATCCTTTGATGGAAACTTTAGATACGATTATGCCGGTGACAATGCCGGAGTTATCTTTTGATGATTCGGAATCGGCGTTCACGAACGGCGATTTCGACGGCGAGGAAGGGACGAAAATGGAAGCGAGTTTACCCGGGTTGCCGAGGATCTGCGCGGAGTTGTTGTCGGAAGATGGCGTCGAAGCGGTTATCCCAGGTAGAACAGCCGTAGAGAGAAGAGTCGTTTCCCAAGATCTCGAATTATGGCTCACCAACGTCCAAGTCGAAGACGGGTACAATTTATTAGCGAGAAGCGGTAGACAAGTCCAAGAGATTCACGTGGTGACGAACTTGAATCGAGAGGCGATTAAACGTGCGATTAAGAGAGCGACGAGAGCGACGAATGCTTAATCCGTTCGTTACCACTAGGATCGTTATCACTCAATGCTGTGCATATGTATTAGGTACCTACCACCCAGCGATAAAAATGATATCACGAGCTCCTAGTGGTAGTATTCTTATTCTTATTGTTGTTATTGTTGTTATTGTTATTATTATTATTATTACCGGTATTATTATTATTATTATTATTATTATTATTTATGAATCGTAGTATGTATGATGCCGCGCGCCGCGTTCTTCTTTCTACATTCAACGAGTATTACTACAATTAAATGCTGCTTCTTAATAAAACGATAATGAAAACTACTTATCTCTTTTACACGCACAACACACTCTCTCTTTCTTTCTCTTTCTCTCTCTCTACTAAACAACGCATCTTATAAATTATTGTTATTTATTTACTTCATGAACGATTCCAAGTACGCAACTTCATCGGCCGACCCGGTGAAGAACGGCACGCGTTGGTGCACCTGCTCCGGGTCGATCTTCAACACTCTCCCGGTACCGTTGCTTCCCGCCCCACCGGCTTGCTCGGCCAAGAAACTCATCGGCGCGCACTCGTACAACAAGCGCAACTTACCGTTCGGGTTCTTGGCATCCCCCGGGTAGCCGTAGATGCCGCCGTACAACATGGTTCGGTGGAAGTCCCCAACCAAAGAGCCAATGTATCTGGCAGAGTACGGCTTCGACCCGGTTTCTTTACCGCCCGTTTTCAGTGAGTCCATGTATTGCTTCAATCCCGGGGCCCACATGTCGTAGTTACCTTCGTTGAATGAGTAAATCTTCCCAGATTTCGGGATTTGGATCTTTTCGTGCGACATGATGAACTCGCCGACGGCGGCGTCCAAGGTGAAACCGTACACGCCATCCCCAACGGAGACGACCAAGATGGTAGACGAGGAGTACATGCAATAACCAGCGGAGACCAAGTTCTCGCCCGGTTGGCAGACGTTTTGGACGCACTTCGCTTCGACTTCTGCCGGCGTTTCGGAGTTGAAATCCGGAATACATTGAGAGTCGCTCGCGTAGATACCCCAGATGGACCCAGTGGAGACGGCGGCGTCAATGTTCGAAGATCCATCTAACGGATCAAAAACGCACACGTAGTTCCCCGCGTACGTTTCTTCCACGGCAACCGGCACGTCTTCTTCCTCCGAAGCGATGACGCCAGTTCTGCCGGACAATCTCAGCGTGTCGCAAAAGACTTCGTTGGAGATGACGTCCAACTTCTTTTGGTCTTCGCCTTGAACGTTTTGCTCGCCGGCGAGACCAGTCATTCCAGCCAAACCTGCTCTTTGCACGAGAGACGCAATTTGTTTGCACGCGACCGAAATCGATTGCAACACGATCGCGTGTTCGTTATCGATGTTATCCTTCATCTCTTGTTGGAGGACCCAGGTGGAGAACGGCGTGCCGATGGCCGACGCCGCCGCGACGCGAACGGCGGCGGAGCGCGCGGCCTTCGTCGTCGTCGTCGTCTTGGCGGTTTGTCTCAACGCGCGGCGCGTCTTTTGTCCTACGAACGCGGAGCTCGTCGTCGTGGTGGTGGTGGTCGCTCGAGATGCCATCATCATTATTATTATTCTTCTTGTGTGTTTCTGTTGTTCTGGTAATAAAGTAGTAGTATTTTTGTCAGTCACTTTGTTTTGCTTTACTAAAAGCGTGTCTTTTTGTCAAAAAAAAGAGAGAGGAAAAAAGAGGGAAAAAATGGTGTCTTCTTTCGATCCAAAAACTCTCCTCCCCTCCGTGTCCTTTCTTTCGTGTCGTTTCTTCATCATCATCATCATCATCATCATCATCTTCTTCTTCTTCTTCTTCTGCGCGTCTACAACACTCCTTCTCTTTGTGGTATCGTCCTCTCTTTCTGAAAGCACACAACATCGTTGTTCCTTCGTTTTCCGTCCACCGCACCGGTTTTGTGACGTCTCTTTTTCGTCGCAGCGGGGAAAAGGAGAGAGATCGATGATATGGAGAGGACGATTGATTTTATCCATTAATCCAAAAAACAGTTTCATCATCGATCACGTCTCTTTTCCTCTCACAAAGTCTCTTTGACTCTCTCTCTCTCTCTCTCTCTCAAAGGGGAAGAAAACGAGAGAAAAAAACGAAAAACGACGAACGACGACGACGAAAGACGACGACGAGTGTTGCGATGATGCGCGTGTGTGTGTTACCTTCTCGCGTAAACAAAAAGGGGTGGTCTAAAGTGGTCCGTCGTCCAAAGAATGCCTTTTTTTTTGGTGTTTTTTTTCAGCCACAAAAAAAAAGGGAAGACGATTGTTTAGGGTTTTTGTTCATATGTGGAAAAAGGGTCGCCTTATTAATTAATTACGGAGATATTTACTTGGGACTCTCTTTTGTCCCTCAATTAGTACTACTTACAAAAGAAAGGAGAGGAACCGTGAGACGTAAACGACGCTTCTTTCTCCGATATATATATATATATATATACGAGCATACCACCACGAGCATAGCATGTACTTTTTTGAATACATGTTTTTAATATATTAGACTTGAGCGTGCGGCGATCGTCGTCTTCTGCTGAAACAGCAACATCCGCAGCACCAGCAGCAAGCCAGCAGGAGGATCACCGGGACGAGGCAGCAAACTGCAACCCAAGCAACGGTTCCTGGGTCCAATTCGCACGCGCACGAGCACTCTTCGCAATCAAGTTCTCCAAATATTTCACCAAATGTGTAATCTTCGCCGTACAACTCTTCCATCAACGTCTCGTTCAGTGTCACATTTGACACAAGAGCAGAAGGAATTGGAGGAGGCGCAGGAGGCGGAGGCGGCGCAGGAGGTACCAACAACCCGCACTCCTTTTTCTCAAAAATCGATGCGCAATTTTTAGATTTTCTGAGTCGTCCTTCCGGGCACTCCGGACACGAGCGAGAGAAACCATATCCCACCACACTAAACGCATTCGATTCCTTCACAGCATCGTTCAAAAAGAGCATCATCGTCAAAATCGTCATCAACAGGAACGAGGACGAGGACGAGGACGAGGACGATGATGATGATGATGATGATGATGATGATGATGATGATGATGATGCCGCCCACGCGAACGACATCTTCATCGTTTTTCTTCTTTTTCTTCTTTCGCGCGTTGTTTTACTCCTACGTCTCATCGATATATATATATATATATATATTGTGTTTTTATATATATTTTTTTTTGCTCAGATATTTTTGTCATTTGTCATAAAGTGTTGGAAAAAAAAAGACGAAAAAAAAATCGTCGTCTTTTTTTTTGTTCACTTTTTTGGCGGCTTGATTGTGCATACATACATATATAAATAATATATATTGTATGTATATGTACCACCCCCCCGTTGGTGGTGACCTTTTCTCTCTCGACTTTGTTCTTCTTCTTCACGCCGTCGAGACCCACACCTCCGCGCGTGTCGTCGTCGCCGCCGCATCGCTTTAAAGTGGTAAAGCGGTGTCGTCGAGAGAGAGAAGGAAGGAAGGAAACACTACTCGTACTACTCTCGTACTACTACTCCTCATGGGCGCAAAACAAAAGAATTTCGGGAAGAAGAAAGAAACGGCGAAAGTGAAACGCGCGAAGCGAAGGGAGAAGAAGCTTCGCGCGCTGAAACGAGCCGGGATCGTGCCCACGAAACCATTTTCTTCTTCTTCTTCTTCCGTGCTGTTGGTGTCGTCGTCGTCTCCTTCCGCGGGGCGTGTTGGAACGACGACGACGACGATGATGATGGAAGAAGAAGAAGAAGAAGAAGAAGAAGAAGAAGAAGAAGAAGACGTGACGACTTTGACGGCGAAAGAACGACGCCGGCGAGAGATGGAACGGAAGAAACAACTCAAAGTAGCCATGAAATCGATGAAAGAGTCGAGGAAAAAAGAGAAGAAGAAAACGAACGAGCGAAAGAACATGAGTCGCGCGATTCAAATGATGAAGAAAGAAAGAGACGGGTTACTCGACGACGACGCGATGATGAAGAAGAAGAAGAGCAAGGAGGAGTTGATTGTTGGACAGATGAATGACGTGGAAATGATAGGGTGAATAGATTAAAAAAAAGAGCAATATACTCGTACTAGTAGTAGTAGAAGAATAGTTTTTCCGCCTCTGCGCGTTAAGGCGCGCCAGCGGCGTTATTTCCAAGACCGCGCACAAACCACTTCTATTGCTGTTCTCTTTTCATCCGTACTTGCGCGTCCGTCTTCTTCGTCAAATGCGCTGGTTTTGTTCTTGTTCTTGTTCTTCTTGTTCTTCTTCTTCTTGAACTCCAAGGATTGAACGATGCCGACGTCCTGCGAGACGTCTTTGTTTTTCTTGCCAAAGTTTTCACGATGTCGATTCGACGACGACGAAGACGAAAACGCCCAGCGTTTCTCGTCTTCATCGCCGAAAGCTTCGTCTCGAGGTTTCAACCAGATGCAAGAGGAAAGTAGTAGCATAAGCGAGTCGTCTTTCTTTCCATCGTTCTTCTTTTGTGCGCTTGTTCTTCTTCTCGAGAAACTTTCCTCGCTCATCAATCGAGCGGCGGCGACGGACGCGTTTAACACTTTCGAGCACACGTCGGTATCCAACCACAAACGAATCGAGTTTTTGTTCTCGTGGAGGATATTTTGCTTCACCGTATTGTTTTTGTTGTTCTTAGTAGTGGCGATGGTATCGTCCATAGCATCGCCGTCGTCTCTATCATCGTTGCTACCAAAAAAATCATCTTCCATGGACAACACTCGACAGACCCTCGCCATCGTCCACGGAGGTATCAAATCGCACGGGTCGCACCAACCACGATCCGAAGACGTCGACGACATCATCTTGTGTTTCTTCTTGCTATAGCTATCGCTATTATTAGTATTATTAGATCCTAAATCCAAGGTCCATAAACGCATAAACTTCGATTTGCTCGTTTCGCTCGTCGTGGCGACTTTGTTCGGCCTAAGTTCGAACGATTTCGTGAAACAGTTGGCGAACGGTCTCGGGGCGAGGATAGCGCCAACATCTGAATGTATTTTATTCACCGCGTCTTTTCCTTTGACCCCCTGATGCGCCTTGTGAGCAGCAGCAGGAGCACCCGTAGTAGTAGCGCGGCTCATTTGGGCCAACGCCAACGCTTCGGAGTCCATGACCGTCTGTTCTGTCACCTTTGCATCGCCCGGATCTTGGCCCCGGAATTGCAACAAGACGTTGATTAACCCGTGCACGGCTAACGTGCCTCGGACAAGAATGGCTCCGTCTCGATTGAACCGTTCGAATACTTTATTCTTTTCTTGCTCTTCTTTCAGTTTGATTTTTCGTTTCGATTCGTTCCACGCGTCGATAAACGTTGGATGTATCGCGTTCTTTAATACAGCATCGTTCTCCTTTTCGGTGACGTTCGTGTATCCGTCGCCATCGCCATCGTCGTCTTCATCGTCGTCTTCACCGCCGCCGCCGCCGCCTTCGCCGCCGTCACCATCGTCTTTGTCTTGACTATTTTGAAGGTTTGATTTTTTGTGGTCTCTGTTTCCTGTTTCCTCGTTTTCTTTCTCGTTATCTTCTCCTTCTTCTTTTTCGTCGTCACCGTCGTCGTCGACGTCGAAAAGATTCGCGTCGCCGCCAAACAACAAGTGCTTCTTATTCTTCATCTTGTCAGATTTCGTTTGGTTATCGTTCACGCTGAAGCCTTTACCGTCCCTCGTGACAAAGACCGGTTTGAACGGGATGCCGTTTTTTGTCAAAATGTCTCGCAGTTTTTGGTTCGTGCTGGTAATGACGGCGAAACCTTGACTGTGGCTGTTGCTGCCGCACTCGTCGTCGTCGTCGTCGTCGTTAATACTACTATTATTATTATTATTGTCTTCTTCCTCCTTCGCCTGTTCCGCACTAAAGTTGCTGCTGCTGCCGCCGCCGGCGGCGCTACTACTACTCCTAATACTACTACCGTCTAATCCTGGACAGGCGAAGAATATCCGTCGATCTTCGTAAGCGACGTAAAACGAATAGCTAAAATACGACCTCAACCGTCCATAGGCAGAACTCAACGCCTCTGTCCATTGATCGGAACGTTTGCGAAACCACGCGTTGGTAGCTGCACTCGACATTTGGTTGTCGTTGAACGAAATGTTCATTTTATCGATCGCGTGCAATGGCAATCGCGAATCCGGATACTGAAATGATATCGTCGCGCGTTGCATAGCCGCAGATCGTCTCGAATCGTTCTTGTTACTTTCGCTCGATACGATTGAATTCGAAGATGACGGTAAACAGTAGAAGAAAGAACAGCTCTTGCTCGATAACGGCTCGTTTCCATTGACTCCGTGCGTGGAAAATGCATCGTGCGCGCCGGCAGAGGCGGCGTTTGCGCCTCGTTCGTCGTTCACCCACGAGAACGATTTAGATGACGAAATTTTTCTTGCTTTTTCTTCATCGAAATCTTCATCGAAGTCTTCCGCGTCGTCGTTGTCGTCGTCATCATCCAAACTACAAATCTTCGCGAACGTCGCTCTCGTCTTCAACGTCCAATCGCGCGGGTAATACCACCCTTCGTTGTCGTCGTCGTCGTCGTCGTCGTCGTCGTCATTTTTATGAGCGGCGTCATTCTCTTTCGTCTTCATCCTCTCGACCTCGATAGTCTCTCCGATAAACATCCTCTCAAAATTCCTATTATTCTCCTTCACGTTCACGTTTTTCAATTCTTTCTTCAAATGCATCGCTTCTTTCCGTCGCGCGCGGTCTTCCTCCGTATTCTTCTTCTTCTTCACCATTGCGTTTGCGTTTGCGTCGTCGTTCTTCTTCTTCGTCCCCGCGCGGACGATGCCCGTTTTCATCATCAAAGCGTCTAGCGTATCCTTTTCTCCTCGTTCTTCTGAATCGTCGTTGTCGTCGTCGTTCGAAACCGATGACGATGGTTTTTGTGACGGGTCGTCGGCGTTGACGTTGTTCGTCACGATATCCTTCCATTCCAACGCGCCGCCGTTTTCTCTCTTCTTCTTCGTCTTCTTCGTCTTCGTCGTCGTCGTCGCGGCGCGTTTTGCATCGTTTGCATCGTTTGCATCGTTTTCGTCGTTTTCATCCTCCTCTTCTCTTTTGTGTCTCTTCTTGGCGAGCGTCGCGAAGGTTCCACTTTTAAAGCTCATATTTTTTTGTAAGGTCGTCGTATCCTTTTTTTCCTTTCTTCTTCTTCTTCTTCTTCTTCTTCTCCTCGAGGCGTCTTCTGTAAAATTGGTCGTCTGTGAGCGACGTGGTGTTTGCGCGTTTCTCCAAATGCGGTTGTTGTGTGGGTTGGTGAGCACACTCCTCTCTGCTTTTATTAGAGATGTGTTGTTTGTGCGCGCGCGCGCGTGTACGTTGTGTGTGCGTCGAAAGAAAGGCGAGACGACGACGACGACGCGCGATTTTCAAACGATGATTTTCAATCTTTTTCTCTCTCTTTTCGAGTCACGACGACGACGACGACGACTATGTGCGAAATTCGCTTCTTTATGACGAGACTTTGACCCCAAGGAGGAGTAGTAGTAGGAGTAGTAGTGAGTCGCGGGAGGAAACACCACCACCACCACCACCACCGTCGTCGTCGTCGTCAAAAACGAGTTTTTGCGTGGTGGTGGTGGTCTCGAAGACGAAGGAAGAAGTTATGCGTCTTTAAAGTGTGTGTCGAAACAAAAAGCGAAATTTTCGGAAATCAAAACGTTGCCTTGTGTCTGAGAGTTTAGGGTCTAGATAGTTTAGGGTTTAAGGTGTCCTCTTTCCTCTTTTGGAAAAGCTTTCGAAGGAGAACCATTATTGGACTCGTGCCGAACACCTATACCCGCTTTTGTGTGCTCAGGGCACCACCACCGCGGCAGTAGTAGTAGTAGTAGTAGTAGTAGTAGTATTCGTCGTCGTCGTCGTCGTTATCATCAACATCATCGGTGCTTTTGTCAAAACAGAAGAGAGAGAGAGAGAGAGAGAGAGAGAGACATTTTGGACACCTTTGACATCATCATCATCATCATTCATCTCTTCATCAATCACAAAAAGTTGGCATGAGTCGACACCCCCTATACATATACATATATATATATATATATACATAACCGATCGAAAGAGAACGAAGAGACCCGTCTTCTGTGTTGAGGAAAGAGGAGTCACGAAAAGAGACCACCCAGCGCACGCGTGCCGACGTTACATCGATCGATCGATCGATCGTCGCTTTTTTTTTCAATCGTACTAGTGGAATGGTGTTGCGTCGTCAAAAAAGGTAGTGCTTTGATTGAAACGTCGTCACGTGATACGAATCGCCATTGCTTTTATGATGTAAACGCCGGGGCTGTGTTGTTGAACGCGCGTCGTCTTCGATCGATCGACTTGTGTCGATCGAGGCATTTTTGAAGAGGAACAATAACGACCCGCGGTCGTCGTCTTTGGTTTAGGCCGATACAAAAGATTGATGATGTCGTCGCCGCCGCCGCCGTCGTCGTCCTCGACGCGAAAGCGCGCGCCTTTATCGAAAGAGGAGGATAGGATCGTCGTCGTTGGCGGTGGCATCGCGGGATGCGCGTGCGTCGCGGAGCTCTGGCGACGAGGCTACCGAAACGTTCTTTTGCTCGAAAAGGACGAGACGAAGGAGACGAGGCGACAAGGGTACGGGCTGACGATATCGGAGACGAACAGCGCCGTCGGTAAACTGGCGCTGCATCGAGACTTGAAGAAGAAGAACGTGAAGTCGACGCAACACTGGACCATCGACGCGAGGAGCGGAGACGTGCTGGGATATTTCGGACAACTTTTTCGCGACTATTTATTTTCGTCGTCGGCGGCGGCGGCGTTGGCGGCGGCGTCCAAGAGTACGCGGAAAGAAGAAGAAGAAGAAGGATTGAACAACAACAACAACAACAACAACAACGAGGAAAAAAGAAAAGGAAACTTGAGAGTGCCGAGGAACGTCGTGCGAGAGATTTTACTCGAACGCATACCAAAGGAGAACATCGTGTGGAACGCAGAAGTGGAGACGATTGAGATGGTAAAAAATCGCGATGAAGGTACCGCGGCGACGGCAACTATAACGCTTAAAAAGAATCGACGTCGGCAAACGAACCTTCGAATCGAAAACTGCGCGTTGATCGTCGCCGCGGACGGGTCGCACTCGACCGTGCAAAAGATGAGACAAAAGATGTACGGGAAAGAGGTGGTTCCAGATTTGAAGTACTTGGGCGTCGTGTTAATCACGGGGTTCACGTCTTTAAAACATTACTTGTTGAACAATCGAGGCTTTTACGCCGTCGATGGCCAATCGAGATTGTTTACCATGCCTTTCGCGGACGAAAATAAAGACGACGACGACGACGACGACGATGACGACATTCGTGGCAATCAGAATGAACAGAAAACGATGTGGCAACTTTCTGTTCGGTGCGACGAAGACGAAGCGAAACGGTTGTACCAGGCTAGAACGTCGGATAATTTCGATCGAATCGTTCAAACATTCGTATCAGAGAAAACGAAACGTTGGCGAGGCGCGCCAATCGCGAAGATGTTCGAAACCACCGATTTCAGCCGCGCGTGGGCCGGACCGTTGTACGATCGAGACGAACCGACGAAAATCGCCGACGACGGCGTGATAGCCGTCATCGGCGATGCCTCTCATCCAATGTCACCGTTTAAAGGGCAAGGCGCTAATACCGCGCTCGAAGACGCGTGGTTATTGTGCGAATGGTTGGACGGGCCGAAAGCGCCCAAAAGTGTGAGCACCGCTCTGAAATGTTTCCACCGCGAAAGTTTTGCGAAAGCGTTCAAAAAAGTGCGTCAGTCGCGAGAGGCGTGCGAGATTTATCACGATCCGAACAAAGTCTTTCGATTTTGCGAAAACGAAATCACGAGTTTGACCAAGGCGCAGAGCGAGGAGTTTTGCGAGGCGATGCGGGAAAACCGGAGGAAGTACAGTAATCTGGACGACGACGATGATAACGTAGACATCGACGCGAGAGCTCTGAGAGTGTGCGAAGAGCTTGGGTTTAGTAAGAAAAACAATAGCATTAATAACGGTAGCGGCACAGAAAAAGACGCCGACGACGGCGTCGTGAAGCATTATAAACTGAAGAAGCAAAAACTGAAGAAGCTTTTAGATGTAGAAGAATAGAACGAATCGGATATTACTGCCACTACTCCTAAAATACCTAAAATACTACAACATAAAATACTACCATACACACTACACACTACTACCTAGGTGGTACTATTACTACTACAACTGTTTTAAACTCTCTTCCGCGTCTCGTTCGTCCATCAAAAATTCATCGCTCTTCGCGTGCGCGCGCACGCGTCGTCTCACCGTCTCTGAATTCACGCCGTTCCTTCCTCCAAACTGTTCGATACCGACGATGTTTTCGACCACGTCTCCATTTCGATACAAAATGATCGTCGGCGTGTTCCTTTCCGGGTAGTTCGGAATGATTTCCGTCGCGTCAGCTCGAACAAACTTTGTTTTTGTGCGATATTTATCCGCCAAGTCTTCCACGACTTTCTCCAGCCGGTCGCACGCCTCGTTGTTTTCTTTGACGAGCAAGACGACGACGGGTATTTCGTGCGACGAGGACGTCACTTCCGTCGTCCATTCGGCTCTCTCGATGCGTCGCACGCCACCAAAAGTCTTCTTCGCGTGTTCTTCTCTTTTCGATTTTGACTTTAAAATCATCTCCGAAATCCGTTTTTCTCGGTACGACGCCATGAACGCAAAATCCTCCTCGTCGTCGTCGTCGTCGTCGATGCTCTCGTCGTCGTTTACGTCGTCGTCTTTTCCGTCTTTTCTGTCTTTTCCAGCATCGTCGTCTCTCGTCTTTTTTTCGACGCGCGGAAACCACAACGTTTTGTTGTTGTTTCGCTCGTCGTTCGTGTTCTTCTTCTTCGTCAAAGGCTTCCAATTCCCCAATTTTCGTTGCATGTCTCCCCACTCCGTCGTCGCCACATCCTCCGTCATTTTGGCGTCGCCCTCGTCCTCTCGGTCACCACTCGCGCCTCCAAAGTCGTTCAGGTCCTTTTCGGAGGATTGCGCGCTTCTTTTGCGTGCGTCACGAAAGAGAAAGAAAGTGACGAGAAAAAAGAGAGGAACAATTTACTGGTAAAATACATACATACTTAGTTATATACAAATACATCACGAAAAGCGCGCTTTCTGCTATCATCTACTACTACTACTACTAAGAGCCGGTCGCATCCATGACGACGTCGGTGTCATTGCCCGATTGGCGAACACCACCAAAGGTCTCGTTCCTACCGCCGACTCTATTCTCGTCGTCGTTTACGTCGGCGTTCGCGATTTCGACGTTCATCGCTTCGTCGCCGTCGTCGCCGCCGTCGTTTTCTTTGCATTCCTCTTCTTCTTCCGTTTTGTTGATGCTATTCTCTCCTCTCGAGGTGCTGCCCATGTCGTGACACTCCGTCTCTTCTTCCTCCAACTGCCACCCTCGGACTCTCGCTGCGAAATCGAAACTCGTGTTGGTGCCGCCGTACATCGGCGGTAAAATTTCCGGTCTTAAATTTAAAGGTTCTCTCAACAAATCTTTCGGATCTTGCGTCAATATGTGCACGTTTTCGGCCATCGGCCCTGGGAACGCGAACGACTTCAGCGCCGGCAACACAAACTTCAAGAAATACAACGGTCTCAAGAAGCAAATCTTGTGAAATTTACACGGGAAAAATCTGCTCGCCACGTACATGTTCGTACGAGAAATCGTAAACGAATAATTTTCGAACGACAGTCCGCCCATATCTGCAACTATTATGAATCCATTTTTCTGTGTCGTCGGATAATTCCTCAGCGTTCGAATGAGTGCGTAATTCATCACTCGTAACAACCGCACCCCGGCCGATTCCGTGTGCCCCCGTTGCTGCGTTATCCGACGAAACACGACGCACGCCAAGCCTCTTCCTTTCTCGTCGCAGTTCTCGAAAACCTGCAGCGCTCCCGATTCCAAACTTTCTCTCAAGTCCTGGTCCCCCGTTAAGCTTTGTTTGTGCGACAACTTCCCGAACAAGTCCACGTAAAAATCGAAATACTTCTTCGCTCTGTGCACCGTTCTCGCCACGTCGCAGTCCGTCGCTCTCAACACCGACGTGATCACCAGTTCTACCAGTTCTGGATTTTCTTTCCGTTGTTCGTCTAAAGCTCTCAGGCAAAACGCGTACCGTCGTTGCCCGATTTCCGATTCGAATTGTACTCGCGTCCCGTTCCCTTTCACCGCGCGGTCGTGGAGTTCCTGTTCCGAGTTTTGTTCCGAGAAGGAAAAATCCGGTCGAAATTTCCGCGCGAGCGCGGGGACGTAAAACGGTTCGCGGGACGGATCCCACCTGCGGTTCACGCGAAGCGATTTACGAAACATGATGCGTCGCTTTTGGAGTCGTCGTCGTAGGAGTCGTCGTCGTCTTTTGGTCGTCGGTCGTCTTTTTTATCTCTCTTTTATTCGTCGTCGTCGGAACACAAAAATCCTCCAAAAATCCCCTCTGTAATAAAGGCGCGTCAAAGTCGTCGTCTCTTTTGTGTTCTCCTTTGTGTTAAAGGCTTTTTAGTACACACTCGTCGTCGTTCAAAAGAAAGAGAGAGAGAGAGAGAGAGATCTGCTCGACAGTCGTCGTGGGTCTTGTTTTTCGGCAAGCGCGCTTTCGCAACCAATACTACTACGTACGAGAAGTGCAGCACAAAAGAGTCCATATGAACACTCATACTACTACTAATTAGAAAAGGAAAGAGAGAGAGAGAGAGAGAGACATATATGTTTAAGGACTCAAAAATAAAAAATAAAACCCTAAACATGTCACTTTGGACTCAAACG
>MDSZ01012582.1_pt1 | contig 14607 bp, 14 predicted proteins | sample 811201 | NCBI WGS metagenome assembly MDSZ01 (sample SAMN05326647, study PRJNA326480) | marine metagenome | isolation source: seawater | place: Indian Ocean: North | collected 2010
ATTTTACATCTCCATCTAGCCATCCTAATCCTTTTATTTTTCCTTCTTCACTTCTTCTTGCCATTATTTGTAATCCAACGCAAATACCCAAGATTGGAATATTTTCTTGAAAGACTAAATTTTCAATCCCATTAATTAAATTTGATGCTTTTAACCTAATCATAGCTTCATCGAAGGCACCTACTCCTGGGAGTACTAAATGATCGCATTTCTTTAGATCATTAACTTGAGAAACCTTACAAGAATCTATTCCAAGAAGCCTATAACTATTAAGAAAAGATTGTATATTACCTAAACCATAATTTATTATTCCAATCAAACTTTACCTCCAATTTCCAATCCTAAGAATTTAAATATCCTTGATCCTATTTTATATAAATAGGCTTGATTAGGATAATCTTTATATGTTTTTTTTGGTAATTCAAATAATTTATTTAGATATTCAACATTTATTCTCAATTTATCTGCTACAAATTGTTTCTCCAATTCTATTGTCTTATCGTCTAAAGGCGGGTTAAGCAAAATTTTAAATGCGATTTCTCTAGACACTTGTTTAGTGAGAATCAAACTTGAAAGTTGTACACGCCTAACGTCATATCCAAATCTTTTATAAAGCCAAAAACCCTCATAAAAACTTGTGAATCTAGATTCAAAATGCTTCTGAGGATAAGGTTTCCATCCATATTCTTTAATTAAAAAATTTTTAGCTTTTTCTTTATCATACTTAAAATAATTTAAAGGTTTGATAACTTTTATTTGTTTCACATATGGTAAATATAATTTGTGCCACAAAATATGCGTTTTTGGAAAATTCTTAAGTTTTAATGTTCCAAATTTCTTTTGTATATATCGTAATTGAGTATTATCTGATTGATAATACATCCAGTCAACAGGATTCCTAATACATTCAGTAGAAAAATTTGCTCCTGTTAAAATAGTTTTTATTTTAAATTTACTTGCAAATTCATATAAGGTTGAGAAAAAAGCATAGTCTTGGGGTGCATCTAAATGAGGAACTCCCGATTTAAAAAAGGACAACTGTAAGTCTCGCATTTCCTTCCAATTAATTACTTCCGTATATAAATCAAGTTTTAATTTATCTATTAACTTCTCAATATTATTTGATGCAATATTTGAATTCCATCCAGCATCCACATGAAAAACCAAAGGTTTTAATTTAAGCTTTTTTACTGCTAGATGAAGCAGATAAGAGCTATCTATCCCTCCACTTAATCCGATAAGACAATCATAAGAACTTTTCTTTGAGGCTCTAAACTTTATATCTTTTTTTAGATTATCTAAACTTTTCTTATTTTTTAGTAATTTATCCCAATATGGTAAGGTTTTTGAATAAAAAGAATTGCAATGCGAACAGACACCATTTTCATCAAAAGTGATAGCTGGATCACTTGTGTCCATAACGCAATTAGTACAAACTTGATAACAATTCATGATTATTTAATTAGATAAATTTTAGTTAATTTTTTCAAAGATCTCACAATATGATTTAACAATATTTGAATATTCTAAATTATTAGTAAATTCTTTGTATTTAGAAGAATATTTTTGTAAATCTTTTTTTTCATTAAAATTATCCAATGCATAAATAATTTGCTTTGCATCTTTTTTTAAATTACCAGTAAAGTAAATAAAGTCGTTTTTTAAATCATTTGGAAGCCAATTTAAACAATCTAATTTAGTAATAAATAATTTACAACCAAGAAATATTGATTCATAAACACTTCTTGGACTTGAGTCACTTAAAGGAATTGATATTATAATTTTTGAATTATAAATACACTTTAAAAAGTCATCTGAAGTTAATCTTGGCAATAAATTAATATTTATATTATGAAGATTGAAAATTTGTTTTGGTATTGCCTTAGATCCGTAGGCAGAAATAATAGAAATATTTATTGATGAACTTGTCAAATCAGAAAGAATTTGAATTAATAATAAAAAATACTCAAATTGATAATTCTCACCAAAACCCCTTATCCAGCAAATATCTATTTCTCTTCTTTTAATGGATTTTTTTTTCTTAACTAAATTTCTTATCTTATCTAAAGGTATTCCATTTTGTATAAGTCTTAATTTATTTTTATTTAACTTAGGACAAATATACAATGATTTCTTCAATAGTAAATTAGAATCTGCTGTGATGTATCTCAACAAAAATAAGTTATTTTTCAAAAATTTTCTTACTAAAAAATTTTTTTCTGGAAGTACTAATAAATCAGATCCCTGTGGTGTAAAAACTATCCTTTTACTATCAATTTTTGCAAATCTTGCAATGATAAGTGCAAATAATCCATGACAATGAATGGGGGTTTTATTACTTAATTTTATTCTTAAATAAATAGACCATGGGATTAATAAAAATATTCTCCAGAATCTTTGAAAGAACTCATAAGGAAAAAACATAAAGCTAAAGTATCTTTTGAAAATTTTCCTTGATATAAATGGAGGTGTATCTGCTATAAAAATATATTCTAATTTTTTATTATAGGTATTTAACTTTAATAAATCGGAAGTATGCCAGCAATAATTTGGCGCAAGTAAATAAATTTTCATTAAAAAATGATCTTATAAATATTTTTTTTTGGATTACTAAAAACTTTTATAATATTTTCTAAAGGTAAAAATAAAATCATAAAATAAATATAATTCATATTATTAATTATTGAAACTTTTTCTTTAATAGTTCTAAATTTTTTTAAATTACAAAAATAAAAACTTTTAAAAACATAATTTATTATATTAATGCAATTTAATTGCAAATCTCTATCAAAAATATATAAATTAAAGTCCATCATCACCTCTCCAGTCATCAGACCATCTAGAGTCTAAATCAAAATCCGATGCACCATATCTTAAGTCAATTGAGAGTCTTGGCATAATTGAGTTACTATCAAATGAGGCATGAACTATTTCTAAAGAGTGAAATATTACATCTCCAATTTCAATTATTGGTCTATACCATTTTAAATTTAAAGAATTTGATAAATCATTCAAGTCTCTAGATATTACTCTTTCTGATTTTACTAATTTATCAATCTCTTTTTCCTTTTTATGAGATTCTAAAAGATAAATAAGTTGTCCAGTATCCGCCCCAACAATTCCTAAGGGAATCCAACATGTAATAATATTTTTTGGAATAGCACTTTTAAAATATTCCTTATCTCTATGAGCAAAGGTACACCTTTCTGAGATACTAGAGAAACTTCTCACAATCATTCTTGGACATAATATTGCATTATCTGTTCTTAAAAGCTTTGCAGAAATTTTATTTATTAAATCAGAATTTATGATTTTTTTAAATTCCTTCTTTTTTATGAATTTTAATGAGGGATGATTATTACATCCATGAGAATCTTTATGATTTTCAAGATGAATCCAATCATTTTGGTATCTCTTATATTCACCCTGATCAAAAAGATTAAAATAAATTTCCCTTGCATTTTTTATTAGTTGCTTATTGATTACATTTTTAACTACTAAAAAACCTAGTTGAGAAACGTTAGGAACTTTTTGTATATCTTTAATAGAAATTAATTCTTTACTAGTTATAAAATTCAAATTTTTTGAAGCATAACAATTAAATTGATTATTTGAAGCTTTAAGAATTTCCATATATATTATTTTCTCATAAATTGAAACTTTTTAAAAAATTTAATTTTTTCCCTAAACAAATTTTTTCTAAAAATTCTAAAAATTATATAATGTACAATAAATCTAATAGTCAATTTTATATTTTTAATCCTAAAAATCATTAATAAAGATTGTGAGGTATTCGTTCTATATAAAAGGCCTTTTGCTCTTTGATAATTTGTCAAATCTTCAAGATTTTTAAAAAGTAATTGATCCCATTTGCCAACTTTCTTTAACTCTTTAAACCATATACGCATTTCAAGAACCTGCATGAGAACATTTTTTTTGCTTAGATTTCCTTGATGAGTTCTATAGCATGCTAGACATTTTTGAGAAGCATAACAAAATCCTAATTTGGACAACTCCAATACAAAAACCATATCTCCTATAATCGAATATCTGGAATCAAAAGAAATATTAAATTTTTTTAAACTTTTTTTTCTCAAGCAAAGTGTTAAAATTCCCACATTATAATTTTGAAGTAAATTCTTATATATTTTGCCACTAGGTAATTTTTTGTAGTATGCCTTGGGAGGAAAAATCTTCTTACTATTTAGATCAATTTGAAAATAATTTGAATAGCAAAAATCAATCTTTTTATTGGACATAATTTCAACTTGCTGTTCCAATTTATTAGGCAGCCAAACATCGTCTGAGTCTAAGAAAGTAATCAAATCTCCCTTTGAATAATTTATTGCCTTATTTCTAGCCGCATATAATTTATCAAATATATCAGACTTAAAATAATTAATCCTTTTATCTTTAAAAAAACTTACATTTTCAAAAGTTTTATCAGTAGATTTATTATCCCAAACTATAAGTTCCCAATTTTGATATGTTTGTCTTAAAACACTCAAAACCGCTTCAGAAATAAATTTCTCCCCATTATGAACATTCATTATTACACTTACTTTGAAATTAATTGAATTTCTCATTTACATTATTTTTCAAAAAAACTTATAACTTTTTTTAATCCGCTGTCAATACTGATTTTTGATTCCCAATTCAATAACTTTTTAGCAAGCTCTACATTTGGATACAAATTAAGATTTTCGCCATCTCTGATTTTTAGATCCCCATATATTGGATTTCCTGATCCAATTTCTTTAATAATCTTTTCAATAATTGATTTTACTGATCTAGGCTCACCTGAACCTATATTAATTAACCTACCGTTAACTAAGTCATTTTCTAAAGCCAAGAAAATAGCTTCAACGGCATCATCAACATATAGAAAATCGCGAATTTGTTTTCCAGATGAAACTGGAAATTTTTCATTATTTATAGCTTTTTTAATTACATAGGGTATTAATCTATCTGTTTTTTGACCAGGTCCATAAATAATAAATGGTCTAAGGATTGTTCCTGGAAAATTTTCACTCTTAAATAAATACTTAATAAAGTTTGTAGTAGCTGATTTAGCAAAAGAATAAGTTGAAAATGGCTTTTCAATTTGAGCTTCATGTTGAGGAGCAATATTATCTCCATATTCATCACTACTTCCTATTTGAACAAAACGTATTAATTTGTCTTTTTTTAAATGAAAAATCAAATTAACAATAGAATTAAAATGAATGTCAATTATTTCGTTTCCTGATTTAAAAAAAGGGGAATGATTGATATCGCCTGATAAATTCACAATGTAGTGAAAACTTATATTTAATATTTTTTTTAATTCAATTTTATGAGAAATATCTAAATTAATATAATTAACCCCCTCTATTATTTCACTCTTTGGAGGTATTCTTTTACTTAGAACAAAAGTTTCAAAACCATTTTTAATTCCTCTGCGAGCAACATGAGAACCTATAAATCCACTACCACCTAAAACTAATAATTTATATCCCATTCTCTAAATCAAGGCAATTCTCCCTGCTCCCATAACTTTTGCAAACTATCTCTATCTCTTTTTGTATCCATACATCTCCAGAATCCCTCATGCTTGAAGGCCATCAATTCACCTGCAAGTGAGGCTCTTTCAAGTGGTTCTTTTTCTAAAACAGTATCATCGTCATCAATTAAATTGAGAAAATCTGGCTCTATTACAAAAAAACCACCATTAATCCAGCCTTTTTGCGTTTGCGGCTTTTCCTCAAATTTTTTAACGACAATATCATCTATTACCAACTCACCAAACCTTGCACTTGGATGAACTGCAGTAACAGTAACTAGTTTTCCATGACTTCTATGAAATTTCAATAATTCATCAATATCAACATCAGATATTCCATCTCCATATGACAATAAGAAAGTATCATTACCAATATATTTACTCATTTTCTTAAGCCTTCCTCCAGTCATTGTATTTAATCCTGTATCTGCTAAAGTCACTCTCCAATCAAGCTTATTTACCTGATTAATTTCAATTGCTCCTGAAGATAAATCTACTGAGAAATCGTTATTTAATGTATAGTAATTTAGAAAATATTCTTTGATAATTTCTGATTTATACCCTAAAGCAATATAAAAATCATTATGGCTATATCCAGCATAATGATTCATTATTCGCCATAAAATAGGTTTGTTTCCTATCTTCACCATTGGTTTAGGTATCACTGTAGAGTAATCAGCTAATCTAGTCCCATATCCCCCAGCAAGTAGTATTACCTTCATAAAGTCACCAAGAATATTTAATTTCAGATATATTTTTATTCTCACTCTCAATTGGATCATGTTCTATATCTGATACGTTCATAACTAAATTTTTCTTCTCTAAACCTTGAAAAGCGAACCATAAGCCAGGAGGCACCGTTAACCTAATGTAATTATTCGTTCCTATCTCATATTCTTCAAAAGATCCTAAATTTGGATCATAAAATACGAATTTAACTAATCCTTCTGGCACAACGAGATTCATGGTCATTTGAATATGTCTTTTCCAACCTTTTATTTTTCCATAAAAAACCTCACTAAAGTAAATTTCCCCAAATTTTTTATATCCATTGTCACTCATTCTTAATGCACGCATTATCGGACCTTTATCATTATCAATAATTAGTAATTTAGTTGCTTTTACTTTATTCATCTTCTTTATTTTGTCCAATCTAGTCCTTTTTTATTAGCTTGGTAAATAAAATTTTCTATTTGATTTAATGAAATTCTTTTAATATTTGATTCATCTTCATAATAAGACTTGTACCACTCTATTGTATATCTAACAGTATCCTGAAAATTCAAAACAGAATGCCACTTTAAGTCAAAAAATGCTTTATCGCAATTCAAATTGAGGAGGCCACACTCATAAGGTTTTTGTTCATCACAATTAAACTCCCACTTTACCTTTTCCCAAAATTCGCTCATTTTACTAACCAAATCAAGCACGGAATTATTCTCTGCTATCTGAGGTCCAAAATTATAAGATTCTCCGTGAAACCGGTCGCTACTATAAAGCTTACTACCCAAAGATAAATAACCACTTATTGGTTCAAGAACATGTTGCCAAGGTCTTGTCGAATAAGGAGATCTTAATTTGACAATCTCGTCTTTTGACCATGCCCTTATACAATCAGGTACAATCCTATCTTCAGACCAGTCACCCCCTCCAATAACATTTCCAGCTCTAACAGATGAGATTCTTACTGATAAATCTTTTTTAAAAAAAGATTCTATATAAGACTTAATTGCTAATTCGGAACAAGCCTTTGAAGAACTATAAGGATCAGAACCTCCAAGCAAATCATTTTCACGATATCCCCACGACCATTCCTTATTTGCATAACACTTATCACTAGTTATCAAGATACAGGCGCACTTTTTTTTCATTGATCTCATAGCTTCAAGAATATTTAATGTGCCGAATAAATTTGTAGACCATGTTTCAAGGGGATCTTTGTATGATTTTCTTACTAAAGCTTGAGCTGCTAAATGAAAAACAAAATCTGGCTGTAATTGCTTTATTAGAGTATTTAAAGAATTTAAATTACGAATATCTAAGTTTTTATCCTCAACTAATTCTGAGATTCCGTTAGCTTTAAAAAAAGATTCTTTTGAATTATTTGAAAGAGAAATACCAGTAACTTTTGCCCCTAAATTTTTTAACCATAGAGATAACCAAGCACCCTTAAAGCCATTGTGGCCAGTAACTAATACTTTTTTATTTTGGTATATATTAGAAAATAACATTTTTCAAAAATAACTAGGAAAAAGAATTATTCTCATAAAGTAAATTTCGCCAGTCTTTCAAATTTGTAGATAAATTGAATATACATCGTTGTTTGACTGAATATTTGTTTTGACTAGAAAATTTAATGATCGCGTTTATAAGATCGTTAGTATTTTTGATAAAACTTACAGATTTAAAATCTTTTAATGGTGATATATTTAAACTTTTTGGATCAAGTGGAATAATAACAGGAAGACCATATGAGTAGGAGTCTATACATGCAGAAGTAGAAGAACTGCAATAAGCAATATCAGCTTCAGGGAGAGATTCGAATATCTCTTTATTAATTTCTTTAATATTTAATTTTTTAAAAATATTAATATCTATATCGCAAGCAGGATGGGACTTATAAATAAAGTTTATTTTTTGAATTAAGCTACTTGGCAAATTATTTAATAGGTCTAACTGATAATAAGTATTTTTTTTCAAATAATCCCCAAGTATTAATATTGTGATTTGATTTTTTTTAATAATTTTCCTTTTATTTATTTTCATATTATTTAAGTAAAGATGTCTTAATGACTCAACATTAATAATTCTTTTTGAAGGATATCCCATCTTTAAAAAAGCTTGAAAAGCATTTATAGAATTTAATGCCAAATAATCAGGAAGCGGTAATTTTAGATTTTTCTTATTAGAGTATTCTCTTTTATCAAAAAAATTCCTTAAATCCCAATACCTAGTAGAAGCATGAGAAAAACCAATAACTTTTTGAAATTTTTTTACTTTACAAACGCCAAGCATTGACATCTCCCATCCCTGATTTTCTAATAAATATGTAAGTGTAGTATTTTTGTCAATTTTGGAGAAGGCCTCTTCAAATAAATTCAACATTAGAAGATTATCTATAGATGTATTTCCTACAAAAGAATCTATAAAATCATTTTTATAATATTCCCTCATATCAAAATCCTCAAGAGAAGGGAAATTTTTATCAAAATCTATTTTCCTTAAAGAAAAATTTAATTTAACCCAATCTAATAAAACATTTACAATTACATTAATATTAATAAAAGAGAATAGTGTTAGATGGTTTTGCTCATTATTATTTCTATTTAATCTATTTATTAATATTGAAGCCTCGGTGGGGTTTTTAATTATTTTGTCCTTGACGAATATATGTATCCAAGTCGTCTTTTTTTTATCTTTAACTAAGCGATTTGGCAGGTTCCCCCAGTAAGAGGAATTTAAAAATTTATTACAATCAGATCCTTTCATATTAAAAAGATATGATATAAAAATAAATTTCCTATTAATCTTTTTCCAATTATTAATGCCAGTACCTTTTAAAGGAAGAGTATATATTAATTTATAAATAAACCAAATAAGGGCTCTTTGTGAATAAGGAAGAGAATAAAAAATACTTTTAAAAAAATTATTTTTAGTAAATTTTTTATGAGTTTTTAATTTTTCCGAATTAAAAATAATTTTATTTTTACTACAATATTTTCTTAAAATATTTATTAATCTTTGGTTTGAGGAATAAATTTTTAACTTTGATATAGAATTTTCTTTAATAATTTTGTCTAAACAAATTAGTCTTATTACTTCATCAATATAATTTGATTTTGCAAAATTTGATTTTTCTGTAATTAAACTCATCCACCATGCACTAAAATTATCTCTAACTTTTAAAATTTCAATAAAACTTTTCGAACCTACCTTTGTATTTCCTATTTTATAAATCCATTCTAAATATTTGGATCTCAAATAATCTGAATTTTCTTCAACTAAATTAGGAATTGAAATTTCATTATGATTATTATCAAATGTTTGCCATAAGAATAAAGTTCCATTTTCTTCATTATTTAATGAAATTTTTTTAGGAGAGTCCCAAATATATATATGAGAATTTACATTAAACATTTTTATCTGGGAAAGATTTTATTTAAAAATTTTATTGAGATATAAGAACAAATGTTAATTTAAAAATTATAAATTATTTGTAATTATTTCCCATGAAAAATTATCCGGAGAAGATTTCATTTTAATAAAATTCTCTTCGTATTGATTATAACTTTGAATATTAACTGAAGGTATACATTTTAATTTATTAATTTCAGAACTTTTAATAGCTGGTACCTTTAGTAGTTTAGAAAAATTATCAATTGATTTCCACCAAACACTATTTTTCTTTAATTGATTTGGGATTATTAAAATCAAAGGTTTTCTAAATAAAACTGCTAACTGTATAGATGTTGAACAATGTGCCATAACTACATCACAGTGTGCTAAAAGTTTTGCTGTATCTCTTATTGAAACAGGCAATTTATACATTCTTCTAGATTTACTAAAGTTTGCCTTGGGATGTAATTTTATTATTGGCTTTAATTGAAAGCGATTAGAAAAATTAATTAAAACGTTTGAAATTTCACTGAAATATTTTTCTTCATCAATCGCAGGACCTAGACCATCACGCAGATAATCACTATGACAAGGAAAATCTTCATCAAGAAAAACTAAATTATATTTTGATTTTAAAAGAAATTTATTTTTAATGCACCATCTAAAGTTATCGTAATCGAAATTATGTGCTCTTATTATTTTTGAATTATTTTTAATTTTTATAAATTCACTATATCCACCAATAACTACCTTATCTGGTTTAGCAATTTTCCAAGGTATTGATAATAGCCAAATAAAAAATATTTTAATCAAATTTTTACAGCGATCAAAAAAATTATTATGAATTAAACCTTTAAAAAAAGGTATCGTTTTAAGTTTATATTCAATTATTTTAAAGTTTTTCTTTAAAAAAAATCTTATGAGAACTCTTAGAAAATATTTTTTTTTTGAAAAGCCACCTAAATCATCAATACACCACTCTGGGTCAAAGTTATATAAATTCTTAAAAAGATCTTTTTTTGAATAACACGAAATAACGAATTTATTTTGAAAAACTTTTTCTGCACCATTAATATCATTGTAAAATTTCGACTCTAAAAAAGGGGTACAATCCAAAACTAAAAACTTAAATCCGAGTTTTATCATTTTTGATAAACCGTATTTTTTATAATCACTTTTAGTAAAGGGACTATTCACCAAGAAACAAATCCTTTTCATCTAAAAAATTAATCCTGGCACAAAATTGAAGCAATTCCATCTCCTAGTTTCTGATATTCATCTATGCTTTTTTTCAGAAATATTGGAATTGCAATTTGATTTATTAGTATTTGATAACTTTTTTTTGAGTTATAAATCTGATCTTCATCAAGCGCATGTCCCCAAAAAAAACTACAATGCCATTCCATTGCATCTGGGAGGTTTTTTGTCCCGAAATTAGATTTTTTTATAAAATTAATAATTTTTGTTCTTAAAAGAGGGTCTTTTACTTTAAAAATAAAAGTATCGTAAGAACCTTTGTGTAAAGGTAATTCTTCCCTTATTTTATAAAAAGGTGAAATAGTTTGTTTTAGGATATCAAATCTTTTTTTATTTTCTTTAAGCATAAAGTCTAATTTAGAAAGCTGAACTTTACCAATAGCAGCTTGAATCTCAGTTAAACGGTAATTAAAACCAGGCATAATTCTATTATCTTTTCCTCTTGGAAGATTTGGATTATTCTCGTGGCCATGATCACTATATTGACTAACAAAATCAGAATAATCTTTATTATTAGTTAAGACCATTCCTCCTTCCCCACAAGCAATCATTTTTCCATGATCGAAACTCATTACACCTATATCTCCAAGAGTTCCTAAATAACTATTTTTGAACTTTCCCCCAATAGCCTCACAATTGTCTTCAATAATTGGCAAGTTATATTTTTTACCTAAATCTATTATTTCTTCAATTTGACCTCCCATTCCAAGCATATGCACAATAATGATTGCCTTGGTTCTTTTTGTAATTTTTTTGTTTAAATCTTCTACATTTAAATTGAGATTTTCATCAATATCGCACATAATAGGTTTAGCTCCGCAATCAATAATAGCCTCAATAGTTGCTATAAAATTGAAGGATTGAGTAATAACTTCATCTCCATTTCTTACTCCAACTGCTTTTAGAGCACATTTAAGACCTGCAGTGCCAGATGCAACAGCTCTAGAGTATTTAACATTGAAGAATTCTGATGATTTTGCCTCGAATTCTCTCACATGATATTTCTTTCTTAAGGAATCGAATCCATGAGCGAATAAGATTCCTCCTTCATTAAAGATTTCTGCTACTGCAGTAGCTTCTTCTTTACCAATCAGTTCAAATCCTGGCATGAGTTTTCAATATTGTAGATTTGCTAATCTATTTTTTTCTACCATCTTCTCATACCATTTGATATGGTTGATTTTTTGTTTTTCATTTACAGCAAAAAAAGACATTCTTAATACTAAACCTCTCTTAGTATTTGGAGGCACTGACTCTGCATAATGAACGCTGCTTGAATGATGAATTGAACAGTCTCCAGGTTCATAAACAGGATCTATTTTGTCAAGGAATTTAATTTCTTTTTTATTTTTTATAGTAAGTGAAAAACCTTTTTCAGTAGATGAATCATGTTCAAACTCTTTAAGAACATTATTTTTGAGATATCTTAAACCTCCTTTATGATAATGTTGAAAATTTAATGGGATATAAAAAGTAAGAGCTTTACCTTGTTCTAATCCATAATAAGCATTATCCTGATGAGGAGGAATAGAAGTTCCCATAGCGATTCTGGAGTGAATTTCCATACTAAAAAGATAAACTTCTTCTTTTAAAAGATATTCTGCGATTTTATAAACCTGAGAATTTGAAAATTTACCGAATAGATTTCTGTTAAAAGAAAAAGGGTACTCGAAATATTTTATTAGATTATTTGATTCAAAGGTATCTAAGACAAGTCCCCTCTTATTTTCTTTATATCTACTAATAATGATTTGTTCATTTTTTTTTATAAAATCAAATACTTCATCACAAAAATCTTTATCAAATAAGTTTTTTATTTTGATTACGGAATTATTCTTAAATTCAATATCAGCCTTTCCATTTAAAACATCATCTTTAAGATAATATTTAATTTCCGCCATAGATTAAAATTTAAAAATTTTTTTGTTAGTTTTTTAGTATTTTAACCTTAATTTAATTTTTTAAATTATTTTTTAAGACTTTTGAAAAGGTTTGCACAATAAACTTTAACTGAATTTTATTTAGAGATGTAGAAGAAGGTAATGAAATTCCATGTTTGGAGAGCATTTTGCTATTTTCCAAATTTAATGATTTTCTTAACTTTTTATAAGGTGGCATATCACTTAATGAGCAAAAAGAAGGTCGAGATTCGATTCCTAATTGATTTAGCTCATTTATTAATTTCTCTCTATTGATACAAGAATCTAAAATTAAGGTATATAACCAAGAGGAATTAAAAATATCTGCAGAAGTCACAGGTAATTTAAAAACACCTTCTAGATTTTCAAGGTTTTTATCATAAAATTCAAATATTTTTTGTTTGCTTTGAATAATTTTTTCAAAACATTCCATTTGGGCTACTCCAACTGCTGCTTGAAGATTAGTCATCCTATAATTAAATCCAACAATTTCATGCCAATACTTTTTTGTTTTTGACATCCCATGGTCTCTTAATAATTTTCCTCTTTCATAACTTCTTTTATCTTTAAATAAAACCATACCTCCCTCTCCTGTTGTAATAGTCTTATTCCCAAAAAAACTAAAGGTAGAGCAATCTCCATAAGTTCCAACTCTTTTATTTTGAATTTTGCTACCAATTGCCTCAGCACAATCCTCGATCACAAGAAGATTTTTACTATTTGCTATTTTTAAAATTTCATTCATATTTGCTGGATAGCCATATAAATGAACCGGAATAATTGCTTTCGTATTTGGTGAAATTAGAGAACTTATTGAATTTTCATCAATACACCAAGTATTTTTATCAATTTCACATAAAACAGGGTGTGCATTGCAATAGAGAACGGCATTAATTGTTGCAGCGAAGGTTAAATCTGGAACTATTACCTCGTCACCAGCAGTTATCCCCAAAGCTTTTAAAGCCAAATGAAGCGCTGTGGTTCCATTTGATACTGCTATTGCATAATAATTGGGATGAAGTTTTTCAAAAATATTTTCAAATTCCCCTACATATTTTCCCTTTGATGAAATCCAATTAGTGCTTATGCAATCCGTAAGATATTTAAGTTCATTTCCAGTAAGAGAAGGGGAAAGTATAGGAATTGAACGCAAATGTTCTCTGTCAGCAAAGTCTACAACTTCTCCCTTTTTATTACATAGAGGGATTATTTTGTATTTCTTTTTTTGAAGATACTTATTTACTAAATCAATATCAGAATCAATAGGAAGTGATAAGAATTTTTTGTTCATATGATCTTTAACACAAGAGTTTAAAAGAGCATTTTTTAATAACGCTCTTCTAATATCTCCATCAGTAAGGATTCCTTTTAATTTATATTTTTTGTCGACTATAAAGCATACACCTTTTGCATTTTTATCGATTATTTCTAAAGCTTTTCTTAGACTATTAGACTCAAGACAGATAATTTTTTTTAACATATTCTATCTATAAATCATATGTTGAGCCAACTCAAGTTGAGAGTATAAAACACTAGGATTCTGATCATATACTTCTAAAGTATAGTATGGTAAATCTTTTCTTATGTGAGGCCAAAACCAAGATTTTTTTGAAACCATCTTATTTGAATCAGATAATCCATCATTATCGCTTAGATGATAACCCCCTATTTGATCTTTAAATATCTCTAAATAAAGAGATGGGTCAAAATTCAGAGTTTGTGCTGAAACTTTTAAATGTGCAACATCACACAAAAAAAATAAATTATCATCAA
>MDSZ01236943.1_pt1 | contig 14607 bp, 10 predicted proteins | sample 811201 | NCBI WGS metagenome assembly MDSZ01 (sample SAMN05326647, study PRJNA326480) | marine metagenome | isolation source: seawater | place: Indian Ocean: North | collected 2010
AAGCTCACATCGATTGGACTCTGGACCTCCCGGGAGAAGGGCACTCCTCACCCGTCCTCTGGGCCAAGAGTGTTTACCTCACCAGTATGAGCCCCGCTGCTGCGTCTTTTCATGTCCTGGCTGTTGATGCGGAGTCGGGCAAGGTGAACTGGAGCCGGGAAGTGGCCTACGAATCCTTCAGCAAGCATGACTTCAACAGTTTTGCTTCTCCAACCCCTTCAGTCGATGAGGAGGGTGTCTATATTGCATGGGCTCGGCCCGATCATTTTCATGTTGCCTCACTGGACCACGCAGGAAATTGGCGATGGAATCGAGATTTGGGGCCTTTTGAAAGTCAGCACGGAGTGGGTGTATCACCTATATTGAATGGCCATCAGGTCATCGTGGCCAATGACCAGCTCGGGAAAAGTTTCTTGATGGCCATGGACAAGGCGACTGGAAGCCCTATCTGGCAAACGCCGCGGAATAGTGACAAAGCCGCGTATTCGACACCTTGTGTCTATCAGGCTTCGGATGGCACCGAACAACTGATCTTCAACAGTGCTGCCGACGGTATCACTGCGATCGATCCATCAGATGGACGCAAGCTTTGGTCCTATGCCAAGGCTTTTGACAAGCGCAGTTGCAGTTCTCCCATTGTCGCTGGTGGAAGAATTTTTGGCTCTTGTGGTAGTGGTGGCGGTGGCAACTATGTGGTGGCGATCGTACCTCCAACCGACATGAAAGAGGACAAGGTGCAACTGGCTTACGAGATCAGACGATCAGCCAACTATGTTCCGACACCGATTGCGGTCAAGGACTGCATCTTTTTCTGGAGTGATGGTGGAATTCTCACCGCAGCAGACCCAGTGACAGGTAAAGTGCATTATCAAGAAAGGGTGGGAGGTCGTTATTTCGGGTCCCCCGTTTCCACAGGAGATGAAATAGCCTGTGTCTCAACCACCGGAGAGCTGGTGGTGGTTGCCGCCAGCTCGTCCTTCCAGTTATTGCATCGATTGGATTTGGGCGCCCTCTGCCATTCGACACCAGCCATTGCAGAGGACGCCCTCTATGTGAGAACCGTATCGAGGCTTCATAAATTTCACCAACCCTGAAGTCTTTTAGCCGAGTTGGCATGCACGGGTGTTTTCAAGGTATTCCTGATTGGGAAGATTCTGCGAATCTCATCTTTGATGTGCACGAGCATCATCGAAGTGAGTTGTTTCTATCCAGGCAAGTTCAGCTTCATACCCTCTTTGAGCAAAGTTATGCGGGGTGGACGCTCAAACGACCCTACCCACTGCCTCACGAAACCTGGGAGGAACGCGAAATGGAGGCATTTGCAGCACCCTGTCGATGGGAGGATGTGAAACCGTTTCTGGAAAAGAGAGGATCCAATCATTTTGTCCGAAACCTGATGAAAGGGATCCTGATGATTCATGGGCAAGAAGGTGATGAGTTCATTGATGCAAGCAACTGGGAGCGGATCAATCACCGGATCATCGAAAGCCGAAAAGATCCCGGTTTTCAGGCGGATTGGCTGGCCAGAGTGGGTATCGGAAGGGTCATTACGGATGATTATGCCCAACCTACGGTGGACGTGCGGCCAATCCTTGGAAAGGGATATGCTTCGGTGATGCGCATCAATGCATTTTGCCTGAGCCATCATCCCAGCGTGCGTGATCACAATGGTAACAATGGGATCGAGCTTCTGGAAAGGGCCGGCCTGCACCCAAATTCCTTTGATGATTACCTGGACGCCATTCGGGTTCTCGTTTCCTCCATGGCATCCAGAGGTCAGATCGCTTTCAAACACGCGCTTGCCTACGATCGAGATCTGGCTGTCGCTCCCGCCGACAGTCGGGTTGCCGCACAAGTCTGGGGCAAGCAGAACCCTTCTCCGGAAGAAGTGTCTGTTTTTGCCGATACCATGACTCATTTTTTTTGCCAGTTGGCCTCGGAAATGGATCTACCGTTTCAGGTGCATTTGGGAACGGCCTGGATTCGGGGTTCACATCCCATGCGTCTGGCCAGTCTGGTTGAGGCGCATCCCGACACACGCTTTTTGATGATGCACCTTGCCTACCCGTGGAGCCGTGACCTTCTTGGAATGGCTTTTGTCTACCGTAACCTCTGGATCGATCTAACCTGGTCCTGGTTACTCAGCCCCTCCCATTTCAAATGGGCGCTCCATGAAGCCGTCGAGATCCTGCCCGACGAACATCGAATGATGCTTGGAGGGGACACCTGGCACGTCGAGGAAACCTGTGCGACCATGACGCGCTTTCGAGAGCTCTTTTCCGAAGTCATGGATGAGAAAATTCGAGATCGTTACTTTTCTGCACGAGACGCAGAACGGCTCCAGCGGCGGGTCTATCACCGCAACGCGATCGAATTTTTCCGGTGGGGTGAGTAAACCCTAAAAAGGTTTTCCGTATTGCTGAAGGTATTTCATGGCCACTTTCCAGTCATGGGGGGGATCGGCCTGCAGTGTTTTGGTTTCCTCCGCAAATGTATCCTCCACTTCGATCTCTGCCAGGTGAATGGCAGCGCGATCGAAAAGAGGTCGTTCAGGTCGGTTTTTCTTGAATCGATAGCTTCGCTTGAGTTCGGAGAGCATCAGCAGATCTCCTCCATAAAGAGCATCTCCGACGATGGGTAATTGTTTGCAGTACAGGTGGGTTCTGACTTGATGGTAGCGTTCGGTCCATGAGGTTGCCTTGAGCAAGGTGTGTTTGCGGAAGGCTTCGATCACTTCAAATTGCGTGATGGATTTCTTCCCCTGCTTGCTGGATTTCATCATCCAGGGTTGAAATCGGTGAGGCGCCAAAAGTAGATCCACGGTGAAAGAAGGTTCAACAGGTGTTCCGTGGCATAAGGCATGGTAGATACGGTTGGGTTTCTCAGAGTGAAAGGTGTCCTTGAGTTGCTGGAGGGTTTCCTCCTCTTTGGCCCAGAGGCTGGCCCCACTGGTCTCAAAGTCAAGGATGTTGACGGGTTTGAGCCAGCGGATGTTTCTTTCCTTGATCCAGCCAGCCTGACGGCGCAGATCATTTTCCACGATGGCGCTCATGTGAGGGCGATCCTGATGATAATGATCGTACTCTGTGGCCAGGTGAGAAGGCTTGTTGAGGCATATCCAACGTGGCGTTTCAGCAATCACTTCGGTTTTCCATGATTGTTGGTGGTCATGGGAAGTCAGATGAACGTATGTTTTGTCATGCATGGACATCAGCTTGTCTAAAGTGCCCTTGAGCGGCCCAGCAGGCAAGTCTCGTCCTCGGTATGTTTCCGGCCAAAGACCATAAAAAGATGGCCGTCCACTTGCGGGAGGTTCATGGTTCGAGGCAACCTCTCCCAAGATGAACCTCCTTCAAAAATCCCAGCGTTTGCCAATGATCCTTGTTGTGTGGTGTCTTTTGGCCACCGACTCCCTGAGTGCTCAGAGGATGATCCTTTTGAAAACCATCCCTGATGCCATGCGTTACGATCATGAATGGATTCACGCTGATCCGGGAGAATCACTGAGGCTTGTTTTCGAAAACCATTGTCGGATGCAGCATAATTGGGTGCTTTGCGAACCCGGAAGCGGGGTTACCATGGAAGTGGCCAGGGCCGCGTGGGTGTTGGGGGATGCCGCTGTGGCTCGAGAGTATGTCCCCGAGCACCCCGCTGTTCGCGAGGCAACAGGCTTGGTCAATCCTGGTGAATCGGTTCGCATGGATTTCACTGCTCCTGACAAACCGGGAGATTATCCCTATGTGTGTACCCTTCCCGGGCATGCTTTGACCATGACGGGTGTCCTTCATGTCGGTTCCGAAAAAGAAGCCCCTCCGGCGACCACCGTTGCGGAGAGGAAGGGGTTTGATAAGACAGCTTTGGAAAGGGCTGCAACACCCATGCAGCGCTATCGACCGCTGATGGACGGAGGACCTACCCTGGCAGGTATCTACACCATGCATCGAGATGCCAGATACCTCGGAACCGCCAAACCCATTGAAGCGGTGCACCGAGGGATGGCGATACGGCTTGGAGCCCGAGGCCGCCATGGAGTTCTTTTCGACAAAGAGCTTCTCAAATATTCGATCGGATGGAGTGGCGGCTTCATTCGTTTACTGGAAGGACGAGAGGATGAGCGGGCTGAATACCGACACCGTATTGGAGGAGAAGTGCATTTTTCTTTGCCGGAAGGGACGGGTTGGTTGCTTCGAGATGGAGGTTCCAGCGATCCGCGTCCCTCGCGGATGGGAAGCCTTCCTCAAAAGGAGGGGCGGTATCTTGGTCACTATCGCATCGGAGAGCGAGTGGTTCTGCATTATGAGGTCCAATCGACCGAAGTTCTGGACAGCCCTTGGATGGAATCCGATGGCGTCTTTCTTCGCGACCTGTATCTGGGGCCATCCAACCAAGGTCTCAGTTTGAGATTATCGGAAGCATCTGGCATTCAGTGGAGCATTTCAGAGGCTTCTCAAGCCATCTTGAAGGTGGAAAAGGGGATTCATATGCTTCATGTGAATCCCAGAGAAACTCCGACAATCATTCGGGTGGCCGCAAGCCTGCAACCACCATCCATGGTCCATGCGATGGATCTCAAGGAAATGATTCGAACCGGGAATTATGCCAAGGGAGGCCCTGTGCTGACGACCAAGGGGGTTCTTGGGGAAGGTAAGGGCCCCTACGTTGTCGATCATCTGAGGCTTCCTTATGACAATCCGTGGAATGCCCTTTTGTACACCAGTGGGCACGACTTTTTTTCCAATGGTGATGCGGCCCTCTGCACCTCCTATGGAGATTTGTGGCGGGTCAGTGGTCTGGACGCCTCCTTACAGTCCTTGCAATGGAAGCGCATGGCCACCGGCTTTGCCAATCCGCTGGGCCTGCGCATTGTCCAGGATCAGGTCCACGTCCTGAGTCTTCACGAAATAAGCCGTCTGCATGATGTCGATCGGGATGGATGGGCCGATTACTATGAATGCTTCCATCAGGGACTGGAAGTATCAGCTTCGCACCATCGATTTGCGACGGATCTTCAAACCGATGAAAAGGGAAACTTCTACTACCTCAAATGCACGGAGGAGGGAAGAACCGCTCATGGAGGCAGTGTGGTGCGTGTGAGTCCAGATGGCGCATCCTTTGATCTTTTTGCAACCGGATTGAGGAACCCGAATGGATTGGGCATGGGACCCAACGGGATGATGATGTTTGGCAAACAGCAGGGCACTTGGATCCCTTCAAGCGGTATCCAGGTGGTCGAGCAAGGTGGGTTTTATGGTTATGTGCCATCGCATCACCGTGTGGAGATTCCGAGGACATTCGATCCACCCCTTTGCTGGATTCCCCATGGCATGGATAATTCCAGCGGGGCCCAGGTTTGGTCTGCACCCGATGAGCGTTGGGGACCTCTTTCTGGTCGTTGGCTGCACTTGTCCTATGGCAAATGTCAGCTCTTTCAAGTTCTCATGGAAAAAACGCCTGCAGGGTATCAGGGAGGCGTGGTTCGGATTCCGGATGTTGAGTTTGAGTCCGGGGCCATGCGGGGCCGGTTCAGGGAGGCGGATGGGCAGCTTTATGTGACAGGATTGCGCGGCTGGCAGACCACCGCACGCATGGCAGGCTGTTTTCAAAGGGTGCGCTATACGGGGCATGAGAGTGTTTTCCTGCTTTCCCTGACCATCCTTCCTGACGGCATGGCGCTGACCTTCTCCGCCCCTCTGGATCCATTGGTTGCAGCCGATCCAGATCGTTACCAGGCGCAATCCTGGAATTATCGATGGACCATGGCTTACGGTTCCCCGGAATTCAAACCTTCCTCACCACAACAGCAGGGCCGTGATCCTGTCATCATCGATCGGGTGGATCTTTCAGAAGATCATCACACCGTCAACCTACGTTGCCGCCCGCATGCCGTAGTCATGCAGATGGGGCTGGTTTACGACCTGGTAGCGGCATCCGGCATGCCTGTGCGAGGAGAACTTCATCATACCATTCATCATGTCCCTGAGCCATGAAGCAACGGAGGGCGGACATCGATGCAGCATCCAATCTTGCAATGGCTTGGATGCTGTGATACCGCATACCTCCAAATGATCGAACTGCACGGATTGGTCAAAACCTTTGGAGAGCTCAGGGCAGTGGATGGCATCAACCTGACCATTCCCAAGGGAGAGTTCTTTGCGGTTTTAGGGCCCAACGCAGCCGGAAAAACTACCACCATCAAAATGATGGTAGGTTTGATCAAGCCGACTGAAGGTTTTGCGCGGGTAGCCGGTTACGACATTCAGCAACAGCCTTTGAAGGCTCGTGAGCGTCTTGCCTACGTGCCTGATTTTCCATTTCTTTACGACAAACTGACTCCGGTTGAATTCATGCAATTCACCGGTCAATTATTCAACATTGATCCGGATCGGGTTCGCACCCAAGGCAGCGAACTAGCGGAGCGATTTCATCTCGAACCGTTTCTCAACAAGTCCATCGAAGGCCTTTCCCATGGCACCCGACAACGCGTTGCCATTGCTTCGGCCCTCCTCCATGATCCCGAGGTGTTTGTGATCGATGAGCCGATGGTAGGTCTGGATCCACAGCACGCACGGATCGTCAAGGACATCCTCAAGGAGAGATCGCAGAAGGGAATGACGGTATTTCTCTCCACCCACCAGCTTTCCGTTGCCGAAGAATTGGCGGATCGAATCGGGATCATCCATCAGGGACGTCTGGTAGCCGTGGGTACCCTCAAGGACCTCAGGGAACAAAGCGGTCACGATGAAGCTCTGGAAAGTAGTTTTTTAAGACTCACCTCGGAGCAGGCTGCCACCGACGCAGAACCTTGAGGTTTCCGGAGCACATGGTCTGATGCACAAATCTCCTACATCCGCCTTTGGTTTGCTCGCTGGGGTTCATCTGCGTCAAAACGGGCGGCGCTTGTCTGGTGTCCTGCGACAATCCAAGCTTCTTTCGGGGACCATTCTAGTCTTCCTCTTCGGTTATTGTTGGCTGTCCTTTGCCATTTTCCACCGAGCGATGCAATTTATCGGGGCCTTTCCGGGGCTGGGAGATCTGCTTGTGGAAAGAATGCTTTTCATTCTTTTCGCATTCCTCTTTGCCCTTCTGCTGATCAGTAATCTGGTCATTACCTATTCGAATTTGTTCCGCAATCGCGAAACCAGTTTTCTGCACAGTCTTCCCATGGATCCCAACACCATCTTTCAGTGGAAGTTCCTGGAATCCACTGTAGTGGCCTCATGGGCGTTTCTTTTCCTCATCGCTCCCATGCTGGCCGCCTATGGTCTTGTCGAGGGTGTTGCCTGGAGTTTTTATCCGATGACTCTTTTGATGATCCTGATGTTTGTGATTCTTCCGGGTTTTGCTGGAGCGTGGGCGGCGATTGGGTTGGCGCGCTACATGGATCGTCGGCAATTTCAATACAGCCTGCTGGCGATCGGGGTTTTGACACTCGGGGCGTTGGCCTTTTGGCTCAAGACCGAGCAAATTACCGATGACATGCTCGAGACGCGCGTGATGCTTGTGTTGGATCGGCTCCTCAAAAATACGCAATTCAGTCAATTCGCCTTTCTTCCCAGCTACTGGCTCGCTTCGGGTGTGATTGCCTGGAGTGAAGGAGCCACCTCCTCAACCTTTTTCTTTATTCTGGTTTTGCTGAGTTACGGTCTGTTTTTGGGAGGATTGACCATGACCTTGCCAGGGCATCCCTTTTATGAGGCTTCCTCTGCTGTCCAGAGTCGCGGCTCAAGTATGGGGTGGAGGTTCTGGCATCGCTGGAGAAAAACTCCAGACGACCCACTGGCCCAGGCTTTCGGGAAACCGAGCTGGATTCATCGCTGCATGCAGCTTCTGTTTTGGATTCCTTCGGACAGACGTTCGGTTTTGGTCAAGGATGTTAGGGTCTTTTGGCGCGATACCAGTCAATGGGGCCAGAGCCTGCTGCTTTTTGGTTTGTTGGCAGCCTACATCATCAATTTGAAAAACTTTTCAGCGCGCTTGAACAATTCATTCTGGATTCACCTGATTGCCTATTTGAACCTCGGAGCCTGTTCCTTGAATCTGGCGACCTTGACGACGCGATTTGTCTTTCCTCAGTTCTCTCTGGAAGGCAAGCGGCTCTGGATCGTGGGTATGGCACCTATTGGGTTGAACAAAGTGATTCAAATCAAATACACCCTGGCCACTCTGGTCTCACTCATCCTGACGGGGGCGCTCATTGTGCTTTCCTGCTACATGCTGCGCATGCCCGTCAGTCAAATGATTTATTTCACCCTGGTGATCCTCGTCATGAGTCTTTCGCTCAACGGGCTGGCAATGGGTTTGGGGGTGATTTATCCCAATTTCAAGGAAGACAATCCCAGCAAAATAGTCAGTGGGTTTGGGGGAACTTTTTGTTTGGTAATGAGCTTCCTCTACATCGTGGGCGGTATTCTCTGCCTTGCCATAGGATCTCCCTGGGCACAGCATGCCACCTTTTTCAAAACCGCTTTGGCCTGGGGTGCCTTTTGCCTGTTATCTCTTCTCATTGGTTATCTTCCCTACCGCATTGGGATTCGCAGGTTGCGCTATCTGGAAATTTGATGGTTAGTTTTCAAGATGCCTTGAAAAGTCGACAGCTTGCATAAAAACCCTGTGGTCTGCTTTACAGGGGGCGCTCTTGTCATTAAGTTATGAGAATGGCTCCGCATGACGAACACGACTTTGTCGATCGGGAATATGAAAAAGCCCAAGGCACCGCCTGGTCGGAGCCTGAAAGGCTTGCAGTAGACTCTGATGCAAGTTCGATGGCGACAGCTGGCTCTGCCAGGGAGCAGTTGGATGCAAAATTCGGCTCCACGCAACAGCGCCTCCTTGCCTTGAAGCAGGAGCAGGAAAAACTGGAGTCCGAACGCGTTGCACTGGAGGAATTGCGTCGTCGGCGCAGTGAGTATGTGCGTGGTCGCGACGAAATGATCGGTCACCTTACCCGAGGCATCTCCCTCCTGGAAGAAGCCCAGGAGGATGCCAGACGCAATGGCATTGCGATGGGCGAATCCATCGAAGATTTTCGGAATCATCTCGATAAAGTCAGCGCGCTTTCGGAAAGCGAATGGGAAGAAGCACACTTGCAGAGAGAGTTGACCCGATCTTTGACCACGATTGAAAATGCCCGAAAGGAATGGCTCATTGCCATCTCCAGATTTCCCATTCTTTCAACCAAGCAGGGGGAGGACCTGAAGGAGCCTCAGGACATGACCCGGAAGGGTGCCGGCGGATCGATCCATCCGTGGACCAGTCTTTCGACCTGGCAGATGACCCGTATGGGGCTCGCACTGACCTGGCCTTTGGTAGTGACCCTCCTTTTGACATCCATGGTCCTGATTGCCCTGTGGATTCGGATGGGGCAATGATTCATGACTTCCTTTTTCAAGCATTCCTTTCTCCGGAAGTGGAAAGCGGTCACCCATGACCCCTTTGCTTCCCGTTCCCGCGATCTCGACAGCCAGGCTCGAGCCCTTCGTGCGGAGATACGACAGTTGGAGCGATCTCGGGATCCCTCGGCACATCTCCGGAAAACGACCCTCTCGGATGGTTCCATCGTAAAGCTTCCCAGAGGGACAAAGGCTTTTTCAAGTAGAGGGAAAACCTCGGTGATCAAGGGATCCTCGATGCCTCAGCCCAAGTTGGATGGGGCTCATTACAACGCCATGGGCTTGAGAAAGCTCGATCCTGCTGCCTGGATACGACATCACTGGACCACCTTCAAAAAACCGATGGAGGGGATCGGAAGCACCGAGAATACAACGGTGGATGATCAGGACACCCTGGGTCGATTATCCTACTCTCGATCGTCGACGTTGCTCCGTCGCGAGCGGCGCATGGCGCGTAATCGGTTCTTGTTCATGTTTTTTGCCTTTCTTGCGCTCCTCTCTGCCATCCTCTTTTTCATGCGGCCATGACATGCCTGGGGTTTTGAGGGTGCAATCCATTGAGATAGGAACCCAGGTTTGGGGTGCTGAGTTTACCCGGAAGGGTCTTTGCCGACTCCACTTTCCTCCATGGCGGCCACAGCATGGCTCGCATGTCTTACCACATTCCCAAAACCAGGTGCTTCGACGTTGGCTGATGGCCTATTGGGACCCGGCTCCTCCATCTGCGTCCCATGGACCGCCCATGCCTGAGCTTGACCTCAGTGCTGGAACAGGGTTCCAGCAGGCGGTTTGGAGGGCTCTCATGCAAATCCCCTATGGAGCGACGCAAACCTATGGTGAGCTGGCACTCAGGATAGGCAACCCGGACGCCTCCAGAGCCGTGGGAACGGCCTGTGGCCGCAACCCTGTGCCTGTCCTGGTCCCTTGTCATCGGGTAGTGGCCTCAGGTGGCAAGTTAGGAGGCTTTTCTGCAGGGTTATCCTGGAAGCGTACCTTGTTGAACCTGGAAGCAAGTAGGTCTGGAATGGTCCCTCAGAGCCCCTGGTGAAACCTTGCTTTACCGAAGGTGTCTATCGACTTCAACATCATTGGCCTGCTCAACCCCGGGTGTGCTTCGACCGCGATCGATCACCTCCTCCCACATGGCGCTCATGTGATCCACTCGATCGGGAAAAAGTGGCGCCAGGTTATGCTGCTCGCCCAAGTCATTCTCGAGGTTATAAAGCTGGACTGGGTGGTTCGAGTCACCCTTGGACCACCCTCCCGAACCCGCATCCAGAATAAGTTTCCATTTCCCATCCCGGATGGAAGGAATACCTCTTATGGAGCAGCTGACGGCATGCTTTCTGGCGGAGGGCCCCTCTCCTTTCATCAAGGCCAGCATGCTGTAACTGTCCACCCCTTCATCAGCACGAAGGGGGATGCCCAATACCTCGGCTGTGGTGGCCATGAGGTCCGCCTGATGAACCAATGACCTGGAGATGCTGGAGGGTGGTATGACTCCTGGCCACCTCATGATGCAGGGGACGCGATGACCACCCTCCCATGCATCTGATTTGTATCCACGGAGCGGCCCGCTTGGGTGATGCCCATGGGATTCCATGGAAGCCACATCCACATAAGGGGCACAGCCGTTGTCACTGGTAAAGATGACCCAGGTGTTTGCTGCTTCTCCCGAATCATCGAGAGCCTGGAGAATTCTCCCGATGGCTGCATCGGTTTCCATCACCAAATCAGCATAAGGACCCAGGTGGCTTTTTCCCTTCCACGCATCATTGACTGCCAGTGGTGTGTGAGGTGCCGTCAGGGAGACATACAAGAAAAAGGGTGCTTCATGGCTGGATGCGTCCTTCAGGAACGCCTCGCATTTCGCCGTCAATGTGGGAAGGATTGGTTTAAGTTGCCACCCTTTGATCGCAGGGCCTTGTTTGCTGGCCTGGTTGCGTTCCAACATTAGGGGTTCAAGCCATTGAGTGGGAATCCCAAGGGTATGATCGTTTTCTATGAAGCAATAGGGAGGCCAGTTGGGCACGTCGGTGCCGAAGTAATGGTCAAACCCGCGCTCGGTAGGTCCTGAGCCAATACGCTGGGTAAAGATCTCTTCCCAGATCCGGACGTGTCCAGCTTTCAGCGCGACATCCTTTGTGTGTGAATGCCTCATGAAGGTCAGGTGCTCTTCAGGGATGGGCCACTCCCAACCAAGGTGCCACTTCCCAATACACTGTGTGCGATAGTTCTTGCTTTTGGCCAGACTGGCCAGGGTGCGGCGGTGAGGGGCAATCACGGGTTTACCCCAGAGCCCGACAATGCCTGACTGCAGTCGGGTTCTCCAGTGGTAGCGACCCGTCAGCAAAGTGTAGCGGGAAGGGGAGCAGACTGCCGATGAAGCATGGGCATCGGTCCATCGCATGCCTTCTCGCGCAAGGCGATCGATGTGAGGGGTGGGAATCAGCCCTCTGGAAGGGTTGTAGCAGGCCACATCGCCATAGCCCAGGTCGTCGGCATACAGGAGCAGGATGTTGGGTAAAGGATCGGATAGCGGCTCAGGCTGTGCTAGGATGTCCGGATGGCAGGCGGTGCCCACCATGAGGATGGTCACGCAGCTTTTCCAAAAACCCAGCCTGTCGCACTTGGAGAACATGGTTTCAGCCTAACGTCTCTCAAGGTGCGATCAAGCTTGCCAAGGCGGCGACCCGCTCGATGACCCGATTCTCGAAAAGGGCCACTGCTGCATCTGGCCCGGGCTCCGCCTTGAGAGTTTCCTTATTGGGTAATGAGCCGTATGCGGTAATACCCATGAGGCTGTCCTTGTGCAGGCAAGGTCCATGGGTAGGATGGGTTTTGGTTGGCAGCCGTGATGCGGTCGACTTCCACCCAATCGGGTGCCTGCATCGACGTCGCATGTTCCGCAGCGTAAGTCAATCCGGGCCGGGTTGGAAAGGTGAGGATCACACTTTGTCCACCCCCACTGCTCTGGATGCTCTCAATGCTTAAACGGTCAGCGGCATCGCCAGGGTCCGTTGCCGAAAAATATTCATGCAGGTTGACCATACCGTCGCCATCGGTGTCCTCCCAGGCATCGTCGGGGTTGTCCGGATTCAAGCCAAGGGACTCTTCCCAGTCATCGGGCATGCCATCCATGTCACGATCCTCCGTGGATGGAATCAGATCACTGAACCGTGTCCAGTTGCTCGGTAAGCTGCCGTCCTGTGCCAGCGCCATGCGTTGGAGTCCGTATCCGAAACCATCGGCATCTCTTGGCCACGGAAGCTCATTGTCATAGGTCACTTCATCTTCCGGAAGGTAAGCGACAAAACCGGCATCTGGATCAGGAAACTTCAGTGGTTCATCCGGCCTTACCAAACGAATGGTTTCCCCGGTATTCTCGAGTTTACCCGTGTAAGGGCCCAGAATTTTCAGGCTCGAGGGAACCTCATATTTGGCACGGAATGCCTCTGGATCGGTTTCAACGATCAACAGAACCGATTGGGGGGGCATGACAAGGCGATTTGGAAAAGTGAATGCCACTCCTCCCACCAATTTCCAGGTGTTGTCTGGATACAGCGGGTCATAGAGTGGCACGACTTGGGAAGATCGATTTCTGATTTCAATGTATTCGTCGCGGCCGAGTGTCGGGTGATACATGATACGGCTGAAAACGACCGATCCGACATAGGGAGCTGCATTGGGAGCGCCCTTACCATTGGTGAAGACACTGATCAACTCCTGAGGGTCAGTGTTGCGAAGGTTGGTTCCCAGTGTCTGATGATCCAGAGGGGTCCACCGATCGGATCCATCCGGGTATCGGCCCATGGTTCGACCATTTTCCGAGGCGGGAAATTCCACGGCGTCCGCAAAGGCCACCAAAGTGCCATTCGCATCGGCTTGGGTCAGATAGACCTGATCTCCAAAGGCGGAACTCAAGGCAAACGGTGCGAGCGTATTTTGAACGAGAAACTGGTGCTCGTAAGCTACATGAAATCCCATCGGGGCAATTTGCGTCCCCATGGGGATGCGATATTTCTTCAAGTTGTTCATGGCATCACTCAAATACCAGCCACCAATATCGATGGGTTGAGTTCCCGGGTTGTAGAGCTCGATGGCATCTTCAAAAGGAGGGTCGGTATGACTCAGGATTTCATTGATCAGCACAGTGGCAGGCCGCGCATCATCGCTGCTTCCGGGCGATCCATGGATGGTGCGGCTGGCCATCCAATGCTCGGGTTGCGATGGATCGCCTTGCAGGCTGACCGCTTCCAGTGAACTGCCCTGTCCGTCGGCACGCTCCGGCCAGCGCCCGCCATCCTTGTAGTCCACCGAAAAAATGACGTTATCTTCGCTGTCCACAAAAGTCAGACGCTCGCCTGCATTGTCCAATTTGCCATCATAAGATCCATTGGCCAGTCGAATGCCTTGAGAACCGTAAAAAGCGAGGAATGCGTCGCGGTCATTGGTAACCACGATGCGCTCACCGGGTCCTAGCATCCAAAAACGGTTGGGTGCGAAGACATAGTTGATACCCTCGATGAATTGGCCGCCGGCCAGATCGATTGTGGTGGCCCCGGTATTGGTCAACTCGACATATTCGACTTCCGAAGGTTCCAGAGGGTGATACATGATTTCAGTTGGGCGCAGAGAGAGCACCAGGTCGCTGGTCTGGGAGGGATCCACCAACATGGCATAATCGACCAGAACTCGGGATGGAACAGGTTCAGACGTGGTCATGAACAGGCCTCCCTCCAGTCCGGTAGCGTTTGTTCCCACCTCAGCCTGATGGAAGCTGAACCATTGTCCGTCGGCTCCAGATTCAAAATGAAGCGTGGGTCCGGAGCGTCGGATCCTCATTTCAACCGGGGTTTGTCCGACGGCGAAGCTTTTGAGTGTTGTAATGGTTCCGGGACCCGTCATTCGCCGGATCACCATTCGATCGGCGCCCTCCAGCCCCATGCCGTACCATACCTCCGCCCCATTTTCCCGCAGCGCGACCATGGCTCCTGTCCAGCACATGTCGCCCTGGTGCGTATCGAGGCGAAGCTTGGTCTGGAAGGACCAGTCCTTGCCTGCCGGTAGGTTGCGGGAAAGATAGCCAAAACCCGCCTTACGTCGCTGCCATGGATGGACACTGCTGGAAGCAATTTGGATGGCCAGGTGGCCTGGCTCTTCCTCGGTTGAAAAAGTGATGCCTTCGGGTTGATTGTCTGCCATGCGTCCTCCTTGA
>MDSZ01224101.1_pt1 | contig 14605 bp, 12 predicted proteins | sample 811201 | NCBI WGS metagenome assembly MDSZ01 (sample SAMN05326647, study PRJNA326480) | marine metagenome | isolation source: seawater | place: Indian Ocean: North | collected 2010
AACGAAAACACTAAAATTAAAGTTGGGCACCAATTAAGCATTTTCAGATATGTATTTTCATCTAAAATAACATTTCCATCTCCTCTCTCAAGCTCGAAGGTAAAACGATTAACTCCTTCAAGGCCAGTACTGTAGTCAATTAAACTTAAGTCAGGATCTTGCGGAGGAATGTAAACGTTCATTACTGAGGTCTTGTGTCCCTCGGCATTCACCTTAATTTCGTATTTTCCAGGTTTCAAAAATATGTTATATGTTCCATTATTTTGATATGATTGATTAATTTCTTTATTGTTTACAATTATAACGGCATAATCAATATAGTCCGTTTTATTTTCAACAATCAAATTTATTTTTATATCTTCAGAGTCACCAAATTGCTCAGGTGCGTAGTAAAGTGATCCTCCAGTCATTAAACCCATTATTGATGCGCTTAAAATCAAAAAAGAAATTATTTTAACCCAAAAGTTTTTTTTCTTATTTTTTCCTTCCTCTTCTTTAAAATCGTATTTTTTGTAGTCTTCAGGTACTTTAGTTTTAATATTTGGCAGGTATTTTTTTTTTATTTTAATCTCCTTTAATATATTTTTTTCAATATGTAATTCAATATCGTCTCCACATTTTTTACACTGTTTTTCAAAAAATCCCTGGCTTTCTCCCATAAGGATTATTTTATTTTTCTGGTTACAACTTGGACAATTGAAATTAATATTTGGCATTTTTAAGCAATTTCTGGACTGTTCGTGCTAGTACTAACATTTTTATTTTTTCCCATTTTTACTTGTGGCACTTCAATCTTAAAAGGTGGTGGTAATCCTAACTTTCTAGCTATGTTTAGTACTTCAAAAGAACCTTCGCCCAAAACTCTATTATACAATTCTTCGGTAACTTCTTTTGGTAATTTGTGTTCTTTTTCCCATTGTTCCTGCGCAGACTTAACTGAATTATTCATTTTATCTGAATAGATTACTTCACAATCTAGTTGCACCATGCCTAGTAATCCATATGATACCGAGTATCTTATTTCAACGTTTAATTTGTTTTCACTTCTGATTCTAGATGATAGAATTGTCGTACTGTGGTTAATTTGTAATTCTTTTTGTCTTGCAGCTTTACGGTGACTTTTTGCTTCAACAGAAATTAATCTAAATGCAGTTGTAGGCATAAATGTCCTACGAATGCCCCTTATTGAGAGTATCCTTATTATCCCCTTTTTGTAAAGTACACTATGCTCCGTAACGTTATTTTTGTAATAATTTTGCTTACGGCCTCTTTTACTGGTTGCACAGATTCAACACCTAATCGAACAATTGTTACATTTCAAATTGATTCGGACGGAGAGGATTATTGGGTATATCTTTACACAATACCAAGAACTAAAATGGGTAATTTTACAGTCAGCTCTAGTTATGGAAACGATACAGTTTCATCTGTTTACAGTCATCAAAAAAAGATATCTTTTGATGATTTAATTAAAGATTCAGAGGGTTTTGTTTCTCTTACCTTTAAAGCTGATTTATTAGAAGTTCACTGGGAGCTTAATTGTAAGCTTAAAGTGAGCTCAGATTCTACTGAAAGTCAGATTGTACTGGACGCCATCATTTTGAATGAGGATGATTCTGAACAACAAGACGAACGGGTGTGGAAACTACCTTATAGTACTCCTTTGAATTATATACGATGAACATAACTCAAGCTCCTCTCGCATATCAGGTTACGGTAGGTTCTGTTGTTGCATTTCTGCTTTACCTGATTTTGTTCCTGACGGGATATGTTCAATTTGACGTAAGCTCTCTGTTAACTTTTTATGCATTTTCAGTTTACACAGTTTCATTGGCTGCAGTATTAGGAGGTGTTTTACTTGGAATGTTTATAGCCACCAGAACATTATCAACGCAGGGTTTTACACCTTTTGAGGTTTCGATGCTAAGGCTTAAAGATGATATCAACAGTCTTCACATGGAAGTCAAAAATATTGCAAAGCAGCTCGATAAACAGCATGAAGATGATAGTGAGTAATTATATAAACTTTCTACTTTAATGATTTCTATGAAGAAAGGTGTTAATACTTTTTTTGTTTCGTTAATAGCCCTAATTTTGGCAATGCCGTTTGCTGGAGTAACCAGTATATTTGTTACCAATGGTTCACAGTTTTCATCAAATGACGCACATGATTTTTCACGTTCGAGTTATGAAGTTGACATCGAGTATTCTGGTGAAAATTCCGGGTTTGAATCACTTACAAGGAATGAATTTGCTACTTTTGAATTTGTAGTTTCTAATTTCGGGACAATGGATGACACTTACGATTTAGAAATTAGTTGGAATGATGATGGAACCGGCTGGTCAGGTGAGTCTGAGTTTGATACGATATCAATACAAGCTCAATCCCAAAAAACTGTTAACTTTAGTTTTCAAACTCCAGTTCAATATGTTTATGATGATTCACAAATGACTTACTCAATGGAGGTAATTTCTCAAAATGCGTCTGCTAGTGATTCGATTGACCAAATTATAGATATTGATATGATATATGCAATAGATGTAGACCTGAAACAAGGTGATACGGCTGAGGCCAAGAGGGGCGATACAGCCACTTATATTGTTTCTTTAACAAATAGGGGAAATAACGAAGATGATTTTGCCATCGAAATAGGCGACATGCCAAAGGATTGGGCAGCAACCTCTAGTCTTTCTTCAGTTTTTTTAGAGCCAGGTAGCTCACAAGATGTTATCATGGATGTAACGGTCCCAACCACTGCCGCTGTAGATGAATTCGCTCTAATTCAAATTATAGCCCGAGTTCAAGAGGACGATTATAATTACATTTATGGCTTTGGCAATACAAACACTACTGCCCAAGATGGCCGCACCTATCAAGTTGATATCATTTCAGACTCAGAGACTAAGCAAGTTATTCCGGGAGGTATGGTGATTTACGACTTGTCAGTTACTAATGAGGGGAACGAAGATGATTCGTTTGCTTTAGAGTTTATCAGTATGGGTGAAGAAGGCTGGCTTTCCAATCTCAGTCAATTTGAGATAGATAACTTGGGACCTGGCGAGAGCTACAGTTTAGTTTTATCAGTTTTCTCACCTGATGACGCTGAGGAGAACACTGGGTCAACAACTAAGATCAATATTTATTCGAAAAATAGAGATCAATTCGATGATGAGTTACAAGTTAATACGACAATTAGATTGCCAGTGAGAGGAGTATCTCTTAGCACTTCAGAGAACGCCCTCAGCGGGAACCCAGGCTCTACTTTAACATATATTGTGTCGGTGTCTAACTCGGGTTCAGATCCTGATGATTTTAACTTAGGGTATGAATTGTGCGAATCTTGTAACGCCTGGGTAGTTTCCTTGAGTAAGTATTCTATAGAGGATTTAGACGAGGGGGATTCTGAAGATGTACAAATATATGTAGTAATTCCCTCATCAGCAAGATCTACTGATGAAGCAACTATTACAGTTACAGCAGAGTCACACGATGATACAACAGCTTTTGCAGATTTAGAACTTATTTCAAAAGTTAATACAGTATACAACCAATACGTAACAGCCTCTACAGTACCTGTGATGTATCCAGGAGATAGTAGTCAATTTAACATTTCTATAACAAATAGTGGTAATAGCATTGAGAGTTATAAGTTTAGCGAGGGAGCTAACGTTCCGGACGGCTGGAAATTTGAGGATACTTTAATTTTTGAAACACAAGAGTTAGACCCATACGGAGGCGTTGAAGCATTCGTACTTCCTTTTGAAATACCTCAAGACCAAAATCCAGGATATTATAATTTTACGATAAATGTTAAATTATCTTCATCAGGTATCAGAGTTCAAACTCTTGATTTATCTGTTAAGGTTGAATATTATGCAGATTTTACAATAGACGTTGTTCCTACTGAATCTTCAGGAGATCCAGGCTTTACTCATCTTTTACCTGTCAATATAATTAATGATGCTAATGCGGACGAAGAAATTAATTTTATTGTTGAAGGATTGCCATCTGGTTGGTCTTTTTGCGTTATGTTCAGCGGTAATTGTCTCAACTCTCTTAACATAGAAAAAGGAGCAACTTCGGACTTTATTCTTGAAATATATACAATGTCTAATGACCCAGCCAATGTTAATGGCATCTCATTAACTTTAGTAGGTTATTCCTCTTTGAACGATAAATTTACAAATCAAGATAGTTTTAAGATTATGACTAATCCAACATACTTATTTTCAGTTGAAACTCCCTCAGATTCGAAAGCAGGTTCATCTGGAGATACAATACCATTCCAACTAACAGTTGTAAACTTAGGCAATGATGTTGATTACATTAATTTACCCTCACCAACATTGCCATCAGCTTGGATTGGAACTTACACGGAATCATCCTTTACTCTTAAGCCCTCAGAATCAAAAACGGTTTACCTGAATGTAAAAATTCCAGCTAATGTCTATGGAGGTAATAGTATTATTACTTCTAAGATATCATCAGATCAATCTGGCCAAGTGGTTACAATTGATTTTACAGTGCAAGTTGAAGAAAAATCTGACATTGATGTTGAATTAAAAACTATAGCAGGGGATGTTACTGCTGGTCTCTCAGGAGATTTTAAAGTTTTAATTACAAACAATGGAAATACTGTTGAAACTTTATCATTAACTATGGAGGGAAAGCGTTCATCATGGTTTACGTTACCTAAAGATACAATCTACCTGGAACCAGGAAGCTATGAAGAGATTATGATTGAAGTGCGTCCACCTGTTACCCAAGCAGCTTCAGATACTGCAGGGACACTCAATGTTACTTTGAGTAGCGATTCTTCTAAATCAGTGAAACTTAGCTTGCCATTTTCAGTACTAAAGTCTGACTTAATTGATGACACAGTAGTTGAAGAGGAGGAAGATACACCACTTCCTTCTATTGGAATAATTAGTACATTTATTATTGTAATGATTATTTCGTTTATTCGCAAGAAGAAGTTTTAGGAGCTATTTTAATTTGAAATCTGTAGCTACAGATGAAGATAAAATTAGGACTATAGTTTCTATTATCAATGATTCGAAGTATTACAACTTGTCTGAAAAATCTCCAGATATTGACATTAAAGACCTTAGAGATGCAAGTATAGTGCAGACTGAGAAGAGAATTTTGGATTCACTAACGTCTGATAAAATTCTTATTCAAGCTATTCAGGCTCTTGATGAAGCACACATTAGTTCAAATTTGTTGTCTGAAAGATTGTGTACGTGGCAAGCACATACTACTGGGGAATCTAGGAGTACAATAGATCACTTATTAGAAAAGAAATCTTTGCCTTTCCCAATTTCAAACCTTAAAGATAATTATCTTCACGTCCAAAGTTTAATTGAAAATTTATCGAAATATATTGATGAAGAAGCTCCCAAAGTGTTCCCAGAAATGGTTAAGTTACTAGATGCACAACTGACAGTTCGCTTGGTTTCTTTTGCGGGTTCGTTAGAGAAACTCGCTAGGTTTCCATCATCTACGATTCAACTGTTGGGCGCTGAAAGAGCGCTGTTCAGGCACATGTCCGATGGTTCTTTACCACCTAAGCATGGAATATTATACCAACATCCATCTGTAAAAAGAGCTCACATTAAGAAGAAGGGAAAATTAACACGCTCTTTAGCGTCAAAGGTTGCTATAGCTGCAAAGATCGACTTCTACAGAGACTAAAATGAGCAAAAAAATATTTTTTGATTTTTCAACATTCCGCAGTGGATTGCTAATGGGTATGGCAGATGCCGTACCTGGAGTTAGTGGCGGAACTGTAGCTTTGATTTTAGGAATTTATAACAAATTAATTTTTTCTTTGTCTGAATTTTTGAATTTTTTTAGAGATAGTTTTACTCAGAAGACGTCTCCGAATTTTTTTAGTTCGTTTCAATTTCTCTCTACTTTGGGCGTTGGAATGCTTGTTTCATATTTTGTAATTACTAAGGTTTTAGTTGGTTCAGAAGGAGATGAAGGCTTACTTTTGAGACCTTCCACAGCACCTTATATTTTTGCACTTTTTTTTGGTTTAGTTCTATCAAGCGTTAAGGAGCCGTGGCAGAGGGTGGAGAATCCTACATTAAGGCGTTATGCTCTTTGTTTCACAGCTTTCATCCTAGTTTTGCTATATACAAATCTATCACTAAATTATGAAGGCGGAAATATATTGTTAATAATTAGTGGAGCTCTTGCACTTACAGCCATGTTATTGCCAGGAATTAGTGGTGCTCTGGTTCTTTTGACACTTGGCCAATACACAGTTGTAGCAAATGCAGTCCATGATTCTGAGTTTAGTACTATTTTTTACTTTCTGCTTGGAGGTTTACTCGGATTATTCACATTTGTACCCTCTATGAATTTTATGTTATTAAATTACAGGCAAGATGTAATGTCAGTTTTGACTGGATTAATGATAGGATCACTAGCTACGCTTTGGCCTTGGAAAGAAAGTTATGATACAAAAGGAGTATCTCCTAATTTGGGTATTAAGGAAGTATTTGAAAACTTTGAAATTTTATCAATAATAGGCGTTACGTCATTCTTTTTTTTGGGTTATTTTCTTTACTTAGCTTTAAAAAGTTTAGAAAATAAGGCAAATTTACCACACGAGACCTTTTAAAACCCTGTCTGTCGACATAACGCATGCGAGTTCTAATTGCAGGAGCTGGTGAAGTTGGATTTAGGGTAGGTCGTGATCTTGTATACAGGGGTCACGAAGTAACTCTTATTGATTCTAATTCCTCATCTGTTAAGAGAGCTCAAACCCTAGACGCTCAGGTTTTCCAAGGAAATGCTGCATCAGCCAAATTTTTGATGGAAGAAGCATCAATCAAAGACGCAGATCTTTTCATTGGAGTAACTGGCAAGGACGTTGTAAATTTGATAGGTTGCTCGCTTGCTAAAAAAATGGGCTGCAGCACTATAGCCAGACTAAATAATCCAGAAATAATTGACTTACCTTTAGATTACGACCACAAGCAATTGTTTGGCGTAGATGCTTTCGTTAGTCCAGATGAGCTATCAATGCATAGAATTTGGCAGATTTTATCGAGGCCAGCGTTGACACGATTAGATCATTTTTCGGTTGGAAGTCTCAGAATACTGGAAATTAGGCTTAATGACAGTTCACCATCAGTAGGCCGTCCACTTTCAAATATTAAACTGCCTCCTCACTGCCGCATTGCGCTTATTGCAAGGGAAGAGGGAGTTACTATTCCATCTGAGCAGGACATTTTGATGCCAAGAGACAGAATTCTAGTTCTCCTCAGCGAAAATAGTGAATTAGAAGAACTTTCTGACTCATTAGGGATTCCAAAGGAAATTACGAGCGAAAGAAACATCAAAAGGTTAATGATTGCAGGAACCAGTAGAATTGCGTTGAATTTAGCCAAACAAGTCCATGAAGATCCTAAATATGAAGATATTGAAGTTTATGTTACTGAGCCAGATCCAATCCTAGCTGAAAATGCTAGTTCTGTACTTCCAGAGGGAGTACGAGTTCTCGTAGGTTCATCCACGGATCGCCATTTTCTCAGGGAAGAAGGAATAAGGTATGAAGATTTATTTGTGGCTGCAACAGACCGCGAAGATTGGAATGTTCTGAGCTGCCTATTAGCTAAAAAAGAAGGTGCTAAAAGAACGGTAGCTTTAGTTTACCAAACTGAACTAGAATATGTTATTCAAGACACAGGAATTGATACCCTCATTAATCCAAAAAGAGTCACAGTTAATGCAATTGTCAACCGGGCGACTTCAACCGACAAAATAGAGGGCATGGAAGAATTGGAAGGTGGGGAAGCTTCAGTTAGAGAGTTTTTGATTAAAAAAAATAGTAAAAACATTGGAATTTCCCTAGAAAAACTCGGTGTTCCAGATAAAACATTAATTGCAATGGTCAATAGAGACGGTGAAGCAATATTTCCTGATGACGGATTTATCTTAAACGAGGGTGATCATGTGCTTGTCTTTACTCTCAAGGGAAAATTACCCGAAGTGGAGAAGTTTTTCTATTAGGATTACATGCGCTTTAGTCTTATCTTAAGCTTAACAGGTACACTAATAGCTTTTTTTGGTTTATCTTTTCTATTTCCAATAATTACAGGGATTATTTTAGGAGAAGATATCATTGATATTTCTTACATGTTCGTTATTCCTATGCTTTTTTGTCTTTGTTTCGGCTACATTTTTAGTTATTGTTTCCACATAGAAGAAGATATCAGAAATAGAGAAGCTTTTGCTCTCGTGAGTATTGCTTGGATCATTATGGTCTTAGTCAGTGCTTTTCCATATTATGCTGCAGAAAAGGGAGAGTTAATGTCATATCAGGTTGGAATTGCAGGGGCTATATTCGAATCAATGTCTGGTTTAACAACGACCGGCGCGACAATATTAGAAACCACTGATGAAAATCAAGTAGTAAATAACGAGCAATACTTGGAAGGATACTTTGATGCACCTAAGTCTTTACTGCTTTGGAGATCACAGACTCAATGGCTGGGAGGTATGGGAATTATTGTTCTTGCCACTATTATTTTTTCAAGATTACTTGGCGGTGGTATCCAGGTTTTACAAGCTGAAATGCCAGGTACAGGCGTTACACGGCTTAAGCCTCAGATGGCGCAAACAGCTCGTCTTCTTTGGACTTTATACTTTTTCTTAACTTTAACTGAAATCGTGTTATTGTATCTTGCCGGCTTACCCTTGTATGATTCCATATGCAATTCATTTTCAACAGTATCTACGGGAGGCTTCTCTCCAAAAATAGATTCGATTGGTTCTTACGATAGTGCATATGTAGATATTATTGTTACGTTTTTTATGCTATTATCTGGAGTTAACTTCGTCATTCTTTATTATATCTTTAATCATATTAAAGATAATTCAAAATCAATACAATCACGACTAAGAGATATATATATCCTGATTAGAGACAACGAAGAATTGAAGGTTTATTTATTTCTCATTTTTTCATGTTCAAGTCTAATATTACTAAATTTAGTTCTGGAGTACAATGAGGACTATTCCTTTAACACTAACTTCAGCTATTCTACATTTCAAACTGTATCTCTTTTGACAGGAACCGGTTTTACCACTACAAACTACGCTTTGTGGCCTAAAATGTCAATTTTTGTTTTGTTACTCATAATGTTTATGGGAGGATGTGCCGGTTCTACTACTGGAGGTATGAAGACAGTTAGAATTATGCTTTTATTTAAGGCACTCAAAAGAGAATTGTTGCTCGTTATTCATCCTCGCGCAATAATCAAGCTTAGAATTGGTAAGAAAGTATTGGAAGAGTCTTTGTTCAGGAACGTAGGTGTATTTTTCTTCATTTTTATTATAATATTTCTGTTAGGATCATTAGTTACACTGTATTTAGAGCCCTCACTGACTTTAATAGATGGAATATCTATATCGTTATCTTGCTTAGCTAATATTGGCCCTGGTGTTGGTGCTATTGGTCCATCATCAACCTATTACGGGTTCAGTGAGCCTACTTTTTTGGTTTTATCATTTCTAATGATGCTTGGGCGCCTGGAAATAATTACAGTTTTACTTTTGTTTTTTCCAGATACTTACAGAGATTAAGCTTAACCTTCTTACAGTGCCTTTGTTAGTGAATTATGTCTGAGGAGGACCCCGGTTCAGAGATACCAGAGTTTGTAAAGAAGTTTGTACCTGGAATTACAAGAGGATTGTCATGGGCCAAATACAGTAAGGAAAAAGCTAAAGGCACAGAAATGAAAGTAGATGCATATAACGAATCTAAGAAAGAAGGCTATCGAAAAGCGATAGCAGTTTCAACTGAAGATATTGAAAAAGTCTTTGAGGAAACAAAAGCGGAACTGTGGTCCCAAGCCGAAGAACTGACTAACGCTGCTAAGGAGATTGCTATGCAAGTAAATACTCAGGAGAACAAAGAAGAGAGAGATAAAATTCTCAATTTGGCAAAGGAGGCGGCCCGTAATGCTGGACTTCAGGGTGCCATTGCAGCAGGATGGGAAAAAGGTTGGAATGAGGGAATTGCTAGTAAGACTTAGATTAGTCTAGATTGCATACTCTTTGTAAATATCTGAAGTTTTGTCATGGATTCAATTAAGTCTGATAGGAAATGATCATGCTGTATTATCTCTAATAATTGGTCTCTATCTACAGCTAAGTCAATATACTTGGTTCTTCCATGTCTTCCTAAGTTAACAATTTTTGCATTAATCAATCCCTGCATGTCTAATTCAGATATAATGTGTCCAACTCTTCTTTGTGAAAGTTTATCTAAATCATAGCTATTGCAAAGTTTAGCGTAGGTTCCGTAAACTTCCCCGGTTGTTTGTTGACTATTATCTTTATTTCCTTGGTTTAAGATAATGCTAGCTAGAGTAGCCTTATGTTGAATTGGCAATGTTATGACTATGCTTTTCACTTGGTCTTTCTCCATTACGTTCTGTGCATCATTCACGTGCTCTAGCGTAACAATTTCTCTTTCATCTCTTTCAGCTAATTCAGCCGCAATCCGTAGTAAGTCGATCGCCTTTCTAGCATCTCCATGTTCTTGGGCAGCTTTACTAGCACAATACGTCATTACAATAGGATCAACAGTATTTTCTTTGAAAGCGGTTCTTGCTCTTTGAATGAGTATGTCTTCTATCTGAGGCGCGTTGTATGGTGAAAAAGTAAGAGACTCCTCTCCAAGTCTAGATTTTACTCTAGGATCCAGCCATGAAGTAAATTTAGCATCATTCGAAATGCCGATTATGGATATTTTAGAATTGTCTAGATCAGAATTTAAGCCCGTTAAATGATAGAGTATTTCATCACCATTTTTGGAAACAAGGGTATCGATTTCGTCTAAGATGACGATTGCAATCCCTCCATTTTCATCGGCTTTTTCTTTCAATGATGTGTAAACTTTATCAATTCTCCATCCTGCACTAGGTATTTGCTTGTCCCATTCAGAGGAGTAGGTCTTTCCAATATTTGTTAAAACTCCATAAGGTGTGTTTGTCTGTTTACAATTAATGTAGGCTGTATTTATTCTCACTTTCTCATTTTTAGCTTTTTCCTTTAATTGATTACATATGAATTTGGCTATAGCTGTTTTTCCAGTCCCAGTCTGGCCATAAATTAAAATGTTGGAGGGCCTTGATCCGTAAAAAGCAGTTTTTAAAATGTTTGCAACTTCACTGATTTCACTATGGCGATGTGGGAATTCTGAGGGCACGTATGATGTCGAAAGAGATTCACGATTTTTGAATATTTTTTCATCGTGTATAAGTTTATCGAAAACATTGCGTTTGGTATCGTTTAACTCCTTATCCATACTAATCAAATTCACAATAAGTGGAACTTAGCATATAGCCAACTCCCTATAAACTTGCGGGATGGTATGTAAAAAAAAATACTTTTTATAGCCTTTTTTTCCAGTCGACGCTTGATAAAATATAATCATTTTAGATATACAATGCAATACTGGCAAAAGGGTTTATTTGATATCCTATTATGATAAATCTTGTCAGTTAAAGAAAAAGAAGTAATTGCATGGCTTTCTGAACGTAAGTTAATGCCGTCTCCTGAACTGGTTAGTCATATATCTAACCATCCTGAGGGAATTGGGCTCCTTCAGAGAACAGTCACTTCGCTGACTAAGCCAAAACTATTTCTTGGTATCTCAGATTTAGTAGAGGAGGAGGTTGTCGACACTCCTAAAAGAATTGAAAGGAAGAAAGTAGCAGATATTCCTCCCGTAATTGTTGAGAGACAAATACAGAAAAGTATGTCTGATGGCAAACTGGAAAGCTTCGTTTCTTTATTTAACGACAGGTTCAAACACTTATCTAAATTAGTTAGAAGGGATCCATTTATGCGTGATGCAGTTAGGGACGTTTCAAATTTAGTTTCAGATGAAGAAAATAAAATTATTGGAATGGTTGCCGATATTCAAACTTTCAACAATGGTAGAACTCGTGTAACTCTTGAGGATAGAGGTGGAAGAATCAATGTCATGCTTCAAGAATCAAACGAGGAAAGTCTTAATTTGATAATGGATGAGGTAATCGGAGTCTCAGGTAAGCTTAGTAGGCAAGGAAATGTTCTGTTTGTAAATTCTCCGATAGTCAGACCTCATTTAGGAAGGTATCGCGAGGTATCTCGTGCTGAACATCCTCACATTGCCTTATTCATCTCTGATGTACACTTAGGAAGCGGTACTTTTCAATATAAGGAATGGGATAAATTCATATCTTGGCTTAATGGTGACGTAGATTACCATAAAGAATGGATTCCCAATCCTGGTTATTTGGTGATTGCTGGTGATGCAGTTGATGGTATTGATTCTTATCCCGGCCAAGAAGCTGATCTTTCAATCACAGACGTTTGGGAGCAATACGCCGAGCTCTCAAGATCAGTTAGTAGAATTCCAACTGAAATTCAAACTATAATTATGCCAGGAAATCACGACGCAGTCAGGTTAATGGAACCTCAGCTTCCACTTCCCGATAAAGTGATAAAGAACTTTGGAGATAACTTTACTTTTACTGCAAATCCGGTACTTTTAGATCTGGCAGGTGTGAAGGCGATGTGCTACCATGGTAAGTCTCTTGACGATTTAGTAAGCTTGAGAGATTTATCATATGATAATCCCATGGGGATGATGAAAGAGCTACTCAAAAGAAGGCATCTAGCTCCAATCTACGGGGCTAAAACTCCGTTAGCTCCTGAGAAACAAGATTATATGTTAATCCACGATATTCCAGATATCTTCATTACTGGGCACGTACACTCTTTCGGTGTTGAAAAGTATAATGGAGTTTTGATGATAAATCCCGGGACTTGGCAGTCTCAAACAGATTACCAAAAAATGATGGGTTTTCAACCCGATCCGTGTAGGGCTGTTGCAGTAAACTTGCAAACATTTGATACTCAAGTTCTAGATTTTAATTTATAGTTGCCTAGATTATAAATAATAAGACATTTAACTGAGACTGATGGCAAATGTATTACTGACTGGAGCTGCAGGTGCAATTGGAATGGATTTGGCTTTCAGCCTTAATCAAGCTAAAATTAATGTTTTTGCAACAGAAGCTGATCAGGATAATTTTTACTTAGTAAGTAAAAGCTGTAAGTATTATAATAAAGTGTTTCATTCCCCGAGGGCTGGAAGCGAGGAATACATTAATCGCATAAATGAGATTATTATTGAAGAAAATATTGATCTTGTAATTCCCAATCCAGATATTGAAGTAGGTTTTATTAGTAAAATTAGGGAACAAATAAAATCTCCTTTATTTTTACCTTCGCATGAGACAATTGAAATTTTACTTTCAAAGTCACTGACCGCCAATAAGATAGGAGACTATGCACCTAAAACTTTTGACGTGTCTAACGAGGCAGATTTACGAAATGCAATTTCTTCTGAAAAGGTTGTTTGGTTAAGGCCAAAAACTGGAGCCGGCGGTAAAGGGTCTCTTGTAGTATCAGACTCGAAATTTGGATGGATGTGGATAGAATATTGGGAAAAAAGAGGTTTTTCCTCATCATGGATTGCCCAAGAATACCTCGACGGAGGAAATTATAATGTTACTTTGATATATGATAGAAATTCTAATCTTTGCGGAATGGGAATGCTAGAAAGGTTAGGTTACATTCATGAGGCTGTATCTCCTACTGGAGTAACTGGCGATGTTCGCATGGCTAAAACGATTAAATTAGATAATGTTATTAACATTGCAAAAAATGCAGTCAATATGATTGATAGGAGGCCAGTTGGTATTTTTTCCGTAGATTTGATGGGCAACAAGGTTTCAGAGATTAATCCTCGTTTTGCAGGCCGTCCAAGACTCTACACACTTTCAGGTGCTAACTTTCCAGCACATATTGTTGATATGGAATTGAATAACAATTCTTCGTATCTAGAATCTATTGAAGGTTACAAATTAATTAGACAAGTAGATATTGAGCCTGTTGCTATTAAGGAAGATTAATTCCGTTTAATTTTACATAACGATATAAAGATTCAATTCTCTCTTCACATTTATCCCAGTTGTGAGTTTTTTCAGCTAGACTTCTTCCTCTTTTGCCCATTTTTGTATGTAATTCTTTATCATAGACTAATTTCATTATTACAGCCTTAAGCCTATCCCATTTACCCCATTCAAACGTTATCCCTATTTCTTCATTTTCCACAAATTGTCCCATTAGTAGTTCTTTGCACGTTATTATTGGAACTCCTGCAGACATTGCTTCAAAGAGTTTATTTGGGGCGCTCATACGATTGTTTTCATTCTTAGGATCTAATGCCATTAGTACAGCATCAGATTCGATAGTTTGTAAAGGAACATTATCAGGATGTATTGAGCCAATATAATTTACATTTCCCATCTTTCTACAGACTTTTTTTAGAGTAGGTACTAATGTTCCAAATCCTCCAATATCAAATTGAATTCCCTTCATTTTGTTAACCGTTATTGCAGTTTCTAATATACCTCTAGAAGGATGCTTTTCTAGAACACCAATGTATAATAATCTAAATTTTTCACCTCGTTTCCTCTTCCCAATTCGACTAATTGGATATGAATCTAATCTTTTTGCATTTCCCAC
>MDSZ01043606.1_pt1 | contig 14600 bp, 18 predicted proteins | sample 811201 | NCBI WGS metagenome assembly MDSZ01 (sample SAMN05326647, study PRJNA326480) | marine metagenome | isolation source: seawater | place: Indian Ocean: North | collected 2010
AAACTTGATCAGTGGCCAGAAAAAGTTAAGGCAATGCAAAAAAATTGGATTGGTGTATCAGAGGGCGTTGAAATAATATTTAATATTATTGAAAAAAATAAAAAAATAAAGATTTTCACTACAAGGCCTGAAACAGTTTTCGGTGCCACTTTTATTGCACTCTCTGTGGAGCATGAAATAAGTAGTCTTTTTGATTATGATCCCCAATTTACGAAATTCAAAAATCTCTGCATGAGAGAACAGGAAAGAAAAGATAGCGAGGAGAAGTTTGCCTTTAATACAAAACTTCATGTAATACATCCATTCAATAAGAAAAAAATACCTGTTTTTTTTGCGAATTATGTTCTAATGGATTATGGTTCTGGAGCAATTTTTGGTTGTCCAGCCCATGATCAAAGAGATCATGATTTTGCCATAAAAAACAATCTGGACATCGTTAAAGTAATTCAAAACCATCAAAATGATAATTTGGCTTCGCTTCCTTACTGTGAGACACATAAAAAAGACAAGATTGTTAATTCAGACTTCCTCAATAATCTCAGCCCGTCTGAGGGGAAAGCAAAAATAACTCAAATAATACATAAAAGTAAAATTGGGGGAAAAAAAACTGATTTTAGACTTCGCGACTGGGGAGTTTCTAGACAAAGATATTGGGGGTGCCCAATTCCAATTATCTACACAGAAGATGGTAAAACTCAAACTGTTGATGAAAAAGATTTGCCTATAAAACTTCCGGAGAATGTTGATTTTAGCAGTCCTGGAAATCCGCTTAGCAATCATCCAACATGGAAAAATACTAAATGTAGTAAAACTGGAAAAAAGGCAACTAGAGAAACAGACACCTTAGATACTTTTTTTGATTCTTCATGGTATTTTTTAAGATTTTGTTCACCAATGGAAAGGTCAGTTCCTTTTAAAGAAGATGACATAAACTATTGGATGCCTGTCGACCACTATATTGGTGGTATTGAACATGCTATCCTTCATCTTCTTTACTCAAGGTTTTTTTCAAGAGCTCTCAAACATTCTAGATATAATGTTCCTGAGGAACCGTTTAAAAAATTAGTTACCCAAGGTATGGTTTGTCACGAAACCTTCATGACCTCTGACCAAAAATGGATTAATCCTGAAAATGTTTTTAGCAAAAGAAATAAAAAAGGTTTAAACGATTATTATACAAAAGAAAATGGATTTGAAGAGCTAGTCACAAAAGGTAGATCAGAAAAAATGAGTAAATCCAAGAAAAATGTGGTTGACCCAGATTCAATAATATCAATATATGGTGCTGATACCGCAAGGCTTTTCATGATATCAGACTCCCCTCCGGAAAGAGACCTCGAATGGTCGATAGATGGTATAAAAGCGACATACAAATTTTTAAAAAGAATATATGACCATTTACAAAAAGATTTCATTTTCATAAAAGAATTAAATCCAAAAATTGTCTCTGAGATTAGAGAAAAGGAAAAACAAACATACAAACTAATACAAAAAACAATAAAAGGTTATACAGATGATATTAAAAACTATAGGTTTAATACTGCTGTAGCCAAGTTAAGAGAAATGGCTAATCATGCTTTAAAAACAGAAATGAGCAAACACCTTTTTAACTTCTATTGGTCAATATTTTTGAGACTTATTTCAATCATAACGCCTCATTTTTGCGATGAAATAGCAGAAAAATCAGGTTTTAAAGAATTTCTAATTAATTTAAAATGGCCAGCTTTCGATAAATCAGGTCTAGATGAAAAAAATATTAGCCTGGTTTTTCAGGTAAATGGAAAGAAAAAATTTCTTATCAGTGTTCCATTTGACTCAGGTCAAAAAGATATTTTAGAAATCATTAGCAATAATAATAATATTCCGTCATCATATTATAAAGATGCAAAAAAAGTGATTTTTGTAAAAAATAGAATTATTAATTTTGTGATATGAAAAAAAAGATATTCCTCACCTTCATGATGTGTTTGTTTGTTTTTTCCAGCTGCGCCTATCGGCCAATTTATAAAAAAAATTCTATCTTTTCTCATAAAATTAATATTTTAGTAAAATCTAATGATTACGATAAAAAAATACCCTTATTGATGAAGGCTTCTCTTAATCAAAAGCTTAATTCAAAAAAATCTAAACCATCTAATCTTAAACTTGTTGTTTCATTAAGTAGATCTATATCAGGATTAGCCTTCAATAAAGACCTTTATTCATCAGGAAAAATCTTAAATATAAATCTTCAATATACCTTTTATGACAAAAAAGGAGTTATTCTTACAGGTAGCTTACAAAATAAAAGCTCGTATTTTATGGGTGAGAGCCCTTACGCAAATCTAGTTTCGCAAGAAAGTGCTACGAAAAATATTATTTCTTTTCTATCACAAAGTTTGAGTAACATAATAGTCGCATCAAAATTTAACAGACCAATTGTACCGTGATCTTAAAATATTACAATTTTGAAAAAAGTAGCCTTCTTAAAGAAAAAAGATTTTTCCTCTTTTATGGACCAAACTTTGGAAAGATTGAAAGTTGTATTAATATTTTAAAACAGACGCTTACTTCTTCAGATGGTTCTCTTAAATTTCTCAGTTTTTTTCAAGATGATTTTTTAAATCATAGTTTTACAGAAATAATCAATAAGAACAATCAGGATGATATTTTTGGGAGCAAAACAAGCCTAGTTTTTTCATTAAGTGATCTAAAAATATCTAGTGAAATTATTAAAGTCATTACATCTGAAAATTTAAAGATTCAAAATATTATCTTTAAGGCGGGACCGATTCAAAAAGGCTTAAAAATTAGAAAATTTTTTGAAGATTCATCGGAGTGCCTTATAATTCCATGTTATGAAGACAGTTTATCAGAAAAAAAAACTATGGTTATGAAAATTTTTAATAATGAAAAAATTGAGATAAGCTCTAATCATTCCGACATGTTGGCCTCGTTACTAAGCAATGAAAGATTAAGTTTAACTAATGAATTAAACAAGCTTATTCTTTACATAAAAACAACAAAAAAAAGTATCGATGACTCGCTATCAACGATAATCAGTAGCAACTCGCAAGATCTAAATAACTTAATTTATTTACTAGCCTCAAAAAAAACAACTGCATTTTGGACTGAATTCTTAAAAGTACAACAAACGTTCACTGATGAAATTAAATTTATTAATGTTTTTTCAAAGCACTTAGAAAAAATCTTATTTGTCAAAAGTAAAATATTATTAGGGGACACGCCCATTGTTGCTATGAAGTCACTTCGACCACCAATTTTTTTCAAACAAGAGGAAGTTTTTTTATCACAGCTAGACTTATGGAATTATAAGAGTCTTAAAAAAATAATGAAAGAATTACATTTTTGTCAAATGTCCCTTTTAAACAATGCAAAATCATCTAGATCTAGTTTTCTTTTTCTAATAACAAAGATTTTAAACTTGTCATAAATTTAAGATTTTTTTATTTATAAAAGATTCTAACCTTTTTTTTGTTTGATTTATGTCTTTTGAAGTATCAATCTTAATTGATATAAATTTATTGTATTCTTTTAAATTATAATCTTGTGCATCTAAAATTTTTTCTAGCTTTTCTATGTTCATTTTTTTTCTTTTAAGAACTCTTTCTTGCTGAACTTTTTTATTTACGTGTAAGTAAATAACATAATTATACTGAAGAAAAAGTTTTTTTTCGAATAATAAAGGGACATCAAAAAAAAGTATCTTTTCGTTTTTTTTTGAGTTGATAAATTTCTGCTTTTCTTTCTTAAGTAATGGGTGAATTAAGTCTTCTAAATTTCTCAACTCATCTTTTTTTAAAAAAACGTAATCACCTAAAAGAGATTTATTTACAGAACCGTCTTTTTTAATAAGATTGTTAATCTTATTAAAAAAAAGATCTTTAATTTTCTTTCTTGTCCTTTCTATTTTAAAAATTTTGTCGACTTCTTTATCAGATTCAAAAACAAAAAAACCAAGGTTTTTAATAATTTTCGAAACAGTAGACTTTCCTGAACCTATTTTTCCAGTAATTGCGATTTTAATAGGATGCTTCACAAATTTTTTTAACCTCTTCTATATCCTTATTATTTAAAGATATATTAAACCAGAGTTCAAAAGAAACTGCAGCTTGTTCAATTAGCATGCACAACCCATTCATACAGAAAAAACCTTCTTTTCTAAATAATTTGATTAACTTTGTTTCCCTAGGATTATAAATAATATCGACTAATATCAAAGTGGTCTTAAGGTTTCTTGTGTCTATTTTTAGAGCTTCATTTTCATTCATTCCAAAAGAAGTGGTATTTATTATCAAATCAACGTCAGAGTTTGGTACCAAGTTTTCCCAGTCAACAAACTTTAAATCTACATTATTATTTTTATTTTTAAAGAAATTTAGTAATTTGATTGTTTTTTGTTTTGTTCTATTAGCAACATAGATTGTTTTCACTTTTTTTTTTATTAACTCAGAAATAATACCATGTGAAGCTCCACCTGCCCCTAAAACATAAATTGATTTATTAAAAAAATTAAAATTTTTTTTTTTCTCTAGAGCCCTAGTAAAACCGATTCCATCAGTATTGTCGCCGTAAACTTTATCTCTTTTTAAAAAAACTGTGTTAATGGCACCTATATCTTTTGCTGTATTTGAAATTTCATCAATAAACTTAATAATGTCTCGTTTATATGGTATGGTTATATTTAATCCTGTAACTTTTCCATTTCTCACATCTTTAATTAACGAGGGAAGGAAATCTTTCTCTACTTCCATTTTTTTATATTCTAAACTTAATTTATATTTATTAATCCAAAAATTATGAATAATTGGAGACAATGAGTGTTTTATGGGCTTGCCAATTACGTAAAGTGTCATCTGATTTCCTTAATAAATTTATTTTTGAGACTTATTAATGGAAACCCAATAATTGTTTCATGATCGCCTTTTAAAACTTTTAAAAAATTATATTTTCTATTATCTTCAATTCTATATGATCCAACAGACATTAAAGCTTTTTCTTTCATTTCATTAAGATAGTTTTCAATTTTTTTTTGTGTTACGTTTTTAAATAGCACTACTGCTTCTTTTGTTTCCTCAAAGTAAAACTTTTTATTTCTAATAACATATGTAGAGCTTATAAGTGTGTGTTTTTTTCCCCTTAAATTAATTAAATTTTCCATAGCCTTTGAAAGATTGTCAGATTTATTTAATAACTTTCCTTCACAAACGAGAATTTGGTCAGATCCGATAATAAACTTTGTTGGAAAGTCTTCCATTATCGATTCTGCTTTTTTTCTTGCTAGAAGCTTAACCAAACCTGTAAATCCTTGTTTTTCATACTGATTTTTTATTTTTTTTTCTTGAACTTTATGTTGAACTACCAAAACCTTATTGAAATGTTGTTTTAAGTAATCGATTCTTGTTTTACTTGAAGAGGCAAGAATAACTTGTTCATTATTTGTGTATACTTTCACTTTTGTTCTCTTTATCCTGTTTTATTCTTTTTTTCCATTTTTTCTCCACATGTTTGCAATGTTTGTATCTTTATTAACATTTTCTTTTTTATTATTCACACATATTTTTTCCACATCTTAATTCAAAACTTTAGGCGTTTTTTCTATTTTATTAACATTTTATTAACATAGTTTTCCTTTAAATCTTTGTTGGTATAATGTTAACTAAACATATTAACGTTTCTAAACCACCAACAACAACAACAACCTTATTATATAATATAGTAGTAGTAGATATATGGATAAATTATTCTCACAAAAAACACCTATCTGGTTTATGAGGCAAGCAGGACGATATTTACCTGAATACAAAAAGCTACGATCAACGGAAAAAACCTTTTTAGATTTATGTTTCAATCCAGAAAAAGCTGCCAAAGTCTCTCTTCAACCATTAGAAAGATTTGACATTGATTTTATAATTCTATTTTCCGATATTTTAGTTATACCTCATGCATTAGGTCAGTTTGTAGATTTCAAAGAAAAAATAGGTCCTATTTTAGAACCGATTGATAACAAAGACGATTTAGATTTTAAAGAATTAAGGAATAATCTTAAATTACTTGATCCAGTCTTTGAAACAATCCAAATAATTAAAAAGAAAAATAAAGAACAAAGTTTAATTGGTTTTTGTGGAGGCCCTTTTACCGTTCTAACATATATGATAGAAGGAGGAAGCTCAAAAAATCATGAAAAAGTAAAATTTAAATTAAAAAAAGAGAGAAAAGAATTACTTGAAATAATAGATATTCTTACGGAATTTTCCAGTATGTATTTAATCGAGCAAATAAAGAGTGGTGCAGATGTTGTTAAGATATTTGAATCTTGGGCAGGTCTACTTGAAGATGAGGAATATTTTGATTTTATTATAAAACCAAATAAAAGAATTTTAAAAAATATAAAGAAATTTTTTCCCGAAACCCCTGTTGCATGTTTTCCTAGAAACTCAGAATTGAAAATCCTAAAGTTTATAGAAAATGTTGAATGTGATATAATTTCACTTGACGAAAAATTTCCTGAAAAATTAATAGAAATAGCAAGAAAAAAAAACATTATTTTGCAAGGAAACTTAAATCCGCAACTGCTTGTAATGGGGGGCAAAAAAATGGAAGAGACAGTAAAAAAAATTCTTTTAAGATTTAAGAATAATAAACATATATTCAACTTATCTCATGGAATTTTGCCAATTACACCTATAGCTAATGTAGAAAAAACTATAAAACTTATCAGAGATTTTAATGAAACCAGATAATCATATTTTTATACCAAAAAAGAAAATAGGAGTACTTATGGTAAATCTAGGAACACCGGAAAATACAAATTTTCTTTCTATGTGGTTATACTTAAGAGAATTTTTAAGTGATAAAAGGATTATAGAATTAACAAGATTCATTTGGTTTCCTATTCTATTTTTTATTATTCTGGTTGTCAGGCCGAAAAAGTCAGGAAAATTATATGAAAAAATATGGGACAAGAAACGGAATAAATCACCTCTAAAAGTTTTTTCGGAATCAGTTGCAGAAAAACTTCAAAAAAAATATGACAAGGAAAAAGTAGAGATAAACAACGCAATGAACTATGGATACCCAAAAATAAAATTTGAATTAAAAAAAATGATGGAAAGAGGGTGTGAAAAAATACTTATTTTTCCAATGTATCCCCAATATTCTGGAACGACAACCGCATCTGTAATAGATAGAGTTTTTGAGTATTTAAAACAAACAAGATGGCAACCAACAATAAGAGTTGTTCCACCATACTTTGACGACCCGCTGTATATTGACGCTTTAGTATTAAATATGGAAGAAAAGTTGAAAAGAAAAAAAATTAAAGAAAAGAATATTGTTTGTTCTTTTCATGGGATACCCAAAAAGTATTTTCTAAAGGGAGATCCTTATCACTGTCACTGCGCCAAAACAGTAAGACTATTGAATGAAAAAATGAAGGGAAAACGTGTTTTCCAGATATCATTTCAATCTCGCTTTGGACCACAAGAGTGGTTAAGGCCATATATGGGTGAAAAGATGGATGAACTTGTGGCAGCAAAAATAAATAATATGATAATTATGGCACCAGGTTTTTCTGTTGATTGTTTAGAAACATTAGAAGAAATAAAAATTGAAGGAGAAGAAGAATTTTTAGAAAAAGGTGGGAAAAGTTTTTTTTACATAGATTGCCTTAATGATTCCCAAGTTGCTATAGATATGTATCATCAAATAATTAATCGAGAATTAATGGGATGGCTAAAGAAGTAAAATTAAATGATATATAGCCTATTAAAATCATTACATATTATTTTTTTCACTACGTGGATGGCTGGGTTGTTTTACTTGCCAAGACTTTTTGTTTATCACTCCAATTGTAGCGTAAATTCAGATCAATACAAAACTTTCACTATTATGGAAAAAAAATTATTACGTTTTATTATGAACCCATCAATGTTTTTAACATGGTTTTTAGGGATTACATTGGCTCTACTTAGTAATTATTTTTTAACGACATGGCTTATTATAAAAATTGTGTTAGTGATTTTAATGTCGATTTTTCATATGTATTGCGCAAAAATTAAAAATGATTTCGAAAGGCATATCATCAAAAAAGGAGAAAATTTTTTTAGAGTTATTAATGAAATACCAACAATACTATTTATTTTAATTGTCTTAATAGTAGTATTTAAACCATTTGATTGACAAATGTATTCTAATAACTTATAAAAATTACTCCCTTTTTATTCCCTAGAATTAACTTTATGCACTTAAAAGATTTAAAATCAAAGAACCCATCTGAGCTTCTAAAAATCGCAGAAGAACTTAAGATTGAAAACGCTGGTACACTAAGAAAGCAAGATATGATTTTTGCTATCCTGAAACAAATGGCGCTAAATAAAGACGCAATTTATGGCGAGGGCGTTCTAGAAATTCTTCAAGACGGGTTTGGTTTTTTAAGGTCATCGGACGCAAACTATTTACCTGGCCCAGATGATATTTACGTCTCACCTTCACAAATTAAGCAACATAGCCTACGTACCGGTGATACTGTTGAAGGAGAAATGCGGGCTCCCAGAGAGTCTGAGAGATATTTTGCAATAACTAAGATTGATAAGATTAATTTTGAATCAACTGAAAAAACAAAACAAAGAATAAACTTCGATAACTTAACTCCGCTATACCCGGACGAAAAATTAAAGATGGAAGTTGAAAATCCAATGGTCAAAGATATTACTCATAGAGTAATGGACTTAATAGCACCTCTTGGTAAAGGACAGAGAGCATTAATTGTTGCCCCACCTCGAACTGGTAAGACTGTAATGTTACAAAATATAGCTCACTCAATAACTTCAAATCATCCAGAGGTATATCTTATAGTTCTTCTAATTGATGAGAGACCAGAGGAGGTTACTGATATGATCAGGTCTGTAAAAGGTGAAGTTGTTTCATCTACATTTGACGAACCGGCTAGCCGACATGTTGCAGTATCAGAGATGGTTATTTCAAAAGCAAAAAGATTAGTTGAACATAAAAGAGATGTTGTAATATTACTAGACTCAATTACTCGATTAGCAAGAGCGTATAACACACAGGTTCCAAGTTCTGGAAAAGTTTTAACAGGTGGGGTAGATGCCAATGCACTCCAGAGACCAAAAAGATTCTTTGGCGCAGCCAGAAATATTGAGGAGGGAGGCTCCTTAACTATTATTGGTACTGCTTTGGTTGATACAGGATCAAGGATGGATGAAGTTATTTTTGAAGAGTTTAAAGGAACAGGTAACTCAGAGATAATACTTGATAGAAAACTTTCTGACAAAAGAGTTTTCCCATCAATTGACGTTACAAAGTCAGGAACGAGAAAAGAAGAGCTTTTAGTTTCTAAAGATGATTTGTCAAAAATGTGGATTCTCAGAAAAATTTTGATGCCAATGGGTGTGAATGATTCGATGGAGTTCCTAATTGATAAGATCAAAAATTCAAAAAATAATTCTGATTTTTTTGAATCAATGAAATCTTGATGAAAATTCTAAGTTGGAATGTCAATTCGATTAGAGTAAGAAAAAGTCAATTACTTTCAGTAATAAAAAAAGAGAACCCTGATATTATCTGTCTTCAAGAAACAAAAACAATTGACGATTGTTTTCCTAAGGATATTTTAGAAGAAAGGGGTTATTTCGTTTATATAAATGGAATTCAGTCGTATAACGGTGTCGCAATAATATCTAAAATTGAAGCGAATAAAATAAGTTCGCATAATTTCTGCGATAAAAATGATGCTAGACATATCCAAGCAAGTTTTAAAAAGTTTTCAATACACTCAATTTACGTACCTGCTGGAGGAGATGTACCAGATACGAGTGAAAATGAAAAATTTGACCACAAATTAAGGTTTTTAGACGAAATGGCAACTTTTTTTAAGTTTAACAAAAATAAAATAAACATAATTTGTGGTGACTTAAATGTATCACCAAACGAAGATGATGTTTGGTCTCATAAGCAATTGCAAAACATTGTAAGTCATACAAAAATCGAGAGAGAAAAACTAATTAAAATAATTAATAGAGGAAATTTTATTGATACAACTAGAATGTTCATTTCACCACCAGAAAATGTTTTTACTTGGTGGAGCTATAGGTCTAAAGATTTTAAAAAGAATAATAGAGGCAGAAGATTAGATCACATATGGATAACAGACCATCAAAAGGTAAATTCTTTAAATGCGAGAATTATGATTGAAACTCGGTCATTACCTCAACCATCTGATCATGTTCCAATAAGTTATGAGTTTAATTTAGGTTGAAACCATTTTTCCAATTGGCTTGCCAGATAATAGGTGAAAATGAAAGTGTGGAACTTCTTGTCCACCATATTTACCAATATTAGTGATCAGTCTGTACCCTTCCTTCAGTTCTAATTTTTCTACAATTAAGTTAATAGATCGCATAAATTCAAATATAAATTTTGTATCAGCTTTTTTAGAAAAATCTGAAAAACTACAAAAAGGCTTTTTTGGTATGACTAGAATGTGAATAGGTGCTTGAGGGTTTATGTCTTCAAATGCGAAAACATATTCATTTTCAAAAACTTTCTTTGACGGGATTTCTTTTCGTAAGATTTTTGCAAAAATATTACTTTTGTCATAATTTACAATATCAATCATTTTTCATTCTTTTTTTAAGAGTTTTTTCTACTTCTTCAATTGTTAAGTCCGCATCTTCTAGTAGTACTAATAAATGAAACATGAGGTCAGCAGACTCTTCTAATAATTCTTTTTTTCCTTCATATAAATAAGCTGTTATGGTTTCTGTTGCCTCTTCTCCTAGCTTATTGGCAATTTTAACTTTTCCTTTCTTAAAAAGTTTTGCAACGTAGGAATCTTTGGGAAGGTCCCTTTTTCTTTTTTTAATAATTTTTGATAACGTCAAAAAAAACTTTTCTTCCATTTTACCTCGAAATATAATCCATTCTTACATCAATATCATTTAAAATTAAATGTTTTTTAACTTCATTGATTGAGAATTTTCCAAAATGAAAAACCGATGCAGCTAGCAAAGCAGAGGCTTTTCCCTTTTTAACTCCGTCTACAAAATGATTTAACGAGCCAACTCCACCAGATGCAATAACTGGAATGTTAAGTGATTCAGAAACTTTTTCTGTTAAGTCTAGGTCGAACCCAGCCTTTGTTCCATCTTTATCCATAGATGTTAGAAGAATCTCTCCGGCACCTAAATCTTGAGCTTTTTGAGCCCATTCAACAGCATCCAGGTCGGTATTTATTCTTCCCCCATTAATGAAAACTTTCCAGCTACTTTTAACTTTTTTAGCATCTATAGCTACAACAATGCATTGGTTCCCAAATTTTTTTGCCCCTTCCATTATCAAGTTTGGATTATTAATAGCCGCACTGTTAAGTGAAACTTTGTCAGCGCCAACTGACAAAAATTTGTCCATGTCAGAAAGTCCCCTAACCCCGCCTCCAACTGTCAAAGGGACAAAGCATTGATAGGCAGTTTTCTCTATTATATCTACCATAGGATTTCTTTTTTCATGAGTTGCCGTAATATCTAGAAAAGTGATTTCGTCGGCACCACTCTCACTATATACTTTCGCTTGTTCTACTGGATCACCAGCATCAATAAGGTCGACAAAATTAATTCCTTTTACTACTCTTCCTCTGTTTACATCAAGACAAGGTATAATTCTAATTTTCATATTTCTCATTTAAAAGATTAACAGCTTTATCTACTTGAAGCTTATTTTCATAAATTGCTTTACCTACTATGACTCCTACCAAGTTTCGATTATCTATACTAATCTTTTTTAATGTTTCTATGTCTTTAAGAGAGGAAACACCACCTGATGCAATAACATTTATGTTTGTTGATTCTAATAAATCCTGCAGTTGATCGCAGCTTACCCCTTCTAGAACACCATCTTTATCAATGTCAGTAAAAATAACATGACCTATCCCCATGTTTTCGTATGTTTTTGCAAGTTTAGATACAGTAATCTTTTTTGTTTTTGACCAACCCTCAGTAGTTACAAACCCTTTTTTGGCGTCTAAACCTATGGCAATCTTTCCAGGGAACTTCTTGGATATTTTTTCAACAAACTTTGGGTTAGTAACAGCCATAGTTCCAAGGACTATCCTATCTATACAATTGTCGATTAGATGGGCTACAGTACTTTCGTCTCTTATTCCTCCCCCAACTTGTACAAAACATTTTACTTCTTTTTTAATCTTTATAAATATTTCATGATTACAGCTTTCCCCTCTAAAAGCGCCGTCAATATCGACCATATGAATATATTTTGCACCAAGCTCCGTGAATTCTTTTGCTTGATCTAGAGGGCTTGAACTATAGAAAGTTATTTTTTCCAACTTTCCTTTTCTAAGACGGATGCATTTTCCATCTTTCAAATCAATTGCTGGATATAGATTCATACAAATTTATCCAGTTCCAGGAATGTTTCCAAGAAAATAAGCCCAAAAGTGTTACTTTTTTCTGGGTGAAATTGTGTTCCTATGATGTTTTTTTTTGAAACCATTGCTGTAATTTCCTGTTCATAGTTCGTTGTCATTATTTTGTCGCTTTCATTTCTTGTTAGAAAATTATAACTATGAACAAAATATGCAGAAACTTTTTCAAATTTTAACTTTGCTTTTAATTTTTTTGTAAATATCGTCTCTTTCCTGAGGTTCAAGTCACTCCAGCCCATATGTGGTATCTTAAGTTTTTCATTGGTTTTATCTAATTTTTTTACTTCACCCTCAATCCAGTTTAGTCCGTCAAACTCGCCATTCTCAAAACTACGAGTAGCAAGCATTTGCATTCCAACACAAATTCCTAAAAAAGGAGTTCCATTTTCTTTTACTTTAAATGAAATTACATCTAATAAATTAGATTTTATTAAACCTTTAATGCAAGACTCAAAAGCACCTACTCCGGGAAGCACGAGGTAGTTTGCTTTTCTAATTTCCTTTTCGTTGTTAGTTACCAAAACTTTAATATTTTTTTTCTCTCTAACCGCATTAAAGGCATTGAAAACAGACCTTATATTCCCACAACCGTAGTCAATTATTGAAACTAACTTCATTCTTATTTTTTTCTTGATAAAGTAATAATGCTTTCTCTTTTGACGAAGCGTTCACAATATTCTGAGGAAAATAGTCTTTTTTCAAATACTTTTGTATAAGCAAGTCTTTGCCAAAAAAACCCCAAAAAATATTAGAAATTAAAATAAATCCCATGGTGAAGCCTTCAGAGGAGACTCTTAAAATTAAAAGCAAAGAAATATTTATCATAACTGGAACCCATAATCCTTTATTAAGACCCCAAAAAAGACCAAAAACAAATGTAATTAAACTAAACCCATTGTCTACGACTTTTATAGGATGCTTTTTTTTTGTAAATATAAAAAAAGTCCGCATTTTTTTTAAAGAGTACCTTTAGTTGACGGAATCTCATCTTTTCTTTTTGGGTCAATAGTTATGGCTTCTTTAAGAGCTCTTGCAAGACCTTTAAAGCAAGACTCAACAATATGGTGATTATTTACACCATATAAATTTTCAACATGAAGAGTTATTCCTGCTGTTTGAGAAAAAGCCTGAAACCATTCTTTAAAAAGCTCAGTATCCATTTCACCGAGCTTTGGTTTAGATAAGTCAACTTTCCACACTAAATAAGGTCTGTTTGAGCAGTCCACAACTATTCTGGAAAGTGTTTCGTCCATGGCTGAAAGAGCTTGACCAAACCTATAAATCCCTTTACGATCACCCAAAGATTTTGAGAAGGCTTCTCCCAAAGCTAACGCACTATCTTCTGTGGTGTGATGATAGTCAATGTGTAGGTCACCACTAGCTGATAAGTCGATATCAATCATACTATGTTTTGAAAGTTGTTCTAGCATATGATCAAGAAAACCAATACCAGTGTTAATGTTATTTTCACCTTTCCCGTCTAAGGAAATTTTAACTTTGATTTCAGTTTCTTTGGTTTTTCTGGTAAACGAATGTTTGCGCATAATTAAATTTTATTGGATATTAAATCTAAAATATATAGATTAATATTAAATTATCAATTGAGGTATTAAATTAATGGCGAATGAAAAAGACTTTAATAAATGGTATGGAACAACAATCGTTTCAGTTAGAAAAAAAAATGAGATAGTGGTGGCTGGCGATGGACAGGTGACCTTAGGCGACACGGTAGTTAAAGCTAATGCAAAGAAAGTAAGAGTGCTTGCAGATGGTAAAGTTGTAACAGGATTTGCTGGAGCAACTGCAGATGCTTTTGCACTATTTGAAAGACTAGAATCAAAATTAGAAAAATTTTCAAATAATCTAATGAGAGCGTGTGTCGAAATGGCAAAAGATTGGAGAACTGACAGGTATCTTAGAAGGTTAGAGGCGATGATGATAGTAGCAGATAAAGAAACCAGTTTAATTTTAAGTGGAAACGGTGATGTACTTGAGCCCAAAGATGGTCTTATGGCGATAGGATCAGGGGGTAATTATGCCCTGGCTGCAGCAAGAGCGTTATACGATTCTAAGTTAAACGCAGAACAAATAGCAAAAAAAAGCCTTGAAATTGCTGCTGACCTTTGCATCTACACAAATG
>MDSZ01002970.1_pt1 | contig 14597 bp, 12 predicted proteins | sample 811201 | NCBI WGS metagenome assembly MDSZ01 (sample SAMN05326647, study PRJNA326480) | marine metagenome | isolation source: seawater | place: Indian Ocean: North | collected 2010
TCATCATCATCATCATCGGGGCGCGACGAAGACGTCTTCCGATGCGAAGGAGAAGAAGATACGCGTGAACAGAAAAGAAAAGCGAGCCGTGTTACCAGATTCAACGGTGATCGATTACGTGTCCGAAATGGACGTGAAGTTTCTGTTCGATGAGATATCGACGGATGATTTGTACATGATTGATGATACCGTTAACGAACCCCTAACGGACGACGATGCGTACGTGATTGTAGACGTCGGCGCAAACATTGGTTTGTTCGCGTTGGAAGCACTGAAGAAAAAGAGCAAAAAGAATAAAAAATGCGAATTATACGCGTTTGAACCGGCTCCGAGAACGTATAAATCATTACAGAGCAACTTGGAGAGAAAGTATGGTGACAATCCAAACGTTTCGTTGCATCTCGCAAACGAAGCCGTCGGCGACGGCACGAAAGATTCAATCTCGTTTACGTCGTTCCCGAACGCCGCCGGGTGGTCGACTGCAATCGAGGACGAAAAAGAAACGCTTTTAAACGTCGTGGAATACGCTTGCGCGTTGATTATAAAACACGTTCCGACATTCTTGAGGATGAAAACGTTCGCGACGTACGTCTTGGAAAAGAATTTGTTTTTCGTTAAATCCGTGCTCATCAAATCGATCTGTTTCTTCGTCATCAAGTGGTTATCTCGAGGCAAAATTACTGAAACGGTCCCGTGCGTGACTTTATCCAACGCCGTCTTTAACCGCAGTAAAGGAGAAACAAAAAAAATCAACCTCTTAAAAATCGACGTGGAACGGTACGAGCTCGAGGTCCTTCGCGGTATTCGCGAGGACGACTTTCTGAACATTCAAACCATAGTCATTGAAGTCCACGATAAAGAAGACCGGACGGGCGTGAGCGACGTCGTTCGTTTGTTGAAAACAAAAGGGAAATTTTCAGAGGTACGGGTGGTGCAACCCCGACACTTGCAGGGTTCGTCGTTGTACAACGTATTCGCCTCGAGAGATGAGGAAATCCTAGGCACGTACTAGTATATGGGTTGCATTTTAGAGAAGTAAAAAATCATCATCTCGTCAGCACCCTTTTTTCGACTTTACAATTTTAGTGCAAGAATTATAACGCACGCAGACACATAGACTTAGACAGATAGACAGGCACGCGCGCGCGCCAACTGCAGAACAAAGGTTCGCAGACGGTAGCGATGGCACCATCCACGGCACGACGACGCAAAGCGGCGCCTGAAGATGGAGAGCAGACGCCGCCATCGACTCCGCCGCGAGCATCAAATTCAAAAGGAAGAATTGGAAAATTGAAATCAACAAAATCTCCCATCAATCGCGCCGTTCAACTCGTGAAGACGCGGATAACGCTCTATCGACCAAAATTTCCAATCTTTTCCTCTGCGTTTGTGTTGGCGATAATATTTATCATCGCCCCGTACGTGGATAAAACGTATCATAAGATTTCGGAGGAAGGAAGAGTTGCCTCGGATTTGGGGGATGTTGGGTTTGACTTGGGGAAATTTAGCGTCCAGGTAAGCCGCGTTACGATAGAAGATGATCCTCTGTTTTACTGACTTTTCGCTCCTTTTCTTCTCCTATGCAGTGGAAAAACGCCGAGCAAACGCTCAAAATCACGCACAAAAAAAACAAGTTTTGCTTCCGCCAGCATTTGTGTCCAATCACAGAAACGTGGTCATCCATCGCGAAGAGACCATTTTTAACGCTAGCGAGTGGACCGATTAAAGTGCACCAGTTAATCCACGGGCATTTTAGGATACAGATTTTAGATAAGTTGCGAACGACGGTGCAAACAATCGATAATATGGAGAAGAAGATGTGCGAGGTGCATTACGATGGGAGAGTGGAGAGAAAGAAGAAGACGAATGTTGATAACGAGAACGAAGATGATGGTGGTGGAGGGGTCGCGTTGACTGAAGTTGATACTAGTAATACTAATACTAATAATGGGAATAGTCAGAATAGCAATAGCAACATAGAGTTAGTGGAGTGCATAGTCATCAAAGGAACGGTGGTGAAAGAGGACGCCTGGATTGACCACTTCGTGAACATATTTTACGAACGTCGAAGTAAAATGTACCACGCGCTCTTCTCGGACGACCAAGAATCGGAAATCGAGTTGGCGAAGCAAAAAGCAAACGCAAAATTGAGAGCGTCTTATTCCATCGCGTTTGCAACTAGGAGTAGTGATAGAATTGGGTTTACGATTATCTGGGACGATATCGTTCCGGGCGTACAAAGGTCCCCTAGAAGGAATCGGAGGATGGTGAATTTGAACCATTTAGTATTAACGCAAGCGGTGGAGAAGGGAGAGCGAGTGTATGGATTAGGTGAACAGTACACATCGATTGAACACACGGGGAGGAGAGTACCAATCATAACGGGAGAACAAGGCGTAGGAAGAGGTAAACAACCGATTTCTGCTACCGCAGAGCTCTTATTTAAAGGTTCGAGCGGCGATTGGTGGACAACCTACTCGGCGATTCCGCATTACGTAACCTCGAAAGCGCGATCGTTGTTTCTTACGAATTACACGTACTCCGAGTTTGATTTCACGGAAGAAAACGCAATCAGCGTGCACATGGTTGCACCTACAGGTATGGTGTGTGGTCAAATTATTGCTGCGAGAGATATTCCTGGTGTGTTACAATCCTACACGGAATATTCTGGACGCATTAAACCGTTACCGGAATGGGCCATGCGAGGCGTCATCATAGGCATGACTGGCGGTCCGGCTAAAGTCAGACGCATCGAAAAGAAATTGACAGATGGTGGGGTGAAAATATCCGGTTTTTGGTTGCAAGATTGGTCCGGCTTTCGGAACACAAGCATTGGCATCGAACGCGTCTGGTGGAACTGGAAACTTGACGAGGATTTATACACCGATTGGCACACGTTACGCGAGGAGTTTGAAAAGAAAGGCACGTACTTGGCAACGTACGTAAATCCCTTTTTGATGGACTCGAAAGACCAGCACGGCGATCTATATCGACATGCTACGGAGAATGGATATTTCATCAAGAATAAGAAAGGTGAAGGATATGGGTTCGTGAGCGAACCAGGCGTTACGTTTTCCTTGTTGGATTTAACCAATCCAGAATGCGTGAATTGGATCGAAAATGTCATCGTCGACATGCTCGTCGCAACGAAAGCGAAAGCTTTCATGGCAGATTTTGGAGAGTACTTACCGTTTGACGCGACTTTAAAATCGGGAGAGTTACCGATTTTAACGCACAACCGGTACCCGGAAGATTGGGCAAGGATTCAAAGACGCGCTTTGAGACGTGCCGGTTTGGAGAAGACGGGATTCTTCTGGACCAGATCGGCAAGTTTATTGACGCCGTCATTTACGAGTGTCCAATGGGTCGGTGATCAGCTCGTGAGTTGGGATAATCGAGATGGGATTAAATCTGCGCTAAATGGTATATTAACCGGCGGTTTGAGTGGTTTGACTTTGAGTCATTCGGATATCGGTGGGTACACTGCGACGCCGGGACGTCACCGATCGAAAGAATTGCTGATGCGATGGATGGAATTGAACGCGTTTTCAGACGCCGTGTATCGCTCGCATCAAGGGAACAGACCGCATCACAATGCGCAAGTTTGGGACGACGAGGAAATTATTGGTCAGTTGGCATGGTGCACGTCCATGCACATCGCGTTGCTGGAATATAAACGCGAAGCTATGCGCGAGGCGGAAAACGTCGGTTTGCCGATGACGCGAATGATGTTCATTCATTATGCTTTCGACGATGTGGCGAGCGGTTTGACATCACAATTCTTGCTCGGACGCGATATGCTAATCGCACCGGTGCTAGATCGTAAAACATCGAGAGTGCACTGCTATTTGCCTCGCGAAGACATATGGATGGACGCGTGGACGACCATCTTAGCGCCAATATCGACGTCGACAGCGAATAATAAGAAGAATGACGACAGTGAAGAAAGCGGTGGGAGTGGGACGTGGGTGACCGCGGATGCTCCGATGGGTTGGCCAGCGGTCTTTATTCGCTCTGGAGCGAGTAAAACGGCCAAAGCTGCCGCAGCGGCCTTGCGGGAGTTGGCAGTTGAGAAAGGTGGCGTGCCGTCCAAGAGACGCGTTAAGATCATGGATCCAGTTGAAAAGCTGATTCTAGGCTTAGTTTAATAAGTTCGTGTAATTCTACTGTCATACGTAATGAGGTTAGTGTGTGTGTAATTACTGTACATTGTGATAAATAAGTTCTAAAATTATGTGATGTTATAATTGTGTATTCACGCGGTGTCATCGTCCAACTTTGCTTCGCACCTTTCGATGCCAGCTGTAGCGGCGCCGCTTTCTTCCCCAAGACGTTCGCTCTCACCGTACGCGCCGCTCGCCGCCATCCAAAGTTCGCGTTCTTTGTCGCTTCTGAGCATGAACTCGCACTCTGCAGCAGACTCTAAAGCTTCGCCCCAGCGACAATACGCTTCGATGCGTCTCGATTGGACGAGATGTTTATTGCTTTCGTCCTCTTCAGCGGATGCGCATTTTTCGATAGCCGCTCGATGCTTTTCAGCCGCGGCGAGAAACAGCTTCGAAGCGTCCGCCAAGTTACTCTCAATCACAGAATCGCCTTCTTCATTCTCAGAGTCGTATAAATTGAAAACTTCGGCGTCATCGCGAACGAGTGCACCGCGTTGTGACAATGCGCGTCCCCAGGCGATGAGCGCTACGATTACGGCAATCGATGATGAAGAGAAGGCTTGTTCTTTTTCGTCTGCCGCGCGGTCTTCGACAGCGACGCAGCGAAAGTACTTGCCGGCATCCACAAGTGCATCTTCGGCGGTTTCGCCGTAAAACCGCACGTCTTCTTCACTTAGACCGCCAAATGTAGCTTTCGATGGTGAAGAAGAAGATCCAAACACGCGTTCGGCAGTGGCATCTCGTAAAGCTCTCAACGCGACACCTCGAGCGAGAAGCGCGTTGCCTAGATTCCCTTTCGCTGAAACTGAGTTTGGTTCAACTTCTACGGCGACAACAAAGTCATTGACGGCGTTAGCAAAGCACTCTTCAGCGGACATGAGATTTTCTAAAGAAACCGTCGGTTTCGCCGATTCTTCTTCAGCCGCTCGCGCGAGTTTGCGGCCTTCACGTAAACTTCGTAAACCCGAGGCGATTTTCTTGTCAAACGACTCTGACGCCGACGCGAGAACCTCTGTTTTCTCTTCACCTTGCTTTTTGGCATCTGATATGTCGGTAACTATTTGGCTAATCGCACTCGCGGTGATCTCCGAAGACTCCCCGGATGCGGACGCCGCTATGCCGGCAAACGGGTCGAAAACATCTTCTTCCGCAGAAGATCTGAGCATCGCTTGCATGTTATCAAACGCGACCTCTTTCGTCACGCCAGGGCGAGCGTTTATCGGAGCATCTTTTAAATCTTCATCTTCATCGCTAGTGATGCTGCTAAACGATTCCTTGTTGTTGCTTTTATCATTATTTGTTTCCGATGTCGACGTTGTCGGCTGTTGCATCGCCATCCTCGTCTGCATGGACGCCGATGCCTCTTGTCTTCGCCTCTTGTCTTCATCATTACTTTTTATATTTTCTGCAACCATCTCGACGCTCCCCGAACGTCGCAACGCGCGCTCAAATCCGGTTTTCACTTCGTTCGCATCGTCCATGCCATCGTCCATATCTAGCGAATAATACGACTCTTCCTTTTCCTTGGCGGCGATTATTTTGTTCGCGCCCATTTTCATCGCGTTGATCATCGCCGCGTTCGCGTCAACGTTATCATCGTCGCTCAAAAGAAGCGCTCTTTTCTTTTCAATCGTTTCGCTGATTTCCGAAACCACTCGTTCTGCGGTCGTTTCCGCCATTTCCGAAAGCGCGTCAAATCGCAAACCGAGCGCTTGCCACTGACTCTCGTCCATCTTTGAAATCAACGTGTTCCCGAGTTCAGCCTCGTTCCTCGCATCGATGGCTTCTTTCACACGCTGAACCGCATCCGCGAGCTTTGCTATTTCATCGACTCGGTTTTGAAACTCCTCGGAAAACGCAAATTCAGCAATCGCTTTGTTCTCAAACGGATTTGTCATCTCCGCGGAATCTTCTTCTTGTTCTCTCAACCTTTTCTGTTCCTCCGCTCTCTTCTCTAAAATCATCGTCAACCGTTCTCCAACGCCTTCACTGACCCCGGAAATCTCCTTCTCCACGTTTTCCACCAGCTCCCACAACGTCTCCAACTCTTTTTGCACTTGCTTCCTTGTCCGTTCGTTTTCCGTAATCGACAACTTGGTCGCCTCTTCCAATTCTCGGTACATTTTTTTGAAATTCTCTCTCTGGTCAATCCTCGCATCGGCGACGTCCCGGGCTAACATTCCCGCCACTGCCCCTGAATCTCTCTGACTTGCTGCTTGCTTCTCCGCAGCTCTTTGCATCGCTCTTTCCAACGCATCTAAACGTGCGTCGATCTTCTTGCTAAACTCCGCGCCGTCTTCTTTCAAGGCCCTTTGAATGGCAAACTCGAGCGCTATCATGTTTTTCTTTTGCAATTGCGATGACAAGTTCATCACGGTCGCATTCGTCGTCTTATTCCGGGTAACAATCATCAACTCTTCTTTCAACTGTTCCAATCGTACTTTCGTCTTCTCTTTCACTTTCGTTTCTCTCTTCTTCTTCAACGAAAATGCGAGTAAAGGCAACACGACGACGAGCGAACACAGGTAGAGTTCGCCGAGCGCGATGGCGGCGATGCCGCCTCCGATGGTACCAAATGTCGCGAGTATTTCCATAATTTCCAACCACATCTCTTCGTTTAACGACTCGTCTTCTTTCGTGAGTTGGTACATGTCGTCGTCCGCGTCTTCGTCCGAGGATACTAATAAAATGTTCTTCTTTCTCTTCTCCGACGTGTTTAACCAGTCGTGCGCGGCATAATTCGCGTCCACACCTTTCCCGTCTAAGTAGTCATCGGACGGCGTTATCGACGCCGCTTTCGTTCTCACCCAACTCCACCGCGCACTTCCGCCATCCTCGTTCTCCCGCGGTCGTCGTCGTCGTCTCCGCGACGCCGATGTTCTCGCGGTCGCGCGACTCTTTGGATGATGCGCCTTCCACGACGACGACGACGACGACGATGACGATGTTGCCGTTACGACTTTGACTCTTTGACGAACGTCAAAATTCATTTTCCGATGACGACATAGATGTTGCCCTCTTCTGTCCTCAAAGTTCGCTTTGCGAAAAAAGACGACACTGGTGGTGGTGGTGTTGTTGTGCGTCGTCGTCGTCGTCGTCGTCGTCGTCATCATCGCGTTCTTTCGAAAGAGCGATACTTAGACAAATCCTTCTTCTTCTTCTTTGCGCGCTTTTTGTGACGAGAGCGGACACAAAAAACGGGTCCCTTTTTTTTTGAATTTATGACTTTAGGGTTTTAATATTTAGGGTTTTGAAAAAAGAGAGAGAAACTTTTTTTCTTTGGCGGAAACAAAAATCCTTTAAATTAAAACGCGGCGTTGCGAAGAAGCGCGACGACGCGCGCTTTTGCTCCTCGGTGGACGACGGAGAGAAAAGAGAGAGAGAGACGAAAATGAGCGCAAAAACCGCCGACGAGGGGAAGGAGGAGGAGGAGGAGGAGGAGGAGGAGGAGGAGGAAGAAGAAGACTCGGAGGACGAGTTTGAGTTCGAGGACATCAAAGCGCACGACAAAGCGCTGGAGGAAGACGGCGGGGGAATGTTTGACGTGCACCACGGAAGTGGAGGAGGAGGAGAGGAGGAGAAGGAGGAGGAGAAAGAGGAAGAGCGAAGGGCGGAGGAAGCGAGTCCAGCGACGAACGAGGAGTTGATGGAACAACACGTGGCCTCCATGAGAGGACTGCTTTCCAAATCGAAACGATTGAACGTGCACTCGTTGGGCAATTATACGTTTGGCGTGAAAGTGGTCAGAAAAGATACAGAAAAGAGCAACGCGAAAGGCGCGAGGTTACTACGGATTCGTGAGCAATACGAAAAAAGCGGAGGGATCGCGAGGAGAAGTGTCGCCGGCGTGTGTGTGGTGAACCAACACGGGTGTCCGCACGTTTTGTTGTTGCAAGAGTCGACATTGCCTCCCGGCGCGCAGGCGCCAGACGGGAAGCCGGCATCGCAATGGGAAAGACCTGGGCAGCACTTTTCCGCGAGCACGAGCACGTTTCGGTTACCCGGTGGACGGCTAAGGGCAGGAGAAGGGACCAGGGAAGGATTGAAGAGGAAGTTAGCGAACAAATTAGCCGCACCGAACGAAACGAACGAGGCGAATTTAAGAGCGTCGTTTGACGTTTTAGACCAGTTGGCCACTTGGTATAGGTTGGGATTCGAACCGCAGATGTACCCGTATTTACCGCCGCACGTGACGAAACCAAAAGAAACGTTGGAAGTGTTTTTAGTTGAGTTACCAGAGAAGTGTTACTTCGCGGTTCCTAAGACGAGCAAGTTGGTGGCGGTGCCGATTTTTGAGTTGTACGACAACGCCGAGAAATTTGGGGCCGTGGCGAGTAGCATTCCGCATTTACTATCTAGGATTGATATCAACTTAGAAACCAGAGAAAACACCGCCGTTTGAACATAATCATGTTATTAGGGATTATCAATCAATCAATACACGCGCTAACTGCTAATTCGTATTCGTATTTACCGCTTATTCGACGAGCGATTAAAAGAAACAAAAAATGTCACAAACATTCATCTCATTCTTACTCTTCTACGATCAACCTCGCGCACAATCGCCACCTCGAATTCGTCTTTTGCGCGGGCCCTAACCCTCTCTCGAACACCCAATGATCTACCACCTTCAAATTCGCCCCAACCTCCTCGGAATCTCCAGCCACTAACCTATCGTTTTCATCGTAAGCGCCAAACTCTTGCGTGCTCTCAAACCTCACCGTAAACTGCGCGAACGGGTTCGACATGTCCTGACTCGTCGCCACCAACCTCCCTTGCACCACTGACACATTCTCTACCCCTTTGTCGCTCAAATCCCATCGAATTCTCGCCCACCCGTTTTTTGTTCTCTTCTTCTGCTCTTGTTTCAACTCTTGCATGACTTTATCGCTCACATCTCGGCGACAACTGGACAAGTTGTTATTTGCAATCGCCTTCGATATTTCCTCGTATAAGATGGTCATATCTCGTTTAAATTCGTTCAAATCGAACCCTTTAATTGCCGAGGTCACTTTCGACGTGCAATATATGTCCTTCGCTTTGTTCAACCCGACATCGTACAAGTATCGAGGTATTTTGGTCATCGAATTCGGCATCTTCCTTTTACCTCGATACGGTTCCGCTATTTGATTCGAACTCGACTGAAACGGGTTGAACTTTACGTTATTCGCGCTCGCCTTCGCCGCCATCGCGGCTGCCGGCGTGAATCCTTTTGGCTGCGTCTGTCCTCGACCTTTCGTCGCGTACGCGCGACGGCCACATCCAGAGTCGGGGTGGTATCCGCCGAGCGATGATGATGATGATGATGATGATGATGTCGGCGACGCCGTTCTGTTGGTCGCCATCGTCGTCGTCTCGGGAACCGTCGGAAACGACGCGCATCCACAAAAGGAAGATTGTATCGGCGACGACGACGACGACCACGAGAGCACGTCTCCTCGTTTTGCAGTCGCTCGTCTCGCCGCGCCGTCGATCGCTCGTCGCATCGTGTTGTGGGTTGCGCAAAAGTAAAGTGAATCCAATTCGGAGAAAATACGCGAGAAAAAGACGCGAGAAAAATATCGAAGATGAGAACGTCCTCCGCCGCCGCGACGACGCGCGGACCGGAAGAGGCAGAAGAGAGCGACGCGACCGAAGAGACGACGTCGTCGAACGAAAAGAACGAGGATGAGGAGGAGAAGTATGAGGAGGACGACGACGGCGAGATCCTGGAAGAAGAAGAAGAAGAAGAAGAAGAAGAAGAAGAAGAAGAGGAGTCTTGGAGTTTGATGGAAAAGTCGGAAGCGAGCGGGGCAGAGGACGAGAACGAGAAGACGATGAGAGAAGATAAAGAAAGGAACGAGAGGAAAGGGGTGTCGCTGTCGCCACCAGCGGCGCTCGAGACTGGTACCGGTGTCGCTTCCGCGAAGAAGAAACCGCGACGAAAAGAAGAGGAAGAAGAAGAAGAAGAAAACGTATCGGTATCGGAGAAAACAATACCCGCCGAAAAGAGGAAAGAGGACGGGGAAGGCAAGGAGGAAAAGAAGACGATAGAAAGTATTCTGGAAGCTTTGAAAACCGAACTGCATCGTTTCTTCCGCGAGTTGCAAAAAGCCGCGTCGCGAGCATCCGCGACGGCGTCAGTCGCGTGGCGACGGTTCGCTCGAGACGCCAGGCGACGCTTGCGCGATTTGCGGAGGAGAGCGAAAGCGCTTAAAGATGGTTTGTCGAAGGAAGATAAGAACGTTTTGAGAGCAGCCGGGGTCCTCGTTGGGGCGATTCTAGCCGTGAACGTGTCGAACGCGATTGTTGGTGGACGATCGAGAGCGCCTTTTGAATAAATCGAGAGCGAAGACGCTCGCCGAGCGAGGACTTCTGCGCGAGGAGATAAGGAAGAGATAAAATTCCAAAACTTGTACACATACACGCCATCACAAGGGAGAGATAGGACAGATGGGGAACTTGTGCAACACTGAAATGTTTTGTAAAACAATACACACGAACAAACTATATTCCATTCAATCCCCTAACTACTACTACTACATCATCATCTATCGTTTTCACTCTAATCAGAACACGCACGTACCGCATGCGCTATCGTTTTTCCTCGTACGAAAGCGTCTTCAACAAAGGCACCTTCTCCCCGTCCTCCTCTTCTCCCTCTTCCTCTTCCTCCTCTCTTTTTCTCATCGCGTCGTCCGCGTTGCCTAAATGAAACACGCGTTCCTGTCTCTCTTTCCTCTCTCGCATCGCTTTGGAATCGAACGCGACGACGTTTCTCCACGACCCGGAGAAGAGTTGAGAGGTGAACGCGACGTCGTCGATCGAGTGTCGCGCCTCGTCGTGGTGGCGTTTCGTGAACTGAGAACCCGCGATGCAGACGAAGAGGAACGAAAAGAGGAGGAGGAGGACGCGAGTGCGGCGGGGCATTCTTCGGACCTACTTCTGGGGAAACGGTCGAGCGTTTTCGTTCGAAAACGTTATTAAAAAGAAAGACTTGGAGAGATCTTTTCGTCGAGAGAGAGAGAGAGCAAGAGAGCAAGAGAGAGCAAGAGAGAGCAAGAGAGAGAAAGAAGGAGGAGAGAAACGGGCGAGGGGGTTCATCTTGCGCGTGAACTGCGCGCGTTCCGAACCAAAGAAGAAGAAGAAGAAGGGAAAGAACCCACTCGCTTCCTCTTTTATTTTCCCTCTCTCTTTCTCTCTCTCTCTCTCTCTCTCTCTCTCTCTCTCTCTCTCTCTCGAGAGCACACACACGCGCGCGAGAGAAGGATGCTCGTGAAAGCGATCGATTCTTTCGAGTCTCTGTTCATCCCGAGTGGTAGCGCTGCGCTGCGACGGGACTGTTCGTTGGCAGAAACCGAGGAGTACTCCGCGACGCGAAGACGTTTGAAGACGCTCGCCTGCGTGCCTTTATTTTCGTTCGCGTATTTTAGTGCGACGATGATCGCGCGACGAAACGCGGAGTTTATAGGCAACGGCGTTTTGTGCCTGTTGCATGCAATCATTCTCAGACAAACGGCAAATCGAGTGAGAGAGCAAACGATTTCGAATTCTAATCACGCGGAGCAGGCGTGTAATTTGTTTGCCGTTTTGTTTTGGTCGAAAGCGTACGCGAGTTTGTATTCCATGGGCGGAGAGGTGTTCAACAAGTCGAGAGGAGAAGCGGTTGCGGATACTTGCGCGTTGGTTTTGGAAGCGTATGCTTTATACGTCAGCACGTTGGCATTCCGTCGTTTGACGATGATATACGCGTTGTACCTCGTTCAGTCCGATGATAAGGATGATGTACCGATGAAGAAGAAAAGTAATACCGGCGCGTTTGAAGTTGACAAGCATGGGAATTGGCATCGGTTGGATGCGACCACGGTAGTAGATATCGAAGAAGAAAGAAAAGAAGAGAAAGAAGAAGAAGAAGAAGAAGAAGAAGAAGAAGAAGAAATGCACCGCGCGCAATAACATATTTGTTCTAATCTCTGAAAAGTTTACAATGCACATTCTGCCGCCGCATATAATAAAATAATTCATATTAAAATCTACATCTCCGATACGTCGCACAAATCCGGGTTCTTTTCAGATTGATCGACATCAAATAATCCACCCTCACACACTGCCTTCCTCGAATCGTCTCCTAAACTCCACACCTCGTAATCCGCTTTCAACTGCTTCAAAAACCTCGGCACGACCTGTCCAACCACTTGATTCACGACAAACCTCCCGGTCCTTTCCGTGCTCTTCACCGTGAACGGAAACCACCCTGGCACAATTAAGTATACGCTCACCATGGTTTCCGATTGAATCGTTTTTTGGTTCGGACATTCTTCCGTCGCGGAATCAAACCACGACACGTCGTTCACCGAACTCAACTGGAACTGTTCGTTTGCATCTTCCACAATCTTACTCCCAGAAATCGTCGCTTCCTCAACCGAAATCATCGGCCCGACGCCGTTTGGTCTCACGTCCACCTTCGCCGTTACCGTCGGCGTAATCTTAAACCCAAGAAACGATAGCGTCCCTAACATGCACTCGAACGTGTAATCATCTATTCGTTTCACCGTTTCTCCGTCTAATGTCGAATACGACGTCGCGGGTAAACTCATATATTCTCGTAAACTTCGAGCGGGATCTTCGGTATTTTCGAGCACGTCTATCGTGCCAGATTTTTTTGCCGAAAAGCAAGCGTGTCGTCCTGGTCTGAGCTTGAAGTTTTTAATCGCTTCCGTCTCTTCCCAAATTGTTTCCATCGACGCCGACGTTCCAGACGTCGACGCCTCGCCACTGCTTCTCTCCATCGTCGCCGCACTCATCGCGACGTCGTCCGACTTTGCGGATGCCGCTAATACAATCCCGGGAAAATCAGTCGAAGGGGCTCGGGTGTTTTTTCTCCCCTTCCCGACTTTGCTTTGACGAACCGAGCCACCGCCGGCGACGCGCCAACACGTCGTCGTCGTCGTCGTCGTCGTCGTCATCGTCTCTCTCTTTTGACTCTTCTCCCCGGCTTCCTGGTGTCCAAAGTGGTGTTGGTTCTTTTCCTTCGCGCGACTCGACTCTGCGGAAGGACTTTCGCGATGTTGCAGCTCTCTTTTTTCCTTTCGACCGTGAGTCGCACTCTTAATTATACTGCGTGGATACGACTCGATATATATTTACGCAGGCAAAAAAGAGATTTTGGAGGATTATTATTGTCGACTTTGGATTTGGGGAGAGAGCTTTGGGGGAGAGAGAGAGATTTTTTTTTTTTTGTCTCCTTGTGCTGCTCTGCAACAAAACACTGTTGCTTGAAAAAAGAGCCACCAAGCGAGATCTCTCTCTCTCTCTCTCTCTCTCTCTCATCTTCATCTTCATCTCTTCATCTATAATTTTTTTCAAAAACTTCGTTTTGAAAGGGAGGACACACACACAAAAAAACGCCCCCATTATTAAGCGATTCCTCCTCTCTCCATTTTTTTTTGTGTGTAATCGGAGGGATCATCGTCAATCATCAATCATCGTCATGGGCGCGCGGTCTGAAATCGCCATGGGCGGCGCGGACGTGATGACGTTCGTGAGAAGCACGCGACCCGGGTTCCCCGAGGGGCTGAAGGTGCGACTTCTTTTTTTTTTCTTCTCTCTCTCTCATCTTTTTGAACGACGACGACGACGACCTCTTTTCAAACTTTTCTCGATGGTTTTAGTGGGTGGGGGGGGGACCTTTACATTTGCGCGGGACTGACCGTTCTCGTGTTCTCGTCGATACCGAACAGGTTGTCCTCGTCACCGACGACGAAACGACGCATTCGGAGAGTAAAAAAGTGTTAGAATCGCTCCGTTACGAAGGTAGGTGGAGGAATTCGTCGCGTCGCGGCGCGAGACGCGCGGTGTTTTCGCGGATGCATTCGATTGAGTTGGTTACATCTCGCCCTCTTTTTTTTGTTTCCCTTCCTTTTGAGGGAAGGAAAATGTCTTTTGAATCCGCGTGCATACGCGCGGGATGATGCTCGACGTAACGCACCAAAAGTCCAACGAAGCGAACGAAAAGACGCCCCAGGGTGTCTCGCACGTGCTCCGATGGATGGCTGGACGCGTGGCGCGACCGAACCCGGCGAAAGATTACGTTTGGAACGCATCGGATCCGACCGATGATCTCTCTCCACTTTTGGATATGGAAGATATTCTGGGAGATGACGAGGATATGACAGATCGAGAATGCGCACATTTTATATCGACATTTTTTCAAAACTTATCATCTCCTTCTCTCTCTCTGTGTGTGCGCGTACACGTAACAGTCACGCGATCGGATTCGTTGGAAAAGTGCCTCGAAGAAGCGTCGAAGGAAACGTTCGATGTCGCTTTACTGGATGGGCAGTTGATGCGGCTAGCGTTGGAGGAGACCGAGGGGGCCGCCGAGAAAAAGAAGGACGACAACGAGGATTTAAACAACAACAACAACAACAACAACAACAACAACAACAACAA
>MDSZ01134385.1_pt1 | contig 14597 bp, 10 predicted proteins | sample 811201 | NCBI WGS metagenome assembly MDSZ01 (sample SAMN05326647, study PRJNA326480) | marine metagenome | isolation source: seawater | place: Indian Ocean: North | collected 2010
ATATGATTATTTAGATGGATATAAATTTGAAAATGAAGTGGATATAATTGACGAACATGTGAGGATGTTGAGGAGTGCAAATGTGTTAGTATTACAATCTCTAAGATCAGACAGGGATTTTTTGAATAAGGATAATATATTACGCAAGGTTAGAAAAAAATGCAAAATAATATGCATACCACAATATACATTTTCAGGATATCATCCTAAATTGAATATACCCAGTAATGAAAACATAACATTCGATAAATCATTTTCGGAACTTAAAGAATATGTTTACACGGAATTATTTTTAAATGATCGGGAAAAAGTGATATCAAATCTGGAATCTGAGTTAAAACATATTAGTGAACTTGATAAAATAAGTAATATAAAATGCCATGATTTTATAAAAAATAACTACAATAAAAGGTTATTGTTTAATAATCGGCAATATGGCACACATTATTTTTTTCATTATATTGCCCAAGAAATATTAAATATAATAAACATAAACGATACAATTGGATGTGCATATGACAATTTTGGCAAAGAATATTTACAACCAATTTATCCAAATGTGTCTAAGTATTTAGGGTTAAAATTTAGTCATAGTATAATATTTAATCAGGGTTGTAATTTAATAGAATATATTGTTTGCTGTAAAAAAATAGGAGTAAATAGTTTATATTTAAAACAAAGAGACGATGGTATACATCATTGTGAAGAAATCAATCGCATAATAAAATCAGGAATCTATAGATAAATAATTCTTCATTAGAGAATCCTGTATATATTTTTTTTTGGAGTATAAACAGTATTCTGCTTTCATTAATTCCTCTGATATATATGATATATGGTATGGATCGATAGGATGAACAGACGAATATAATTTATCAGTGATTTCTCTGCATGTTATACCTTCATATTTTTTTAGAAATTGACTTTTAGGAGACATATGTTTTAAAATAATTTGTTGTTCTTGTTCACTTACTTCGATAATATAATATCCTCTATCATCAAAGAAACATTTTGTATTCACATAGTATTTATCTATAATCGATATTGCATCTTTTTTGTTCTCTGAGTAAATTTGTGCACTATGTGATATTATTGTTAGTTCTCCTATTTCGCAAGATAGTTCATTTGAAATTATTTTTTGAATTTTTCTTAAACCAAAGGCGTTTAGAGGCCATCCTCTAAACATATCATTACTTCGTATATATGACGTTAAATTTAATTTATTGTCATTGGTAATTAAAGACTGTATAGATATTACACACGGAGGATTTTTTGAATCAAAATCTTGATTGCGCCAATTCGTAGAAAATGCGGATTTCGAGTTTTTATCTTTTTTAAGTTTTTGAATCATATAATCAATTTGATCTTTTCCATCATAGTCTCTTAATCTGGAACCATATGTATATACTGTTCCGTCTGGTATATTGCCATGACAAAATTCATTATAATATGATAATATGTCATCTAAATTAAACCTGAAAAATGGGTATATTTTTGGATTATCTGGGTTTTCAGATTTTATAACAGTCACGACATTTAAACATTCTATAACATCTGACATATTTGTTGTTTTTGATGGTGTACCATAATTTGTTATTGTGTGAAGAATTTTTAGCCATGCATCTCCAATATAATCGGACCTAACTGTGTATAGATTTCCACATGAAGGGTATGTGTTTATAACAGTTTCTGTTTTAGAAAATATTTTAGGTTCCTGGTATGGGCTTAGAGTTGGTAGACTATTAATAGTTTCTTTCAGTACTTTTCCATATTCAGAAAAATCATCCAAATTTTTTATAGATTCTGTTAAATCGATTAAGTGTACATTACTTATTAAATTTTGAAGTTCATTTGAAGGTATTTCTTTTGGTATTGTTATATCGGTTTTGTTAATAATATGTGCACCTCCAACGTCAGTCGTGAAACCATCTTTGAAAAATTGGACAAGTGCTTTTTTACTTCCAGATTTATCTGTACCTACAACTAAAATATAGCGTAACAAAGGATTTGATAAACAATTACGTATCAAAGGTTCAATACCATTATATAAATCATAAAAATTTCCTATTACAGAATATGTAGTTTGATCTAGTTGTTCGGCAACCTTATTTTTATCACTCCATAAAGTTGCGATGCCTATGTTGGAATTCGTGTTTCCAATAATTAATTTGTCTCTAAATTCTGTTGGCCAACTCATTTTTTATACCAATAAAAAAATAAATTTTTAATAATCATATTTTTTTAATTTTTATTCATATTTTTCGGTATTACAACTATTATTAATTTCTCTCATCATATTTAAAATATTTATTGGTGTATCAGGCTGAGTATTCGTGTTAAAATTACAATCATGGATTGTGAAGTTAGAAATTAAATGATTACTTTGTCTTCGAATAGGTATAGATGGTGGAGGGGGTAATTGTGTAATGTCATATTCTTCTATAAATTCTGGTTCCTGTTCTGGCAATGGTAATAGCACTCTATATGAATCTTGATTTCCTTGTGAATAATATCTTGAAATAGAGTATGCACTATTATCAATATTTGAATTAATGGAAATATTAATATCTTCTTTCAATGAAATTAGTAATGGATTATTGTTTAGATCATTTGAATTCATATAATTTGTGATTGTTATTAATAAATTATTTAATTTCGTTTTCATTGCAACATTATGGAAACTATCAGTATTTGAAATATAAAGATATTCTTGTACCTTTTGTCTAAGACTATAAATTGACAGATCACAATATTCGAAATCATTAACAGCATGATTATATGAATTTGAACTGAATCTTACTTCAATATTATCTGAGTCAATTTTAAGTTGAAATTTTTTATTTGCATCATATGATAAAAGTCCTAATTGTAGATTATTTGTCCATTCATTATTAACATAGTTATAAATTTTACACCCTTTTGTATGTATATTGATATTGCTGAAAGCATTATACAAAATTGTATGAAGTAATTCACCATAAACTAATCCAGTATTATCTAATCTTTCAATAAAACAATATTTCCCACAAACATGATTTGATAGTTTACTAAGAAGGTATGCGTCGTGATCCTCACCATAACCTATAAATGTATGGTGTATATTATGATACATATTTAACATGTTACATAATAAATTGTAATCATCTTCTCCATCTGTTACTTGCCCGTCGGATAAGAATAGGTGATGATGTGCAGAATAGTTTTTGGTGAAAATTTCGTTCTTATTTATATGATTAAGTATTTTTTCAAAATTTGTGATTGAATCTGGAATAATTTTTTGTTCAATAACAGACAATATATTATTAATATTTATTTTTGATATGGTTACAAGTTCAACAACTGTAAATATGTCACAATTAAAACCATATATACTAACTGTAATTCTGTTTTCGAATTTTTCAGAAATAATTGTCAATATATTTTTGAGTGTTTCTATAACCTGGTTAATTTTAGTTTTTCCATTTAAACAAATTGTATTCATTGATTCAGAACAATCAATTGAAAATATCAAATTGATACTATAATTACTCATTTCATTGGGAGGACTTATAGTAGATAGTTCATATAGTCCTAATTTAAACTTATTTCCATCAAAGGGATCAAGTGGAAGATTTATTGAATCATCATGAACTTTAATTGAAGTATTTACAGGACAAGAATTTAGACTCATTTTATTATTTTTATTGTTAATAAAATAATGCATTATATTATTTCATTTTTTTAATTTAAAAAGTATATTATTAATAATATAATATGGATCAGCAAAAGCAAGAACAGCAAGAAAAGGAACAAATTAGATTAGTAGATGTACCTGTTAACTCCCAACAGGAAGCATTTCAACTACTTATTCAATTCTTACAGTTGGCAAATCGTCGAGGCGCGTTTGGAATGGATGAGTCGCATAAGGTTTGGGAATGTGTTCAGTTATTCAAGACTTCATAAAAATGAAATAAAAATGAAATAAAAATTAAAAATAAATTATATTCACATCACAAAAAACATGAATAGAGAATTTACCGAAGTAGCGACTCTTTTGGAACAAAATGGGCATAGTCAGATTTTATGCTTGAAGATTCAGATGACATCAGATGATAATGATATTTACCAAAAATACAAAAATCTAATTGATAAACATAATCAAAAATTGTTGGATGAACCTAAATATGTTGATGCTGGGTTTGATTTATTAAGTATATTTAATGAGGATATTTGTGTTCAAAAGGGAGAACAACTGACAATGACATATCCAATTAAGTGTTCTGCAAAAATGTATATGATTTCAATAGATGATGAAAGAACCCTAAAATATTCATCATATAATACTGGATTTTGCATGTATCCAAGATCTAGTTTGTCAAAAACAAATCTGAGATTGGCGAATTGTGTTGGAATTATTGATTCTGGATATAGAGGTAATCTTATTGGTAAATTTGATGTTATTGAAAAAACTGTATTTAGAACAGATGAAACACCTAGATTTCTCCAAATTTGCTCACCAACTCTTTGCCCAATCTTCGTTAAATTGTCATCAAGAGTATCTGATGATAGAACAAGTAGAGGAGATGGAGGATTCGGATCAACTGGTGTTTAAAAATATTGTAAAAATATAAATGTTTTTTTATAATATTCGTTTGTTACATGTTGATGATTATTATAAACAATATTTAAATTTATTGGAAGATTTAACAATTGTTGGAAATATTTCATTCGATGATTTTCAAAAATTTGTTAGTGGATTAAGTTATAATGCTCATAGTGTAGTAGTTATTGAAGATATTTTAAAAAAAAAAATAATTGCAACTGGAACTATAATTATTGAATCAAAAATTATTCATGAAATGGGAAAAGTAGGGCACATTGAAGATGTTGTTGTATCGGAAGAGGTAAGGGGAAAAGGATTTGGAAAATATATAATAAATGATCTAATGTCAATAGCAAAATATAATTCATGTTACAAAGTTGTGTTAGATTCAACAATTCAAAGTGTTTCTTTTTATGAAAAAAATGGATTCATTAGAAAAGAATGTTCTATGATGAAATATTTACACCTTTCTGGAGATTTAAAATAGAACAAAAATCCCAAAATCAAAAATGTAAAATCAATAGTAGGAATGTGTATAAAAATGAAATGTAAATTTACAAATTTTATGTTTTCAAAAAAGGATGATGAAGTTGCCTAAGAAACGTGAATTTACTGGAGTTGATGGTAGAAATTATATTATAACAGATAATTCTCAAGTTAAATGTGTTCAGTCGGGTAAAATGATTGTTATAGTTGATAATAATTATGCGATGACGGGTCTACGTGGAGAACTTAAATCACATTGGTTACCGGTTATGATGATTCTCAAAAATAAAAAACTTAATAGATATTATAATAAATTTAAGGAAGAATTTGACACATTTAATAGAAAAAGATTACTAATGTATTCAGACATTGTAAGGGTGAATGTGGGGCAGTGTGTTACATTATGCAAATGTCCTGATTTAATTAATGAAATAGTTTTTGCGATAGATCCTTATGAACAAAAAAAAATTTGGGATCAATATGCAATATTCGATGAAATGTTTTATGTATATTGAAAAATGAATGCGTATCGCGTTTTTATTTAAATTATTATTTGATATATATGACAAACCAAGTTGAAATACATAACATTGTATCATTCAATTTAGGAAATAGATTATATTTTAAAAAAGAGGGATTTTATATAATTTGTAGAGAAGGTACAAAAATTTTCGATGAATTTTTTGACAACATAGATAAATATATTTCTTCATTTTTTTTCAATAAAAAAAATTCATTTATGTTTTTAGTAAATGGAATAAATGATAAAGAACCATTGATACTTTATTATGAACCACTTGGTAAAAGTCAAAAAATGTTTTCAGATATAATGAGTAAAATAATTTTCAAAGATATTATAGTTGGTTCAAATGCTATCGAGTCATCAACACTAAATATGCGCCAGTTGTTTTTATTTTTAGGATTTTATAAAATACCATTGGATAGTTTTGGAATAATAGATTATAATGAGTATATGGACTTTATAGTAACACATAATTCAAAAGGACGAAAATATAACAGACTTAAATTTGAGAGATCATATTGTTATTATTGTGGTTCCCAAAATGTAAAAAATGTAAATGATTTGTCATTTGAAAGTATTTATGAGACGAAAAAAGACTATATTGCAGACGTAAATATATTAATTGTTTGTAAAAAAATAGTTGGTTATGGAGGTAATCAAAAAACTTCTCATCAATTGATAGAACTATTAGATCGTTATTACAATATAAATATATTATCATGTGCTATATCTAATAAACATGTAAAGTACGACCTTTCAAAAGATTATTTGAATAATAATATTTTTAATTCATATTTAATTAAAAAAAAATATATTCCTGATATTATTCAGTATATAAATAGATCTGACTATAAATTTATTATAAATAATAAATTGAATGAGTTTTTTGATATTGTTCCAAAAGTCTATCAAAAACAACCAATATATGTAATAACTCATAATTCAATGGATCCATTTAATAGACAAATATTGGAAAATTCTAAATATTTGAAAAAAGTGTTCACAATAAATAAGAGACATGGTGAACTTTTAAGAATAAATGGACTATCCTGTGACACAAAAAAGTTTTACAATTATATTCCAGAACAAGAAAGAATTCAAAATAGATATTATTTCTTTAAAACATTAACATTTGTGGGTAGGATTTCTAGGGAAAAAAATGTAAAATTACTAATAGATTCTATAATTGAATTATGTAATGAGGGTCTCAACATAAAATTAAATATAATAGGTGATGGGACAGATAAGAATATACAGCATGAAAACATAATATATTATGGAAAACTAGAATTTAATTCAATTATAAAAATATTAGAGGATTCTGATTATTTAGTTCTTCCATCATATACTGAAGGTATACCGTTTTCTGTTTTAGAATCAATGAGTATAGGGATACCATGTATATATAGTAAAATAAATGGATCAAATGAAATTATTTCGCATGGTAAAACTGGCTTTTTATTTGAATTAAAAGGTTATAATGATGCAAAAGATATTATTGATTCATGGAGTGTATATGATATTGTTGATAAACATTATGAAGAAAATATATGTAATTTAAAAAGATGCATTTTTGATGCATATTCAATTCCAATAGATGATTGGAATCAAATGTCTCAAAGATGTTACCAATCAATAAATAGTCAATATACAAAAATATATTCATTTGAAAACAATATTAAATTGTTTTAAAAACATACGTAAAAGTAAATGTTTTTTCGTATGTTTTTATAATAAAATGGATAGTGAATATTTTAATTGGATTTATTATGTTACTAAATATGATGATTTGTATAAATCCGGGGTCAACACACCAAGTAAAGCATGGGCACATTGGACACTCCATGGAAAATATGAAGGAAGGAGTTGTTATCCTCAATTATATCAATATGGTCAAATTCCCATGTATAGTTTTAATTTAAAAACAAATAGGCCATTGATAATTAATCGAGAACAAGAAGAAAAAATTAGTTATTTTAACGATAATGTACTAGATGAAAGAATATTAATTTTTATTAATTTCAAACCAGATGTTAACAAAGCATATGGGGGAGGTAACATATCAACATATTATATAAATAAATATTTATCTAATGATTTTTCAGGTTATAAATTAACATATGACCTTAATGACGAAATTTTTCCAGATATTTATTTAATAATTGATCCTTATCCAGATAAATATCACAAAAAATATGGATTAATTGATGTAATAAAACATCGAAATAAATATAATTCAAATGGAAAAATTATGTATCGTGTGAATGATTGTGATAAAACCAGACCCAATCAAAGGAAGGATAGGTCCAGAGAACAAATCATATTAAAATATAACTTGGAAATAGATTACTTTGTATACAATAGCCAATTTATTAAAGACAATTATTATGAAAAAGAACAAATTAATACAAAGCCGTATTCAGTTATATATAATGGTTGTGATACCAAATTATTTTATCCTTTGACGGGTTATAAAAACAGTGATAAAATAAAAATTGTAACACATCATTGGAGCAATAATATGTGTAAAGGATATCAATTATATTATGATTTGTGGCTTTTTTGTAAAGAATCAAGTGTATTTGAATTTGTTTTCATTGGAAATAATGTTCCAGACATGTTTTCAGAGGTTCCAAAAATAGGTCCATATGCTCATTCCGAATTATCCGAACATCTAAATGATTGTGACATATATATAACAGATTCTATATGGGACTCATGCCCTAACCATATAATTGAAGGACTAATGTGTGGATTACCAATGTTATATACAGACCATGAAGGTGGTGGTAGGGAATTATGCAATTTACCACTTGATTCAATTGGAGAAAAGTTTACAGATTTTAATAGTATGATAAAAGGCTTGTACAAAATAGTATATAATTATGATTATTACAAACAAAATGTATTAAAACACAGGAATATTTTTGACATAAATGATTGTTGTATTAAATACATGACTTCCTTTAATAATATAGCCTATTCATATAATTATTTAACAAAAACAATTCCCAAGTCTTGTGTTGGAAGACCGGTGTCGATAACATTTGATGCATTAGAAGAGTGCTTTATACAAATAATTAATGAAAAACATATTATTCATTCTTTTAGGATTTTATCAGGTCAGCATAAAATTATATTTTATAATGAATTTGAAAATACAACATTCTGTTGTAATACTAGAAAGGCATGCAATGACTCATATATAATTAATAATTTTGAAATATCCCCTAATATGAATTCCTCAAAATTTGAGGATAATGGAGATAAGTATACAATGTTATATTGCAGTGATAAAGATTATTATGTTGGTATGTTTTCAGGAATACTGTCTTTTTTGAGGAACACAAGCCATGAAAATCTATCTAAAATTCATTTTGCATTTATAACACCTATTCAAGATGCTGAGTGTTTTACAAATACTTTTAATGAATTTTGTAAAAAAATAAATTATGTCATGCCAATATCGATTGTATATTTGGATGAAAAGATTGTGCCAAATGTTGTTCATGAATCAATATGTGTGAATGGTGGAAATCATTTATTAAATTTATGTAATTTCTCTAGATTAATGATAGGGGAATTTTTCAATTATACTAAGTTATTTTATTTAGACTCAGACTCTATTGTACAACATGATTTCATTAATAAATTATCAAATTTAGATCTTAATAATAAATTATTATATGCTGTTTGTGCAGATAAAGTAGGAGTCACATCTGATGTTTCAAATGTTCTTCATTTAAAATCTATAATAAATACATCTTATAATTGGGATTCATTAATTGAAACAAATATTGATGGGAATTCCCATGCATTTATGGGTGCACCCTTTTACACAGATTGTTCAAAATGGACCGATGTATATGATTTGGTAATATCAATAATTAAAAAGCATAATTTAAGTAAGGAACCATTATATAAATTATTTACAATGAGTTTGTTAAATATTGTTTTTTATAATAAAATGGGTTCAATTAAGGGTGTAAGAAATAATGGTGTACAGGCAATTTCAGAATTGGGATCAACAAGAAAAAAATGGACACAAGATACATTAAATAATTCAGATATTCTTGATTGGTCAGGTTTATATAAACCCTGGTTCAAAAATGGAATGCATAAAGAAAGATGGGACAAATACGACATCCTTTCCCTATCTGAATCATTTGATGAAGTGAAAGATGTGAAAAAAGGCAATATTGAAAAATACAAATCAAATAAATTGGATTATTCAAATGATAATAAATATGATTTAGATCAATTAGAAAAATTGTGTTTGTCAGACGATGTAAATTTAAATAAATATTTGCACAAAATAATAGCAAAAGGTAATTTATATTATTATTTGTCTTTATTCATTAATGATCAACATTACAAAAATAAATTTCTTGTTAGTTCTCCATTGAAAGGAACATTTAATATAATTTATTTTGTTGATATGAAATATTTTACCTCGAAGATGTCGAGAGTTCGTTTTTTGGCACTTGAAAAATTATCAGAAAGAACAGGTATTACATTAACATATTTCGGTCCAGGATGGCCAAACTATTGTGACGAGGATTCTGTACAGGATAATTTAGTAAGATTAGGAAATGGAACATTCAAGATTGATTTTGTTATATGGTATAAACCATTAAACGAAAACTTCAACCCAAATAAAAAATTACCATTTCCAACATGTATTAGATATAATGAAATGTGGGATGATACACATACTTCAAATGAAATAAATAATACACGTAGTGATTTAATTATATGTCACCATAAAAACGACTATGATTTGTATACAGGTAAGCTTTATAAAGAAAATTTGAATGATAAACAATTCGCATATATCCCTCATCATGCTGACCCAAAGATATTTTTTAATAAAAAAGAAAATAGACCCATTGATATATTAATTGCTGGAACATTGGGAATTAAACATTATCCTTTAAGATATAGGTTGAATGAACTGTTACAAAAGCATAAAAAAGACAAATTGAAAAAATACAAAATAGAAACTCTACCACATCCAGGATATAATAGGAATGATGCATATACAAATCATTCACTTGAAAAATATGCAGAATATTTGAACAAAAGCAAAATATGTATTGCATGTAGTTCCAAATGGAAATACCAGTTAGGAAAATATATTGAGATACCAATGTGTGGGACAGTTGTTTGTGGAGATATACCATATGAACAAGATGAATACCCAGAATTTGTTCTGGAAGTAAATATGGATATGACAGATGATGTTATTATTAATAAAATAATCGATTTATTAGATAACCCAAAAAAGTTAAAAAATTTGTCAACGATTGGTGAAAAATGGTCCAAAAAGTTTACAACAGATGTTTATTGTGATCGATTGATTAAATCAATGACAGATTATAAGTCAAACCCTAAATTCTTCAAAAAAGTATTCATAATTTCAGATGAAATAAGAGAAAACCATCCTGAATTTAATGGTCAAAAATGGATTTGTGATGTTTTAAAAGATGAATTTACCAAATGTAATAGTGATATTGTTGTTAGTAATGCATTGGATGCAGATATTATATGGTATCTTGCTCCATGGAATTATAAATTTGTTCCAAAAAATGTTGGTAGAAGTCAATGGGTTAAATTTTTAAAAACAAGAGATGTTGTGTGTACTATTCATCACGTTGACATTGATAAGTATAAGCAAGGTGAACATACGAGTATATTTAATTTCATGAAAGACTATGGAACAAGATATCATGTTTTATGTGACAGTACATATGAATTTTTAAGGAATAATTTAAAAGGTCATAGAGCTCCAATCACAAAACATTCATTATGGGTAAATACAAAAATATACAATAATAATGTAAATAAGAAAGATTTAAGGAACAAATATAGGTTGTCTCATAATTCATATTATATTGGGTCATTTCAAAAAGATACTGAAGGGAAAAGTAATATGGAACCCAAATTATCAAAGGGTCCCGATATTTTTGTAAAAATAGTTGAAGATATAAGAAATAAAAATCCCAATGTAGAGGTGTTGTTGACTGGTTTAAGACGTGAATATATTATTTCAAAGTTAAAGGAAAAAGATATACCTTATAGATATTTTAATATGGTATCCTTAACAGAAATTAATGACCTATATAATTGTTTGGATTTATATATTGTTTCGTCACGTGTAGAAGGAGGACCAAGAGCTATTGTAGAGGCAGGGTTTTGCAAAGTTCCAATAATATCAACTGATGTAGGGATTGCATCTGAATTTCTTCCAAAAGAGAGTATATATGATGTTGATGATTGGAAATCATATAAAGACGCAACACCAAATGTGGACAAGGTATTTGAAAATGTTAAACATTTAGATATAAATCATCAAATTAAAGTTATTCGTGATTTCTTAATTAATTAAATAGTATAATGATTTAAATATGAGCATATCTGATGATAAAAAAATATTAATTATATCAACAACTGCATTAAATAGACCTCCTTTACATAAAGATATTTTTCCAAATTGGATAAAGTGGATAAAACCAATATGTGACGATTATGATATCCATTGGTTTATAAATATAGATATAATTAAAAATTTACCATATACATATGAGAACACTGTATTTGAATTAAGGGAATTAATCAAAACATTTGATGAAGATATGAATATTACATTTCATCTCTCAAAATGTGATGGTGAACAGGGAGATTTTTTAAAAGCATGTAAACGATTATCTTTAAATATTGATAATTTTATTCAGGATAACATTCAAGAAATAGATAAAGAAGATATAAAAATAATATGGTTAGAAGATGATTGGAAGCTTCATCTAAATATAATAATACCAATTGAAATTATATTACAGAATTATTCAACACAAATGTCATGTGTTAACTTAACATTCATCAGGCCAAATTATATCCATGCATTGGCTCCATGTATTATAGCATATCCATTGTGGAAAAAACTTCATTATAATGCATGGATAAGTCAAACATCATCTATGGATCCAGAGCATTGTGTTGGTGTTTATTATAAAAATAATTTTGAAGATCCTTTAAAAACATATAATTTAACAGTCATAAATAAAGTTGTAAATGATACTTATTTTGACCAGCCATTTTTAAATTGTCTCAATAGTTACTATACATTTCATAAAGACGGAGAAGAATGCGATGATAAACGATATGTTAATAAGAATGAGATTAAAAACAAATTTAATAAGGACATAAACTTATTTGTGAGAATTTCTCCAACAGCATGTGGTGACGGTTGTGGTTATGGTCGTAAATTTTTAGAAGAGAATGGTATATTTAAAAATAAAAGTTTCAATGGGAAAAATCATAATGATTTTTATATTTTAAAATAAGTTGTGTATTGAATTGCTGTGTTTATATTTATATTTTTTTGAGACCATATAAAATATAAATGAAAGTACTTTATGTTACAACTTTCAATAAAAAATTGTATGATCAAAGTGGTAAAATTTTAATAGACAGTTTTTTAAAACATATTAGTTGTGGAGAAATGTTAGTATGTTATGAAGATATAGAATTTTGCAATCTAAATCCTGAAAGAATTTTAGAATATAATATGGAAAAAGACCAATATATGTGCAACTGGATTAATAATAATAAGCATAACATACCCGAAATGTATGGAGGAATAGCCGATTCAAATCATCATATAGTAAAACAATTCGAATCGAAAAAAGGACAATATTGGGCAAATCATAGGGCATCAAGATATTTTAGAAAAATTGTTGCATTAAATTATGCAATAAATAAATTTAGTAACAACTATGAATTTATATTTTTTGTAGATAGTGACTGTATTTTTAAAAAAAATATCACGCTTGAAAAGATAGAATCAGAATTATTCGGGAATAACGAATCAATGATATATTATTGGAGTAATTATAGAATGGAAATTGGTAGAGGTCCTGAAACTGGATTAACTGGATATTGTAAAAAAAATAATGGGTTTAAATTTATAAAACATATTTGTGATTGTTTTGAAAGCCAAGATTTTTTAAGATTTGAATACTGGGATGATGGTTATGTTATTGGAAGATTAATAAAAGAAAATAATGACAGTTACAATTTTAAAGATTTAGTTGGAGACTCGAAAGAAAGAACCACACGAGTAATGGAAATAAAAACAAATCCATTATTCGGTTATATACATCATTTTAAAAATAGACATCAAACATCTGTGTAAATGTGTGTAAATATTTATATGAATATTATTTATGTATGATAAACCCATTATTTTTTTCCAAAAAAAAATGGACATAAATATTGAGAATGTTTTTAATTTTTATTCAGAATTGTCTAAAAATGTTATTTATGTGTTTAGGAGAAATTGCAATGTAAATATGGATATTCACATTAAAAAAAAAATGTATTTTTATGACAATATTTTTGAATTTTCATCTCTATATAATATTTTCGAATCAACTGATTATATTTTTTATTTTGATGACACATGGATTGAATCATTGGAAAATACGAAAGAATGTATGGAATGTGCAATTGATAAAATAGAAAGAAGTAATTCGGATCAGGTATTACTTTCACTAACAAATTTAGTATCCTATCCTAGGTTCACAGTGGAAAATAATTTATGGAGACAATACCGGGTGATGAGCGAAATATTTGTTAATAAAAAGAACCCATATAAACCGAAAGTATTGGATTTAAATTACATTGAGTATACGGATAATTCTTTTTTAAAAAGAAAAAACACATTTCAACTTATTCCATCATTAATAAATACAGACAAATTGTTGGATTATTTAGATTATCTCAAAAATACAAATTATTGGGTGGGAAAATTTTCATCATGTTTAAATATGTTTAATTGTGAAAATTCCAATATTCTTTGCGATTCTGAACAGTACAGTTGTCGGCCTGAAATGGAACATAATTCTAATAACATAACTATAGTTACGGGATTTTTGGATATGAAAATAAAAAGAACACCTAAAAGAGACACACAGGTATATGATTATATTGATAAATCCATTCAAA
>MDSZ01166097.1_pt1 | contig 14597 bp, 13 predicted proteins | sample 811201 | NCBI WGS metagenome assembly MDSZ01 (sample SAMN05326647, study PRJNA326480) | marine metagenome | isolation source: seawater | place: Indian Ocean: North | collected 2010
CGTCGGTCGCATCATCACGCGCAACGTGCTCGGTCCCGTTCGCGTCGGTGACATCCTGATGCTCAAGGACACGGGCCGCGAAGCCCGCAAGCTGAACGCGAGGTGAATGCAATGCCAGAACGACGTGTGTGCAGTTTCTCTGGAGACGAGATCGAACCCGGTACGGGCACGATGTACGTCCGACGTGACGGGAGCATCTTGTGGTTCAAGAACTCCAAGGCCCGCAAGAACATGGTTCACCTCAAGCGCAACGCGCGCCGCGTCAAGTGGACCCGCCACTACGTGAAGGGCGGCATCCAGTGAGCCACAGGCCATAGGATGCTTCTTGAAGGGCGGCTCGGTCGCCGGGTCAGGTGAAAACCATGCAGACCACATACGTCATGATCAAGCCCGACGGTGTCCAGCGCGGCTTGGTCGGTGAAATCGTCAACCGATTCGAACGCAAGGGGCTCCAGCTCGTGGGCATGAAGTCCATGATCCCCGACCAGACCATCGCCCGCACCCACTACGCCGTGCACGCTGAGCGCCCCTTCTTCGAGGGCCTGATCAGTTTCGTGACCTCTGGCCCCGTGGTGTGCATGGCCTGGCAAGGCGTGGACGCCATTGCCGTCGCTCGACGCCTCATCGGTTCCACCAACGGTCGCGAAGCCGACCCTGGCACCATTCGTGGCGATTACGGCATGGACATGGGCTACAACATGATTCACGGCTCGGACGGCGAAGACACCGCTGCGGCGGAATTGGCGCTCTGGTTCCCTGAAGGCCTCATGGAATGGACCCAAGACGGCCAGCGCTGGGTCTACGAATGACCGAGGTGAAGGGGATGTCTGACGAGGCGGAATCGCCCGCCCCGGAGGAAGAAGCCCCTGAACGCGGTGAGAACCGTCAGCCGATTGTGAGCGTGCTCGGACACGTTGACCACGGCAAGACCAGCCTTCTTGATCTGGTGCGCTCCATCGGCGTGGACCGGCAAGCCTCGGTCATGGACCGAGAAGCCGGTGGCATCACGCAACACATCGGCGCCACCGAGGTTCCCGCTGCGGTGCTGAACGACACCTGCGCGGCGATGATGGGAGGCCGCAGTTTCAAGTCGCCGGGATTGCTGTTCATCGACACCCCCGGCCACCACTCGTTCACCTCGCTTCGCTCCCGTGGAGGCCAACTGGCCGACATCGCCATCCTTGTGGTGGACATCATGGAAGGCCTCCAGCCCCAAACCATCGAGAGCCTGGAGATCCTCCGTCGCACCCGGACGCCCTTCGTGGTCGCGGGCAACAAAGTCGACCGGTTGCACGGGTGGTCGTCGGAGCGAGGTCGAGCCTTCATCGCGTCCTTCCATGACCAGCGCAAAGACGTGCAAGCGCTCTTTGAGGACCGTTTCTGGAAGCTGGTCGGCATGTTTGGCGAGCATGGGTTCAACCTCGAGCGCTACGACCGCATCAAGGATTTCCGCACCGATGTGGCCTTGGTGCCCATGTCGGCCAAAGAAGGAGAAGGCCTTCAAGACCTCTTGACGGTGACCGTCGGCCTGGCTGAGCGTTTCCTTGAGGACCGATTGACGGACACCCTCGGTGACGCTGAGGGCACCATCCTGGAAATGAAAGACGAAGTCGGGATGAGCAAGACGATCGACGTCATCCTCTCTCGAGGCGTGCTGCAGACGGGCGACCGCATCGTGTTCGCCACCTCGGACGGCCCTGCCACGACGCGCATCAAGGGCCTGAAGCGCCCGCGTGGGATGGCAGAAATGCGTGACGCGGGCGACCGCTGGGAAACGGTCGATCACGTGGAAGCCGCGTGTGGCGTCAAAATCGTCGCTCAAGGCCTCGAGCGTGCCTTGGCCGGAACCACCGTTCGATTGGCCAAGGACGAGGAAGCCCTTGAGGCGGCCATCGCAGCCTGCCACGAGGAATGCAGGGTTGACATCGATCTGCAGGAAGAGGGCGTGGTCATCAAGGCCGACACCATCGGCGGCCTGGAAGCCTTGGCCTTCGAGCTTGGACAATTGGACATCCCCATTCGTATGGCCACGGTTGGACCGGTGAACAAGCGAGACATCCTCACCGCGGAATCCGCCAAGGACCCACTCAACCGCATAATTGCGGGATTCTCGATTGCTCCGAACCGTGAGGTGGCCGACCGGCTGACCGCAGACGACGCTCCGGTCAAGTTCGTGGCCGGGGAGATCATCTACCACATCATCGATGAAATCGAGACGTGGCGAGAGGACACCAAGGCCGCTGCAGAGGCCGCTGCGCGTGAGGATCTCGTCCACCCTGGTCGCTTGCTTTACCTCGAAAACCACACCTTCCGCGGCCGTGACCCGGCCATCATCGGCGTCAGGGTGATCGGAGGCCGCGTGCACATCGGCCAACGCTTGATGCGCCCCGACGGCTCACAGGTCGGTCAGGTGAAGTCCCTGCGGACCCGCGACAGCGAAGACGTCCGTGAAGCGAACCAGGGCGATGAGGTCGCCTGCGCCATCCAAGGGCCAACGGTCGGTCGTCACATCAACGAAGGCGACGAGTTCCTTGTCGACGTCCCGGAATCGCATGCCCGTCGCCTTCGAAAGGTGGAGTTGACGGCCGTGGAAGAGGAGATCCTCGACGAAATCGTGCGCCTGCATCGAAAAGAGAATCATTTCTGGGCCCGTTGAGTGATGCACGAGTGACGTGGCCCGCAAGCACGTTCAAATATGGATGGACAGCCCTAACGGCCTGAATAGGTGATAGGATGCAAGCCGCCGATGCGAACACCGCGAAAATCATCAGCACCGTGTCCCAGATTGCCAACGACCTCATGAGCGAGGTTGGGAAGGTCATCATCGGTAAGGAAGAGAACCTGCGACGCGTGAGCGTGGGTATCCTCTCCAACGGCAACATGCTGCTCGAGGACTTCCCCGGTCTCGCCAAGACCCTGCTGGCGAACACCTTCGCCCGGGCCCTTGGCTGCAAATTCAAGCGTGTTCAGTTCACGCCTGACCTCTTGCCTTCGGACATCATGGGGACCTACATGTACGATCAGAAGTCCGGCGATTTCAAGCTCCGTGCTGGACCTTTGTTCTCCAACATCCTGCTGGCGGACGAGATCAACCGTGCCCCTCCCAAGACCCAAGCTGCCCTGCTTGAGGCGATGGAAGAAAAGCAGGTGACCATCGAGGGCATCACCCACAAACTTCCAGCCCCATTCGTGGTGTTGGCCACCCAGAACCCCATCGAACAGGAAGGAACCTATCCGCTCCCCGAGGCTCAAATGGACCGTTTCCTGATGAAGATGAGCATGGGCTATCCAGACCGCGCTGAAGAGAAAGCGATCCTGGCCCGCCGCAAGATGCGCGGAAAGGACGAGCACGAGGTTGCACAGGTCACCGAGCCCAAGAAGGTCGTCGCCATGCAGCGGGCGCTGGAAGGCGTTCACGTTGACCCCTCCATTCTGGCATACATCGTTGAGATTGTGCAGCGCACGCGTGAGGACCACCGCGTGGTCAACGGCGCATCGCCTCGTGCTTCTCAGGCCCTGTTCAAGACCGGTCGAGCCTCGGCCGCCATCGCTGGACGCACCTACGTGGTCCCCGACGACATCAAGAGCGTCGCCATGCAGGTCATCAGCCACAGGATCGTCATGAAGCCTGAAGCCAAGATTCGAGGCATCACGGGCGGTCACATCGTTCGCAAGATCCTGTCCGAAGTCCCCGTGCCCGTGGTTCAGCCCGTCTGATGCGAATCGAGGCCGGGGTTGATAGGGGAGAGCCAGCGTCCCACCGTCGGGAGTGAAGGCATGGACCCGTACAAGATGGTCATCGCGGTCGCCAATCAGAAGGGCGGCTGTGCAAAGACGACCACGGCGGTCAACCTTGCCGCTGCTCTGGCACGCGGTCACCAGAAAATGGGGCTGCCACCCGCCAAGGTCCTGCTCATCGATTTGGACCCGCAAGGCAACTGCGCCACCTCATTCGGCATTGAGAAGAAGCGGGTGAAGAAAACGGCGTACGACCTCTTGACCAACGACCTTGGTGAGGAGCTTCCGTTGATGGACGAGTACCTCATCGGTCCAGAAGACCTGACGGCTTCGATGCGCAATGCGTGGATGTTGCGCAACGAGAAAGGACGACCACCTGCGACCTTGACCACCGAAAACCTCTGGCTGCTCCCCAGCGACATTCACCTCTCTGGGGCTGAAATCGAACTGTCTCACAAGATCGGTCGAGAAACGCGGCTGAAGGAAGCCCTCGCGCCCATCATCGACAAGTTCGACTACATCATCATCGACACGCCGCCCTCCCTTGGCCTGCTGTCGATCAACGCCCTCAGTGCAGCCAATTGGGTCATGGTCCCCGTGCAAGCGGAGTACTACTCGTTGGAAGGATTCAGCATGCTGATGAATTCGGTCAAGATGATCCAGCGCAGGATCAACCGGAACCTGAAGATCTTCGGTGTGGTCATGACCATGGTGGACGCCCGTTCGAAGCTCTCCCGGCACGTCTGCGACCAGGTGGCGCTGAGCATCCCGAACAAGTTGTTCAGCACGTCCATCCGACGCTTGGTGAACGTGGCCGAAGCACCATGGTCAGGCGCTCCAACGGTCTTGCTCAACAAACCGACGTCCTCTGGAGCAGGTGCAGGTTCCCTCGAATACTGGACCTTGGCACGCGAATTCCACCGCCGCGTCCAGGACATGCGACGGGAATTCGGCGTCCGCGACCCGTCCAGGGTCTCCCTTGAGGCACAGGGGCGCCGCTGAGCGAAAAGGGTCGACAAATCGCGTTCCAGCGAGGTTTGCCCTCGCGCGCCTTAAGTAGCGCAGAGAGGGCACGCCCGAACGGGATGCACGATGACGGCGAAGGGAATGACCTCGGTGAGCGTGAGCTACGAAGTACGAAGACAGTTGAACACCTTGCGGTCGCTGGGCGGCTACAAAAGCGTGAATGAGGTCCTGCTCGACCTCATTCGCCATCAGCGCATGGCGCGCATGGACGGCAGCCTTGAGCTGCTCCGCGAACGCGCCAAGGCCACGGCTGACGTCGATGTGGACCACCTCGTCGAGCGGTTGAACCTCGCTCCATTCAGGGTGTGACCGCCATGATGAGTTGGAAGCCACCTCAGGTGGCCTTTGAGACCCGCCATCTCGTCAAGGCCCTTTTTGATTCGACCACGGCTGAAGCCGAACTCATGAGCGTCGCTGCGCGTGGCGACGTGGAGATCACCGCCTCTCGGAGCGCTTGGAACGGCGTGCTGTGGCTCATTCAGAGCACCGTCAAGGAAGGGGGACGACCCCTCTATTCTGGTGAAGAACTGGCCAAATTGCGCGCAGATCTCCCTGTGCGCTGGTCCTGATCAGGATTCCTGATTTTGCTCAAGCCATTGATGGCCGTACCAGGTCCACTGGTCCATCGTCCACCCGTCCGGCAATCCACCCTCCGGCACCGGCGGTGCCTCTCGCTCAGGCTCACCTTCGTTGGGCGGCTGATCGGAGTTCACCTCGGGCGCCTCTGCTGGCGCCTCGGAAGCCACAGGCTCCTCGGTCTGAAGCACGACGTCTTCGACCATCGAAGTGACCTCGGGCGCGTCCATGGCCTCTCCTTCTGCCTGGGCTTCAACCGGAGCGGCTGCGTCGTCATCGCCCCACAGGTCATCGTCCAAGCCACCGGTCGCCGAGAGGCCGGCTTGGCCGCTTAGCGCTTCTTCGTTCGCCGTTTCATCAAATGCGAAGGAACCGAAGGCCTTCTCTTCGGATGGACGCTTGGCACGCTTGGTCATGGCTCCAAACAGAACCACCATCACCGAACAGACCACGAAAACACCTGCTGCGACCATACCAACCTCTGCGACCAAGGCCATGTCCAGACCACCACTGGAGGATGTCCCTGCAAGGCTCTGGTTCCAGTAATTGTAGGACATGCGGTTGCGCTCAGACTCGTTCAGTGTGGACAGGTACTCCTGGTATTCCGTGCTCCTCCAGCCCAAGCACACCTCACGCAGGTCATCGAAACTGAGCAAACAGTGGTCTTCAATGTCGATCACAAGCGGGTTGGTGTCGTTGTAATCGGTGTTTGCACCCACACCATCCCCGTCGAGGTCCATGTGCTCGTCAGGGTTGGAATCCATGCCTTCACCCACCTCAGAAGCGTCCGCCCATCCGTCGCCGTCCAGATCGGGGCAGCCGTAGTGGGCTTCACTGACGTACTTCGTGGTGGCACCGAGTTCAGGCACCAGCGCTCGCACGGACGTGCCCGCTGCGGTCAAACATGCGTCGGGCGTCGTTCCGTCCGGGTTGTCCCCGTAGCCGTCGCCATCGAAATCTTCCCACTGGGTCTTGTCGGAGGGGAAGGCGTCCGCTCCTTGTGCAACCAACCAGTTGGCATCGGGATCCGACCAACCGTCCAAATCCCCATCCGGACAACCGCGGCGATCGTTTGAGGAGAATCCGTTGGCATCAGGACAATCGTCAGGGCGAACGCCATTGGCCGCATCTCCAAATCCATCTCGGTCTCGATCGGCCCACTGGGTCGGGTCTTCAGGGAAGGCATCGCCATCAGGGTCAGCTTGGTTGTCACCAACACCGTCGCCATCAGCGTCTTCCCATTGATCGGGGTCGTCAGGGAAGGCGTCACCGTTGGTGCCCTCCGCTTCATCCCCGTACCCGTCACCGTCACGATCCGCCCATTGTGTGGGGTCGTTCGGGAAGGCGTCGCCACCCGCGAGATCGTTGTTGTCGCCGTAGCCGTCACCGTCGCTGTCCACCGTTTGTCCGGCGTCGTCGGGGAAATCGTCCGATGCATCGGCCACGCCATCACCGTCCGCATCAAGGTCCAACAAACGGACGCGTGTGCTGGTGGAGGTGACGCTGACCAGGTGCACGGTTCCGTCGTCTTTGCCGATCACGGAGATGACTTTCCCCGTCGTTTGGTGTTGCTGCGTGGACGTCAGGCTGCTGTCCAAATGGACCGAGAGCCCGTTTTGGTGGCCCACCCACACGCCCCCGTCGTCGTCGAGCGTGAGCGAGGTGACCGGTGCTGAACCGCTCGCCACATCCTCGGAGGACCATGTGGTGGTGTTCCAACGCACCACATGGCCGTTGGAAAGCCCGGCCCAGACCTGGTCGCCATGCCCAATCAGTTGGGTCGGTGCGCCACCAAGGCCAGTCAAATCTTGGTCTTGGATGCCCTCGTCGGTGTGCACGCGAAGCCGGGAGTCAAATCCGCCCGTAAGCACACGGCCGTCGTCGAGAATGAGCAGCGAACAAATGCCGGCGCTCATGACGCTGGTGCGCACGCCAGAGGGGCCCCCGGTCTCATGCTCAATGGCTTGGCGCAAACCACCGTTGTGCACCACCCACAGGTCACCGTCATCGTCCCAGTCCACCTCATCCACGGGGTCGGGCAAGGAAACCTCGAGGGTGACCTGATCGGTATCGAGATCAAGCACCAAGGCACCGCCCGCGTGACCGACCGCCAACAAGGACGCATCGACGTCCAAACGTGCCGCGTTGACGGTCACGTTGAGGTCAACGGCTCGGGTCACCTGATAGGCGCCTCCGTTCCAACGAAGCGCCATGAAGACACCCTCGTCATCGAGGGTCAACACTTCGTCTCCACCGGAAGAGTACCACATCACCACAGGGTCTGGGCCCTGGTGAACCTCGCCTCCATCAATCAAGGAGGCCGTCGCCGACAAAGCGAAGGTTCCGAGGACGAACAGGACCGTGAGCAAGACCGCTCGAAGCGCTCGCATGGCCTGAGATGGACCTCAAGGCCTTGAATGGCTCGTTCCCTCGCTCAGTCCTCATCGGACGGCTCGAGACGTTCCACCGGTGTCAGTTGCTGAGGCGTCATGGTGGTGACCGGCTGGAGGACAGGTGTTCCTTCAACGGCGGAGAGCACCGGCATCGCCGGTTTCAGTTGGGCGGTCGAACGGGGCGTACCAAGGGCATGCAAGGTCCGAACCGGCTTGAGGATGGGGCGATCACCGAAGACCTCTCCACCCGCCTTGACGGGCGTGGTCACGGGTGTTGGAAGCACGGCTTCTCCCACATCACCTGAGGCCTGGTCGAGCATCGCCTCCATTTCGGCTTCGGCCACGTCGTCGTGGGCCTCCTCAAGGACGGCGTCGATGGTGACCTCGGAGGTCTGCACGGGCGTGGGGAGCGTGTTGTCCTCTTCGCTGACGGCTGGCTCAACCGCGGTAGCATCGGTCGCCGGTTCAAGCGGAACGACGTTGGAGGGCAAGCCCGCCTCGGGCTCGACCGACAAGACTGGCGATTGCACCGGTGCAGCCGGGGCCACGACGGGCGTCTTGACCTGCTTGACGGCCCTGACCACCGGTGCGGGCGCTGAGGGAGCCAAGGCCCGTGCAGACGAGGTCGGTGCACGCATGCCTGCAAGCCCCATGCGCGGTTGCTGGGCTTGTGCGGCTTGCGCCATTGGGCCGCGGAGCGTTCGACCAGCTGCTGCACCGAGCGAATCAGGCCGCGCTCCGAGGGCCGCGGCATCGGCCGGGGCCGCTGCTGCGCCGCCTTGACCGGAAATCGATGCAAGCCACTGCTGCCGCTTGTCGATGCGTTGATCCTGGCTCTGGAGTTGGCGCATCTCCGCCTCGCGCTCGGCAAGGGTGGCCTCGTCGGTGGCGATTTCACCTTCAATCTGCGAGGTGATGCTCTCGCGCATTCGCTCCTCGGCCATGGTCTTGAATTCGTCCATTTTCTTGGACAGACCGGAGATGCGATCGCGGATTTCAGCCCGCTTGAGGCCGAGCTGTGCTTCGATTTCGGCGCGGATGCGTGCTTCCTTTCGTCGCACGTCGATGAGGGCCTTGTTGCGCATGATCTCCTCGCGCTTGTCGAGCTGCCGCTCGAGCTGCGTGGCGACTTCGTCCATCTTGCGCTCGCGGAAGGCGTTGAGGCGGTCTTCCATGTCCAACTCAAGTTCGAGCACCGTCTCTTCCTTCAGCAGATCAAGGTCGGTGTCCCAAGCCAACCGCTCGTTGCGCAGGCTGGCGTCCACCTCGGACATGATGGCCTTGCGTGCGGCGGCTTCGCGGCTCTGGAATTCAAGTTCAAGTCGCTCGGTCCACTCTTCGCGCTTGGCCGCGTGCTTGGCTTCCAATTCTTCACGAAGTTGCGCTTCACGCTCGTATCGGAAACGAGCAAGGCGGTTCTGAATCTCGGATTCGCGCGCTTCGCGGTACCGCTCGAAGTCCTCGTTGGTGGTGGCTTCGAGTTCCTCCTCGACCTGGGAACGCAAGGCGTGTTCAACCTCGTCGATGGCCTTGCCGTAACTCAGATCAAAGCGCTCGCGAAGGCGTGCCTTGCGGTCGGAAAGACGCTCAGCAAAGCGCTCTTCGAGTTGTTGTTCGACTTCGTGGCGCAATTCGTCGCGCCGTCGCGCAATGGCCAATTCCACGTCCTCGCGCATGTGTTGTTCGAGGTCCTCGGTGTCCTGTCGAAGACGGACCTCGAGTTCTTGTTGAATCTCTGAGCCAAGGTCGGCCTCCAGCCGCTGGCTGCGTCGGGCGTACTCCGCTCGTAGCGCCGCTTCTCGATGGTTGAGCCGTTGGCGGACCTGCTGCTCCAAGCGGGTCCGGATGCCGTGCCTGAGTTGTTCCTCACGCTCTGCGAGCACGGACTCCTGCTCGTTCTTCAGCCGATCGATCTCGAGGGATTCCAAGGCTTGGTACCGAGATTCCATCTCCTGAGCAATCTCATCTTCAAGCACACGAATGCGACGATGAAGGCGTTGATTTTGCTCGAGTTGGAGGCGCTGCTTCGCCACATCAAGTCGGTGCTCATGCTCCTGCTCGAGTTGCTGGCGAAGGTCGTGCTCGATGCGCCCCTTCTCCTCTTCCATGCGACGATCGGTTTCCACCTCGTAGCGCTGCCGCAGCACCGCCATTTCACGCTCAAGACGCATCAGGTGCTCATCCCGCAATCGACTCTCTTCTCGAGCGATGGCCTCTCGGCCTTCTTCGGCCAATTCGGTCTCCATCGCCTCACGCATTTCACGCTCGACCTGTTGCAAGGTGCGCTCGCGCTCAAGCTCGTACCGCATGGCGAGGTTGCTTTGCTGCGCAAGAACACGCTCGCGCAGTTCTTGGTGACGAAGGCGGCGCTCACGTTGCACTTCACCACGAAGACGCTCTTCTTCGTGGTAACGAGCGCTCACGTGACCTTCCTGTTCAGCGCTGGTGCTGTGGGCCCGAGTGAACTGCCCACGCAAGGCAGAGAGGCTACGACGGTCGTATGCGCCACCGGTCGGCCTCGACTCCGTCATGCGAATCCCATCCCGGCAGCAGGGCTGCCGATGGAGTGCATCCTCGTCTCTTCATACATAAGGTGACTGCCCACGAAGGCCGCACTGCGCACCGGTTTGCAAGCGGTAAGCGAGCGCGGAATGGGTCAGAAGTTGACCACGAAACCCGTGTCGCATGCAGGACAATCGATCTCACGGCGCCCAGGACGGCGACGCATGCGCAGGCGTCGCTCGCACGACGGACACGACACCTCCACCTTCGGAACGGCCGGGGTGAGCAAAAATTCGTCATCGCATGCTCCGCAACGAAGCAAGGCCGGTCGCTCATCCACGCCGCAGACCAGCACCTTGTGGCACGAGGGGCAAGCGACCTTCTCCTCGCGCCATGCTCGACGGGTGCCGGGGTGGTTGACCTTGACCTTGGCATCGCACAGGGTGCAGACCATCTCGCCCAGACCGGTGGGGAGCAGCCCATCGCAGCGAGGACAGGTCAATCCCGGCGGCGCGATGGAAGATTCGACTTCCAGCCGCTCGCTCATGCCACGAGGAGGAACTTCTCCTCTAAGGTCTTCACGACGTGGAACGGAAGCGAGAGGCGAACAGGGTCAAGGAATCGCGCGTGTCGCCAATGATGCCCGAGAAGGTGCCCTTGATGAGCGCCCACCAACCGTCGCTGCCCGCCAATCGGGCCCCGTTGAGGATGACGATGATCACGGACATCTCGTGCACCAACACACCGACCCAGAGGTTGTCGTACCAGTTGTTGATGACCGCGAAGACCAAGACGACCGTGACGCCGATGGAGAACAAGAGGTTGCCCCACAGCGTTCGGTTGGCCGAGCGTGCGAGCGAAATCAACGTGGTGATGAGGCGGGGGTCATCGCCGGGAATCAGCACATCTGCTGCTTCGAGGTTCACCTGTTCGCCGGTACCGACGGCCACGCCGACGTCAGCCTTGGCCAAAGCGCCGGCGTCGTTGAAACCGTCACCGACCATCATCGTCACGTGCGTGCTGCTGCGTTGTTCGACAAAGCGAACCTTGTCTTCGGGCGTCAACTCGCCGTGTGCGGCGTTGGTGGACATTCCAACACGTGATGCAAATTGATCGACGGCCGACTGCAGGTCGCCGGACAGGATCTCAACGTTGACGCCACGGGCATAGAGGTCCTTCACCACCTCGTCGGACCCAGAACGTCCGTCGTCATGCACGAAGGTGAACAAGGCAATGCATTCGCTGCCTCGGACCAACACGCTCGCGCCATGTCCTTCTTTGCTCGAGACGACCAGAGCAGCCGCCAAATCACCCTCGAGGGTGACGCCTTCGGGCAGACGGTCGGGCCGGTACAAGCCGACCGATTCTCCCCGCACCTGGCCTTCGACGCCTGCATGCACGTCCTTCAGTCCTTGAACCGCCGTGGGCTTCAGGCCCTCCTGCTCGAGGAGATCACCGACAGCCAGGGCGTACGGATGCGAGGATGCAACCTCCAAGCCTCCCGCCAAGCGGATGGCCGTGTCACGACGGCGTCCTTTGGCCACCGTGATGGCCCCAATGGTCGGGCGGCCGCTGGTGAGGGTCCCGGTCTTGTCCAAGAGGACGTGATCGACCTTCGCAAGGCGTTCCATGGCATGGCCACCGCGCACGATGGCCCCGAGATGTGCTGCACGGGCAAGGATCGCGGCGTGCGGCATGGGGGCCGCCAAGAGCAAAGCACAGGGACAGGCCACCACCCACAGCAACAACATCGTCGTGATGTCGTTTGGATAGAACACCCGCCAAATCACCACGGAGCCAAAGAGCACGATGGGGACCCAAATCGTGGTGAACCGTTCGACAAGCCCCTGAAGGCGAGGCGGTTCCTCACGGAAGGTGTGCACGGCCTCAATGAGGCCGGACAGGCGCGTATCGTCACCCGTGGCGATGACTTCGATTTCCACAGGACCGCGTTGCAGCACGAGGCCGGCGTTGAGTTCGTCACCAGATTCGACGTCCACCGGGACCGATTCACCGGTGAGCGGGGCCATGTCGAGGCTGCCCGAACCGGCCACAATACGGCCGTCTGCGGGGATGAGTTCTCCAGAACGGATCTGCAGTTTGTCCCCGGCCCGAACCAGATCGATGGGCACTTCTTCCCACTCTTCCACCGTGGGCGGAGGAGCCTGCATCGGCGACATGGTCGAGGGGGCCAAACTGAAGCCCATCGGTTGCGCAATGCCGTGTGTATGCGGCTTGTTGGAGCGTCGAGCGGTGCGGGGCAAGCGGTCAAGTCCACCCTGCATGGCCTCTCTTGCCCGCACCAAAGCGTCGCCTTCCAAGTGCTGCGTGAACGCGACGAGGATGACCACGATGAGTGCTTCCTCCCACATCTTCAGCAGCACAGCACCGATGACCGCCATTGAGGTGAGGACTTGGAAGCCAATCTGGCGGTTGCGCAGACCTGCGGTGGCCTCACGGAACATCTCTGCTCCCCCGATGATGACCGCCAGAACCGCCAAACCACCAAGCAGGAGCTCGGGTGCGTGAAGCACCTCCATCAAAATCACGATGGGGAAGAGGGCGAACGCGAAGGCGCCCCCCACCAGCCGACGTTGGTCGGGGCGAAGGCGGTCTGAATCGGCCAATCCGAGGCTCGGGGCCGCCCCAAGCAAATCGGTCAACGCCGCATCCCGGTCGGATTCAAGGGCGTCCGGCGCATCAGGAAGCAACTGAATGAGCACACGGTCGTCCCGGGTGACTTCAGCATCAAGCACGCCAGGTTGCCGCCGAAGCAAGCGATCCAAGCGTGCCACTGGGACGCCACTCTTGGTGGCCAACGATGATGCTGACACGCCTTTCAGCTGCTGGTGGGGCACGTTTGGCGCATGCCCAAGGGAGCGAAGAACGCGGGCCGCTTCGGCCACGGTTCCCACGGAGAGGTCGATCTGCACGCGGACTTCGCCTGCGGTCGGGGAAACCTGAGGCGCCCAGACTTGATCCAGGTGTTTCAGGGCACGGGTCGCCTTCGAGGCGCAGTCCGGACAATCCATGCCCAAGATGGGCCAGGTGACCTCGTACTGACCGGTGGCCTCGGTCACGATTTCAGCCTCAAGGACCGATGCTCCACTGGCCACCTCCACCGTCGCAGGGGCCGGTTCAGACGTCGGCTCTGGAACGGTTGTCTGAGGAACAGGGGTGGCGGTGACCGCGCCATCAACGATGTCGATGAAGACCTCCTCTTCATCCACCATGACTCCTCCGTATGGCCCGTTTCTCATCAACCCTCCCACCAACGTCACCGCCATCCATCAGCACGCGCGAACCCCTAAGGAGGAGGACAACCCGGTGTTCAGCATGGCGTGGCTTCCCGAAGGATGGACACCAGCATTGGTCGCGGTGGACATCGATGGAACCCTGACCGATGCGAACAAATTGCTTCACGTCGGGGCCGTTGAAGCCCTACGGGCGCTCGAAGCGGCCGGCATCCCGGTGATCATTTGCACAGGAAACACACGACCGATCGCCTATGGGCTATGGCGCTTTATTGGCCTGAGCGGCCCGCTGGTCTGCGAAAACGGCGGTGTGCTGTGGTACCCCGACGGCACCGTCGTGCTGCGCGCCGAAGGACGCGAAGCAGAAGAGGCCTGCCGTTGGGTCGCCGAGCAACTTCCTGGCATCGACGCAAACGGCATTGCCACCAACCGATGGAGGGAGTCAGAATGGTGCCTCAAAACCGACGAAGACATGGAAGCCATTCAGGCCGCTCTGGCCAATTCACCATGGTCGCACCTTACGGTGCTACGAACTGGATTTGCCATTCACGTCATGGACCCGTGCCTGTCGAAGGGTCAAGGCCTGTCGGCGGTGCTCGAACGCCTCGGCGTGGCACCAGAAGACGTCCTCGCCGTCGGTGATGCGCCAAACGATCTGAGCATGTTCGAATTGGTCGGGTGGTCCGTCGCCGTCGGCGGTGCGTTCCCTGAAGTTGAAGCCGTGGCTTCGATGTGCTCTCCAGAACCTCACGGCGCCACCTTCCCACCGCTGGTGGAGGCGATTTTGGCCCAGAAAAAGGCCGAGGGGTGACTTGATAACCGACCGGTACAGCGTCGATTTTGCACGCGGGGATCGCCAAGCTTGGTCAACGGCGCTGCGTTCAGGTCGCAGTCCTCAACGGTTCGCAGGTTCGAATCCTGCTCCCCGCACTTTCGATTCCACATCGCTTGCATGCCCCTTTTTGGGACGAAGAAACGAGATGGATGAAGCATGATTGGGACGGTAAAGATGGTGACGGAGGCAGGATTCGAACCTGCGAAGCCTTAGCAGAGGATCTTGAGTCCACCCCCTTTGACCGCTCGGGAACTCCGTCGTATGGTTCACCGC
>MDSZ01006454.1_pt1 | contig 14596 bp, 12 predicted proteins | sample 811201 | NCBI WGS metagenome assembly MDSZ01 (sample SAMN05326647, study PRJNA326480) | marine metagenome | isolation source: seawater | place: Indian Ocean: North | collected 2010
TATAGCTTCAACAATGCATCCTTAGAAAAAATGATAAAAGACTATTCTTCTGTATACGCGGTAACAGACGAAAAGTTTAAAAAAGATGAGTTTGATAAAAAAGTAGATAAAAAAAATCAAATGATTACAAAAGGTATTGAAGTAGGACATATTTTTTATTTTGGTGATAAATATTCAAAACCATTAAATTGTTTTGTAGACAATCAAGACGGTAAAAAAAATGCATTAAAAATGGGTTCTTACGGTATTGGAGTATCAAGATTAGTTGGAGCAATAATTGAAGCAAAATACAACAATGAATTCATGAAGTGGCCTAAATCAGTTTCACCTTTTGATGTAGTAATTATTCCTAGCTTCGGTAAAAATAACAATGAAAACCTTTCAAAATCAATTAAAATTTACGAAGATTTAAAAAAACAAAATATTGACGTATTGTTAGACGATGTTGATGAGAATATGTCACAAAAATTTAAAAAACACGATTTAATTGGAATACCTTATCAAATTATTGTTGGATCAAAATCAATAGACAATAAAGTTGAATTTAAAGAAGTCAATTCAGAAAGCTCATTTTTAGAATTGAAAGATATTAAATCTAAACTTATAAAATAAATTGTTTACCCAGACTGAAAGACTAATAGCTATCAGAAACTTAAGACCTAAAAGAAAACAAGGTTTTCTTAAAATAATATCTTTATTTTCTTTTTTAGGAATAATGTTGGGTGTATCTATTTTAATTATAGTAATGTCTGTAATGAATGGATTTAGAGCAGATTTAACCGATAAGATCATAGGATTAAATCCTCACTTAATTCTACAAATTAATAACAAAAAAGATCTCAATAGTATAAAAAAAAACTTAACTTTTAAATATAAAGAGATTAACATTACCGAAACCATCAGCGGTGAAGGAATTATTCTAACAAATAATAAAGCTAAAGGCATCTTAATTAAAGGAATAAAAGAGAGTGAAAAATCTCAATCCTTTTTAAATAAAGAAATTATCAAAGGAAGTCTAAATGATTTTATTTCAGGCACAGTTATGGTAGGAGGCGAACTTGCTTACAATTTGAATTTAAAAATTGGGGATAAAATAAATATTGTTTCATCGTCTTTTATAGAAACACCATTTGGAAGTGTACCAAAACAAGAAAATTTTTTAATAGCAGGCATTTTTAATAGTGGTTTCTATGAGTTCGATCAAAATTTAATTTATATCGAGTTAAATGATAGTAAATCTATCTTTGAAAGAGATGAAGGGAGTTTAGATTTAGAGCTTTTTTTAAAAGATCCGTTTTTAGCTGAAAAATACAAAAAAGAGATAAAAAGTTTAAATCCAAATATTTTTATTTCATCGTGGTCAGAAATGAATAAGTCTTTTTTTAACGCTCTAAAGGTTGAAAGAAATGTTATGTTTATAATACTTACTTTAATAATTATAGTTGCTGCCTTTAACATCATTTCTGGCTTAACAATTTTAATTAAAAATAAAACTAAAGAAATTGCTATTATCAAAACATTAGGACTATCAGAGCATTCAATTATAAAATCTTTTTTTTTAACAGGCTTTACAATAGGTTTTTTAGCTACTGTCGCTGGCGTTTTCTTGGGGATAGCATTTTCTTTTTACATAGATGAAATTAGAAATTTTTTATCTATGGTATTTGGTATAAATATTTTTCCCTCTGATGTTTATTATTTAGAGAAGATGCCTAGTGAAATTAATTTAGTATCTGTGGGGATTGTATTTTTTCTATCTCTGATAATCACTTCTTTAGCTTCATATTTTCCAGCAAAAACTATTTCAAAAATGAAAACAACCGAGGCAATTAAATATGAATAAAACCATTTTAAATATAAAGAATTTAAAAAAAGACTTTATCCACCAAAATGGAAGAATAGAAGTACTAAAAAATTTAAATTTTGTATTAAAAAAAGGTGAGTTAGTTGCTTTAACAGGTCCATCGGGATCTGGAAAATCCACTTTATTACATTTAATCGCTCTTCTGGAAAAACCTACATCAGGGAAAATTTATTTTTCAGATATAAACATGAATAAGTCAAGCGACAAAGAAGTGAATAAAATTAGAAAATATAATATTTCATTAATATTTCAAAATAATAATCTTATTTCCGATCTTAATGTTATCGAGAATGTTATGCTTCCATTATTAATAAGAAATGAAAATCACAAAAAAAGTTTTGATAAAGCTAAAAATATTTTAGCTACGGTAAATCTCACGAAGAGATGGAATTTTTTTCCTAGTGACTTATCTGGAGGTGAACAACAAAGAGTTGCAATTGCTAGATCATTAATTGCTGAAACAGATTTAATTTTAGCAGACGAGCCCACAGGAAATTTAGACTTTAAAACCTCAAGAGAAATATTTAATTATTTTCTCAAACTAAAAAAAATGAAAAAAACTATTTTGTTTGCAACTCATAATAGAGAACTTGCTAACAAAGCTGATTATAAGTTGAGTATTTCTAATGGTAATATAAAAAGGGTAAATGGGAAAAAATGATCCTCAATTTATTAATTTAAAAATACATTCTCAATATTCAATTTGTGAAGGCGCAGTAAAAATTGATGAACTAGCTGATTATTGTAAAAATAATAAAATTAAAGCTATAGGATTGTGTGATAGTTTAAATTTGTGTGGCGCCTTAGAGTTTGCAGAAAAAATTAGTAAAGCAGGCACTCAACCAATTATTGGCTCACAAATAAATTTTAAAATTGATAACTTAATAGGTAAGCTTCCAATATTTGCAACTACAGAAGAAGGATACAAAAACTTAACTAAATTATCATCTCTGAGTTATCTTAAAAGTGAGGTAGATTCAGAACCTCACTGTAAATTAAATGATTTATTTAATCATAAAGATGGTTTAGTTGTGCTTTCTGGCACCGTCAATGATTTGTTTGGAAAACTTTTTAAAATAAATAAATTAGATTATATCAAAGAATTATTTAAAAAATTTAATAAAGATTTTTATAATAATTTTTATTTAGAAATACAAAGGCATCATGAAAATGGTGAAAAGAATTATGAGCATTTTTTAATTTCAATTTCTTCAGAACTTGAGCTACCCCTTATTTCCTCTCAAGAAATATTTTATATTAATGAGGAAATGGCAGAGGCCCACGACGCTCTAATTTGCATTGGAGAAAAAGCTTTTGTTGACGATAAAAATAGAAAAAAATATAGATACAATCATTATTTGAGAGACTCAAATTATATCAAAGAATTATTTAGAGATATACCTGAAGCATTAGAAAATAATTATAATTTTCCAAAAAAATTTAGTTTTAAACCAAAAAAAACAAGCCCGATTTTACCAAGTCTAAAATTAGAGAAAAATAAAACAGTTGAAGACGAGCTTCTACTTCAAGCTCAACAAGGTTTAGATAATAGATTTAAAAATTTTATATCTTTGAGAAATAAAGATAAAGATCAAGAAAAACTTAAAAAATTATACAGTGAAAGACTTAAACATGAGATTAATATTATAAACTCTATGAATTATCCTAGCTATTTTTTAATCGTTTCAGATTACATCAAGTGGGCAAAAAAAAATTCTATTCCTGTAGGGCCCGGAAGAGGTTCAGGAGCAGGTTCTTTAGTAGCTTACTGTTTAGATATAACCGATCTAGATCCAATTGAGTTTGATCTAATCTTTGAGAGATTTTTAAATCCTGATAGAATATCAATGCCGGACTTTGATATAGATTTTTGTGAGGAAAAAAGAGATCAAGTTTTTGAGTATCTTAAAAAAAAATATGGCAGCGGAGTAGCTCATATTATTACTTTTGGAAAGTTTAAAGCCAGAATGGCGTTAAGGGATATTGGACGAGTTTTGGGTTTGCCTTATGGTCATGTAGATAAGATTTGTAAAATGATCCCTTTTGACCCTTCCAGACCTTTAACCCTGCAAGAGTCAATTAATAGAGAACCTAGATTTCAAGAGGAGATTAAACAAAATTTAAAAGTAAAAAAACTTATTGAGCTATCGTTGAAGTTGGAGGGATTAAATAGAAACATGGCAACTCATGCGGCTGGTGTTGTAATAGCAGGAAAAGAACTTTCAGATCAAATACCTTTGTATATAGATCGATCTTCAAAGCTTCCTTTACCATCCACACAGTATGATATGTATTCCTCAGAAAATGCAGGCCTAGTCAAATTTGATTTGCTTGGACTAAAAACTCTTACCGTAATAGACAAAACAGTCAAAATGATTAACAAAAAAGGAATAAATTTAGATATATCTAAAATTGATCTTAAAGATGCGAGGGTTTTTGATCTTTTATCTACAGGTGAAACAACAGGATTGTTTCAACTAGAAAGCACAGGAATGAGAGAAGCAATTAAACAAATGAAACCAAATAAATTTGACGATATTATTGCGTTGGTTGCTTTATATAGACCAGGTCCCATGAGCAATATTCAAATTTATAACGATTGTAAAAATGGTTTTAAAGAACCTGAATATATACATCCCAATCTAAAAGATATTTTGCAACCAACTTATGGAATTATAATTTATCAAGAACAAGTGATGCAAATCGCTCAGATACTAGCTGGCTTTTCAGCTGGAGAGGCAGACATATTAAGAAGAGCAATGGGTAAAAAAAAACGTGCGGAATTAGAAAGACAAAAAGAAAGATTCGTTAACGGAGCGGTAAATAATGGTATTAAAAAAGATCTTGCTAATTATATTTTTACAAAAATTGAACCCTTTGCGGAATACGGTTTCAACAAAAGCCATGCAGCAGCTTACGCTTTAATTGCATACCAGACTGCATATTTAAAAACCTATTACAAAGAGGAATTTATTGCTTCTACTATGTCTACAGAAACAAATAATACAAATAAATTAAGAGAATTTGTAGATGAATTAAAAAGGTTAAACGTGAATGTTGTAAGGCCTAATTTAAACAAGTGTTTTGCAGATTTTAGAACTTCTAAAAATACAATTTTGTATGGTTTAGGAGCTATCAAAAACGTTGGCAACGAAGCAGTTTCAAATCTTGTAATTGAAAGGGAAAAAAATGGTAAATTCGTATCACTTATGGATTTTATAAAAAGAGTAAATCCAAAGGATATTAATAAATTACAATTAGAGGGTTTAGTTAAATCAGGTGCATTTGATGAAATTGAAAAAAATAGAAAAGGAATTTTCGACACAATACCAAAATTAATTCAATTAAATAAGATTTATTACGAAGAAAAAGTAAGTAAACAAAGCAATTTATTCGAAAGCGGGGATGTTACAAAAATCGAACGATTAAAATTGAATACGGACAAATCATGGGATAAAAAAACTCTTCTTTCTGAAGAATTTAAATCTTTGGGATTTTATATCTCGGACCATCCACTTAATAATTACAAAAATATTTTTTCACAATTAAATATTAAATCTTATAAGGATTTTATAATTGATAAAAAAAAAGAGGGATTAATAGCCGGCACACTAATGACCATACAAGAAAAAAAAAGTTCAAAAGGAATTCCTTTTGCAATAGCTAAATTTAGCGATAATTTTGGGGAGTACGAACTTTTTATATTTTCTGAAATATTAATTAAAAATAGAGACATTTTAAAAGAGGGAGAATCTTTTGTTATTACCTTATTTAAAGATATAAACGGCGATCAAAAAAGAGTTAATGTAAAAAAAATTGTTCCTTTAGACAATTTAATAAACGATAATTATAAAAAAGTATTTATCGAAATTGACGAAAATCATGATTTCCAGGAACTTAAAAAATTATTAAAAGATAAAGGTGAGACCGAAGTTCAATTAATCATTAAACAAAACAACAAAAAGTTCATAATTAAACTTGAAAATCCAAGAAAATTTGATTTAAAACTATTTAATGAAGTGAAAAATAGAGAATATGTAAAAAAAATAACCTTTTAAATACTTGCTTTTCAGATAAATAAATTATAATAAAGTTTAATTTCGCACACAACTTTAAGGGTTATTACCCCCCGGTCCTTTTTGGAGCAGTTGTGGTGGATTAACCGGAAAAATGAAAGTACCAGAAGTAAACATAAAACAACTATTGGAAGCAGGTGTTCACCTAGGCCATAAAACCCTTAGATGGAATCCAAAAATGAAAAAATTTATTTTTGGTGAAAAAAATTCAATTCATATAATCGACCTAACTCAAACAGTAAATTTTATCAAATCAGCCTTAGTAGAAGTTCATAAATGTATAGCTTCAGGTGGAAAAATTTTAATAGTTTCAACAAAAAAACAAGCTTCTGAACAAGTAAGCGCTCTTGCGAAAGAAACTTCACAATATTACGTGAACTACAGGTGGCTAGGTGGCATGTTAACTAATTGGAATACAATACAAAACTCAATCAAAAGACTAAAACAACTAGAGGATCAGCTTTCAAAAGATAACATGGGATTTACTAAAAAAGAAATCATAAAGTTTGGGAAAGAAAAAGATAAACTGCAAAGATCATTGGGTGGTATAGCAGAAATGAAAAAACTTCCCAATATAATTTTTATAATAGACACTAATATTGAGTCTTTAGCTGTGAATGAGGCTAAAAAATTAGGAATACCTATAATTGCAGTGTTAGATACAAATTCTGATCCTACGGGAATTGAATTTCCTATTCCTGGTAATGATGATGCAAGAAGGTCAATTAACTTGTACTGCGATCTCTTATCTAACACAATTAAAGATGCTGAAAAACATATTGCAGAAAATACGGAAGAAAAATCATCACCTAAAATTGAATCAAAAAAAAATAAAAATAAAATTGTTAAGTCAGAAAAAAAAACTTCACAAAAAAAATAAAATAAAATCAAATTAGATGTCAAATAAAGATTTATTAGATAATGTTAAAAAATTAAGAGAACTAACTGGCGTTGGTTTTAAAGATTGTAAAATTGCAATAGAGGAAAACAACGGGGATATTGAAAAGTCTGTAGAATTTTTGAGAAAAAAAGGTATTGCAAAAGCCTCTAAAAAAATGGGAAGGAATGCCTCTGAAGGTTTGGCATTGGTTCATAGTGAGTCAGACATGGTTTCTGCTATAGAAATAAATAGTGAAACAGATTTTGTTGCTAAAAATAAAGATTTTTTAAATTTTTGCAAAGAAATCTCTAAAATAAATTTTAAAGTATTAGGAAACATCAATAAACTAAAATTATCAAAGATGGAAAATGATAAAACCGTAGAAGAAAATTTAATATCCTTAATAGCAAAAATTGGAGAAAAAATTACAATAAGAAGATCTAAATTTTTTGATAAGGAGGGTGGAACTAATTTTTTTTATATCCATTCTGCTGTTGAAAAAAATATTGGAAAAATCGTCTCAGTAGTTAAAATATTAAATACCAATAATGAAGACTTAGGGCAAAAAATTGCTATGCACATTGCAGCTACAAGTCCTTTAGGAATTGACAAAAAAGATCTTAAAAAGGAAATTATTGATAAAGAATTAGAAATAATAAAAGCTGAACTAGCAAACTCAGGAAAAAAAGGGGATATTGCAGAAAAAATATCTACTGGAAAAATTAATAAATTTATATCTGATAACACTTTATTAAATCAAATTTGGATAATGGATCCGAAAAAAAAGGTTTCAGATATACTTAAAGAAAATAAAATTAAAGAGGATATTAAAATTATTGACTTCATAAGATTTAAAGTTGGAGAAGGTATTTAAATGAGTTCTGAATTTAATGAAAAAAATTATTCAATTAAAATGGATAAAACAATTCAATCTTTTAAAAAAGAAATATCCACTTTAAGAACTGGACGAGCCAATTCATCAATGCTCGATATGATAAAAGCTGATGTTTATGGACAAATGATGCCAATTAATCAACTCGCTACAATTTCAGTTCCAGAAGCTAGATTGATAACAGTGCAAGTCTGGGACAAATCCAATGTTAGTTTAATAGATAGTGCGATACAAAAATCAGAGCTTGGAGTAAATCCTCAAATTGATGGACAATTAATTAGAATTAGAATTCCAGATTTGACAGAGGAAAGAAGAAAAGAACTAATTAAAATATTAAAAAATATGACTGAAAAAAATAAGGTTTCAATAAGAAATATCAGAAGAGAAGCTAACGAAGAATTAAAAAAGAAATTGAAAGAAAAAAAAATAACTGAAGATGAAAATAAGAACTTCGAAAAAAGCACACAAAAACTTACAGATGATCATATCTTAACAATCGAAAAAATAATGTCTGAAAAAGAAAAAGAAGTTTTACAACTATGAACAAACTTAACCACGTTGCCTTCATAATGGATGGAAATGGGCGATGGGGAAAGAAGAAAAAAAAAAGTAGAAATTTTGGACATTATGAAGGGGTCAAAACAGTAAAAAAAATTGTAGAAAGTTGCATTAAATTTAAAATTCCAATAGTTACCTTTTACGTTTTTTCTACAGAAAATTGGAAAAGACCAAAAACTGAAATAAACTTCTTGTTCAACTTGGTGAACTCATATTTTAAATCTGAATTACAAAATGTAATTAAAAATGGTATACGAATTAATATAATTGGAGAGTTAAGTAAACTTCCTAATAAATTAAAAAAAGTCCTAAAAGTAACTGTAAAAAAAACTCAAAATAATAAAAAAATATTAGTTAATCTTGCTTTAAATTATGGATCTAAACAAGAACTAATTCACACAATAAAAAAGATTAAAAACAAAAAAATTTCTGAAAATATAGTTAAAAATAATTTATATACTAAAAACCTTCCTGATCCGGAAATTCTTATAAGAACTGGAGGCAAAAAGAGGTTAAGTAATTTCATGTTATGGCAATTAGCTTACACAGAATTATATTTTCTTGATAAACTCTGGCCTGATTTTATGCCTATTGATTTAAACAAAATATTAAAACATTATAATAAAATTAAGCGAAACTTTGGAGGAATATAATTGAAGTCAGAAATTTTTAAAAGAATTAATACAGGTTTACTTTTATTTTTAATCTTAATATTAATGTTTATAAGCAAAATAATTTATCTTTTTGCAATAATGATAATTTTTTCATTATCTTTTGTTGAATTTTCTCAGTTATCTAAAATCATATTAAAAAAAAAATTTATTAAACAATTTTTTATAAACTCAGCTTTTATTTTTTATATGTTTTTTTTACTTTTAGTCTTTATTTTTGGACTAAATGATATTCATTTTAAAATAATCTTATTTGTTGTTTTATTAATCTGTATATCTTCTGATATTGGAGGTATTCTTTTTGGTAAAATATTTAAGGGTCCAAAATTAACAAAGATAAGTCCCAACAAAACTCTTTCAGGTTGCTTTGGGTCATTTCTTCTATCAATAATTATGAGTTTGTTTTTACTTTCTTATATATTTAATACAGAACTTATTAGTAATATTTTAATTGGGTTTTTCATTTCTTTAGGTGTTCAGTTGGGTGATTTATTTTTTTCATTTCTAAAAAGAAAAGCGTCGTTAAAAAACACTGGAAACATTTTACCTGGACATGGAGGAATTCTAGATAGAATAGACGGTGTCTTATTAGGAATGCCAATAGGTCTTACTTATGTTTTAGTTAAGGTATTTACAGGATGAAAAAGAAACTTTCTATTTATGGATGCACTGGCTCTATCGGTGACTCAACATTTAAATTATTTAAAAAAAATAATAAAGAATACCAATTTTATATACTAACTGGTTTTAAAAATTATAAAAAAATTAAATATATCATAAAAAAATATAAACCAACTTTTTTTGTTATATTTGACAATCAAACATTTTTCAAAATAAAGAAAGAGTATAGTAAAAAGGATGTAAAAATATTAAATTCGAAAGAATTTCAAAGCTTTAGATTTAAAAAATCTGATATATCCATCTTGGCTATTCCAGGTATCGCAGGTTTAAATCCAACACTGAGCGCAATAAAATTTAGTAAAAAAATTCTTGTTGCAAACAAAGAGTCAATAATTTGTGGTTGGGAATTAATTAACAAATGTATTAAAAAATATAAAGTAAAGATACTACCAGTAGACTCTGAGCATTTTTCTATTTTAAAATTAATCAATAATTTAGATAAAAAATATATTGAAAAAATTTATTTAACTGCCTCTGGCGGCCCTTTCCTAAATTATCCGTTAAGTAAAATGAGAAAAATTTTACCATCTCAAGCTATTAATCATCCAAAATGGAAAATGGGAAAAAAAATATCAGTAGACTCAGCAACTCTCATGAATAAGATTTTTGAAGTAATTGAGGCACATAAGTTATTTTCGATTGAATTAAAAAAAATAGATATTCTAATACACCCACAATCTTTAGTTCATGCAATAGTAAAGTTTAAAAATGGTTTATATAAATTTTTATATTTTGAAACAGATATGAGCATTCCTATAGGTAATGCACTTTTTTCAGAAAAGTTTGAGTTGAATAAAATTAAAAATATTCATAAGAAAAATAACAAAAATTCTTTAGCTGAAAATTTGAACTTTTTAAAAGTAGATGTAAAAAAATTCCCAGCAATTAAGTTAAAACCTATATTGGACAAACATAGCTCACTGCCTATAATCCTAAATGCAGCTAATGAAATATTTGTTGATCAATTTTTAAAAAAAAATATGAGTTTTTGCTCAATTATTAATTATTTGTTTAATGTTTTAAAAGACCCAAAAATGAGAAAATATGCTATAAAAAAACCCTCAAATTTAAAAACTATATTAACTGTTGATGAATGGGCAAGAACAAAAGCAATGGCAATTTTAAAAAGTAAAATTAAATGAAAAAAATTTTTATAATTATATCTCTATTTTTGTTATCAAACAGTCTTTCTGCAGAAATAATAAAAAGAATTGATATCGCAGGAAATGAAAGAGTTAGTGATGAGACAGTAAAAGTGTATGGAGAAATCTCGCTTGGTCAGAATGTAGATAATTTAAAAATTAACAATATTATAAAAAATCTATACTCAACTAATTTTTTCGAAGATATAGATGTTTCAATGTCTGATGGAACGTTATTTATAAAATTAAGTGAACATCCAGTTATAAACGAGATTATTATAGTCGGTGAAGAGACAAACAAATATAAAGATGCTATAAAAAAAAATATAAAGTCAAAAAAGAATGGTCCCTACGTAAAATCTTTAATTGTTGATGACGAATTGATTATTAAAAAACTATATTCTAGTTTAGGATTTAATTTTTTAGAAATAAAATCAAAAGTAGAAACTTTTCCAAAAAAAAGGGTTAATGTTTATTTTGAAATAGAAAAAGGTAAAAAAACTAAAATTTCAAAAATTAATTTTAAGGGAGATAGAAAATTAAGAGATAGAAGATTAAGAGATATAATTACATCACAAGAAACAAAGTTTTGGAAGATTTTAACGAGAAATACCAATCTAAATAAATCAAATATCGCTTTAGATAAAAGATTGCTTACCAACTATTATAAATCAATTGGATATTACGATGTAAAAGTTATTTCTGAAATTGTAGAATTAAAAGAAGACTTTCAAGCAGAAATTACTTTTAATATAAATGCTGGCACCAGATATAAAATTAGTAAGATAAGCACTAAAGTCGATCCTGTTCTAGACAAAAAATTATTTTTACCGTTAAACAAAATTTATAATAAATCTATTGGAAGTTATTATTCTCCATTCACAGTTAAAAAGTTATTGGATGAATTAGATTTGATAATAAGTAATGAAGATCTTCAATTTATTGAACATAACGTTAATGAAATTGTTAAAGATGATACAATAGAACTAGTAATTAATGTGCTTGAAGGTCAAAAAATTATTGTAGAAAAAATTGATATCTTAGGTAACTCAGTTACAAACGAAACTGTAGTTAGAAGTTCACTCCTTTTAGACGAAGGAGATCCATATAGTAAAGTAAAAGTTGATAAATCTATATCACAAATAAAAGGAAAAAGAATTTTTGGCTCTGTAAAAGAAACAACTACTGACGGTTCAACGCCAAATTCTAAAAAAATTGAGATAGTTGTTGAGGAAAAGCCTACAGGCGAGATAAGTGCAGGAGCAGGGATAGGGACTGACGGTGGATCATTTGCTTTTAGTATTACAGAAAATAATTGGTTAGGAAAAGGAGTTCAACTCTCTGCAGCAGCTGAAGTAAGAGAAGACTCGATCAAAGGTTCTTTGTCTTATACAGACCCTGATTTTAATTTTACCGGTAGAGAACTATCCTATTATTTAAAAAACGTAACAAATGATGAGTCAGATTCAGGTTATGAAAATAAAATTCTTGGAGGAGGAGTAAACCTTTCTTATGAGCGATTTAAAGATATCTATTTTGCTCCAGGTTTAAGTATAACCTACGATGATTTAACTGCAGATAGTACCGCTTCCGATTTATTAAAAAAACAAGCAGGAACTACAACAGATTTGTTATTTGACTACTCATTCACAACAGATAAAAGAGATAGAAGATTTATGCCAACAGGAGGATATTTAACGACTTTTTATCAAGAATTACCACTTTATGCAGATCAACCACACATAAAAAATAGTTTTTCAACAAGACATTATAAAGAAATTAATGAAGATATTATAGGAGCTCTAAAGTTTGGTGTTTCAGCAATAAATGGAATTAACGATGAAGATGTAAGAATAAGTCAAAGATTAGAATTAAATTCTCGGACACTTAGAGGTTTCGAACAGGGAAAAGTAGGTCCTAAAGATGGAAACAACTTCATAGGAGGAAATTATACAACTTCTGTTAATTTAGAAGCTAATTTTCCAAATTTTTTTCCTGAAAAAAGCAATGCAGAAATCGGTTTATTTTTAGATGCTGGTAATGTTTGGGGCGTAGATTATAGTGATACAATCGATGACTCTAATAAATTGAGATCTACAATTGGATTAAACACTAGTTGGCTTTCTCCAGCGGGTCCCATGTCTTTTATTTTTTCTAAAAATATAACCAAAGCATCAACTGATGTTGATCAAACTTTTAATTTCAGATTAGGAACAACATTTTAATGCGTAAAACACTTCAAATTATCATATTTTTTTTAATTTTATTATTTCCAATAGAAAAAAAACTTTTAGCTAACGATATTTATTTTGTAGATTATTCAAAAGTTATGAATGAAAGTATTGCCGGAAAAAAAGCTCAGTCTTCTTTAAAAAAACTTTTAACCGACTCAAATAAAAAATTTAATGATACAGCAAAAAAATTAAAGGAAGAGGAAAATAAAATTATTAGTCAAAAAAATGCTCTTACAAAAGAGGAGTACAAGAAAAAAGCTGATGCATTAAGAAAGAAAGTTTTTGATCTAAATAAACAAAGAGAAAAAAGTATTAAAGATGTGGCTAGAAAAAGAAAAAAAGCTGGCGATGAAATGCTTAAAAATCTCAACCCCATTTTAGGAAAATATATGCAAGAAAACAATATTTCAGTTGTTATTGACAAAAAAAACGTACTAATGGGAGACAAAAAATTTGAAATAACTAGTCAAATTATAGAAATTTTGAATAAGGAATTTAAATCAATTAATTTAAATTAATGTCCAAAAATATTTTTTTTGAAAGTAAAGGACCATTTAAATTAAATATTTTATTTCCAAAAATCTCAACTTCAAAAATAAAAATTAAAGATATTAAAACTTTAGATAAAGCAGAAAATGAAGATTTAACCTTTTTTGACTCACTTAATTACAAAAAATTAGCTGAAAAAACAAAAGCAAGTTGTTGCATTACTAAAGAAAGTTTAAAAAAATATTTACCTCATACATGTGAAGCAATAATCGTAAAGAGTGTATTATTTGAATTAGCAAGGATCACTTTAAGATTTTACCCTTTAGCTGATTTAGACTATCCTGATAAATCAATAAAAAAACCGCAAAAATCAAAATTTCTAGGAGTTAAATTTGGTAATAATGTTTTTGTTGGAAAAAATGTAAAAATAGGTAAATCATCTATAATAGGAAGTAATACAATTATTGAGAATAATGTCTCAATTGGCAAAAATTGTGTAATTGGTTCTCAGGTTATGATTAAAAATTCAATAATAGGTAATAATGTTGTCATTCAAGATGGAGCTAAAATTGGATTGAAAGGTTTCGGATTTATCCCATTAAAAGAAAAAAATTTTAGAATTCCACATATCGGTAAAGTAGTTCTTGAAGATAATGTTGAAATAGGTGCTTCTTGTACTATTGATAGAGGATCAATTGGTGATACTTTAATTGGAAAAAATACTTTTTTGGATAATCAAGTTCATATGGCACATAATGTTAAAATTGGTGAAAATTGTATGATAGCTGGTCAAGTAGGATTTGCCGGTAGTTCTACACTTGGAAATAATGTTTCTATTGGAGGCCAAGCTGGGGTCTCAGGACACTTAAAAATTGGAAATAACGTTAAAATTGGTGGTGGAAGTGGTGTAGTAAAAGATATACCTGATGATACTACTGTAATGGGATACCCAGCAGTTCCACTAAAAGAATTTTTAAAAAAAAACTAAAATGATTAAAAAAGACTCTATAGATAGAAAAGAAATTGAGCAATTGCTTCCACATAGAGCACCTATGTTACTTATAGATAAGTTGACAAAGATTGTTCACTTAAAGTCTGCTACTGCAATA
>MDSZ01143574.1_pt1 | contig 14595 bp, 13 predicted proteins | sample 811201 | NCBI WGS metagenome assembly MDSZ01 (sample SAMN05326647, study PRJNA326480) | marine metagenome | isolation source: seawater | place: Indian Ocean: North | collected 2010
AGCAGCCTGCCGACGGGCATCGCGCTGGTGCCGAATTCCTCGGCAAACCCGGTGGCGCGGTCGTCGTTCTGGTCGGCAACCGCCGCCAGCGCGCCGAGCGAGGCAAGATTGCGAGCCAGATTCCGGCCCCACATGCCGCAGCCAATCAATCCGATGCGTGTCATCGCCACCTGTTCCCGGACGCCAATCAAGACGCCCATGGAGACGCCCATGGAGACGTCTTTGAAGACGTTTGTGAATCCGTCGCCTGTCCGCCGTCCTAGGCCACATATAAAGGGCGGTCAATCGTTGCATTCTGTTACATGATGGCGCGGTGATGAATAAGCCATTGTGTCCGCCCTTATGCATCATGGCATCGAGGATGGCATGGAGGGTGGCGACGGCTTGACAAAACGCGGCGGGGATTTATCTGTCAGCGGGTTACAGATCATTGCCGGAGACGAAACCATGGACGCCTCTTCCGCCTTCAAGGACAGCCTTCCCACTACGCCGGAAAGCCTGATCGAAACGCTTTCCGGGGCCAGCATCGAGATGACGCGTCACGAACATCCGCCGCTCCGCACGGTCGAGGATTCCAAGGCCCTCCGCGGCCAGATGGACGGAACGCATGTGAAGAACCTCTATCTTCGCGATCGCAAGAAGCGGAATTTTCTGGTGGTCGCCCAGGAAGACCGTGACATTGATCTGAAGGCCCTTCAGGACAAGATCGGCGCCGACCGGCTGTCCTTCGGCAGCGCCGACCGGCTGTTCGAGTTCCTTGGCGTGCGCCCGGGCGCGGTCAGCCCCTTCACCCTGATCAATGATTCCGATCACCGGGTGCGGCTAGCGCTGGACAGCGGGCTGATGGAAGCCAAGATGCTGTATTTCCACCCGCTGGTGAATGACCTGACGCTCGGCGTGACGCCGGACGGGCTGCGCCGGTTCCTGGCCATCACCGGCCATGACCCTGTGATGGTCACGCTGTAACGCCGCGCCCATCCGCCGGCGTCGACACTGCACCTTGTTTTGAGGGATGTGATGCCTAAATTCAACAGAGACCCGTTCATCACCTTTGCCGTCCGGACCGCGGGTGGCCCCATCTTTCAGCAAATGGAACCTGCGCCATCATGGACCAGATGATTTCAGCACAGCAGACGGCGCCGGTTGACGTCACGATCGACAATTTCATGGCCGAGGTCATCGAGGGGTCGAAGGCAACGCCGACAGTGGTGCAGTTCTGGGCGCCATGGTGCGGGCCGTGCAAGCAGCTTGTCCCGGTGCTGGAAAAGGTCGTCGGGGCGAATGCCGGCAAGGTCCGCATGGTGCGGGTCAATATTGACGACAATCAGCAGATCGCGCAGCAGATGCGTGTCCAGTCGGTCCCCACGGTCTATGGTTTTGTCGATGGCCAGCCGGTTGACGGTTTCGCCGGCGCGCAGCCTGAATCAAACGTCAAGCAATTCATTGAAAAGCTGGTGTCGATGGGCGGCGCCGGGGCCGATATCGAGGCCATGCTCGAGGCTGCCGAGGCGTCGCTCGCCGCCGGCGATCACGGCACCGCGATGATGCAGTTCCAGGAGGTGATGGGGGCAGCGCCGGAATCCGTCGCCGCGCTGGCGGGCGTGGTGCGCTGCCTCAGCGCCAGCGGCGACATCGCCGGTGCGCGCGAGGTCATCGACCAGCTGAATGACGAGTACCGAGACGATCCGGCGATGGCGTCTGCCATTGCCGCGGTCGAGCTGGCGGAAAAGGCGTCGGAATCAGCCGGTGAGCTGGGGGCGGCGCGCGCCGCCGTCGAGGCAGACCCAACCGATCTGGCCGCCAGGCAGGAATATGCGCTGGCGCTCTATGCTGTCGGTGAAAATGCCGAGGCGATGACGCAACTTCTCGAATCCATCCGCATCGAGCGTGGGTGGAATGATGATGCGGCGCGGCTTCAGCTTCTGGAATTCTTTGCCACGCTCGGCGCGGCGAACCCGGATGTGATTGCCGCCAGGCGCAAGCTTTCGACACTTCTGTTTTCATAAGGCATGACCGGTGCCGGCCGCTGTCTGGCCGGCATGGATGATGTCCCAAGCCAACCGGGATTCTGATGATGAACATGGATTATGACGCCGCCGCGGCCCTGCCGGCCCAGATGCCTATCTTCCCGCTGCCGAACGCGCTTCTTCTTCCCGGCGGCCAGCTGCCATTGAATATTTTCGAGCCGCGCTACCTCGCCATGGTCGAGGATGCGCTTGGCAGCAGCGGCAGGCTGATCGGCATGGTCCAGCCGATGGAGGAATCCGGCGAGCTGTTCGGCATCGGCTGTGCCGGCCGCATCAGCTATTTTCAGGAAACAGGCGATGGCCGCTACATGATCGCGCTGAACGGCGTCTGCCGTTTCCGGCTTCATAACCACCGGCTGAGCGCGGGCGGATACCGGCTGGCGGATGTCAGCTGGCATGAATTCGCCGCCGATCTCGATGACAGTGACGCCGGCATTGGTGATCGCGGCCATATGTTCGATGTGATGCGTCGCTATTTCGATCAGCGCGGGTTTGAGGCAGACTGGGACCAGATCGAACGGTCTGACGACAATGCCATTCTCAACACGCTTGCCATGGTCTGTCCGTTCGACGTCGCCGAGAAGCAGGCGCTTCTCGAGGCAGAGGGGATTAGCCGCCGCGCCGACCTTCTTGTCGCGATGATGGAAATGGCGCTTCACGAGGATGACGGCCAGAATGACGCACGACACTGACCAGAATGGCAATGACGCTGCCCCGTCAGGGATTGATCCGGTGCTTCTCGAGGTGCTGGTCTGCCCGGTCACGCATGGACCGCTGGATTATGACCGCGCGCGGGGCGAGCTTGTCAGCCATCAGCTTGGCAGGGCCTTTCCCGTGCGCGCCGGCGTGCCGATCATGCTTCTCGATGAATCGCGCGAGCTGAGCGAGGCGGAGCGCGAGGCGCGCCGCTGATGACAACCGCCTCGCCGTCCGAAATCCGGCTCGCATCCGACAAGCGCACCCTTCATGTCAGTTTCGAAAATGGCGACAGCTTTGCGCTGAGCGCCGAATTGCTGCGCGTGGAATCGCCGTCGGCCGAGGTTCAGGGCCATGGTGCCGGCCAGAAAACCACGCCTGCCGGCAAACGCCATGTCGCCATCACCGGCATCGAGCCCGTCGGCAATTACGCTGTCCGCCTGGTGTTTGACGACGGCCATGACACCGGGCTGTTCAGCTGGGACATCCTCCATGATTACGGCATGCGGCAGGACAGCTTGCTGGCGGAGTATGCAGACCGGCTGGCCGCCGCCGGCCAGTCCCGCGGCTAGTCTTTCTCGGCTAGCCAGGACGCCTTGTGCCGGGAAGCTGTCCTTGCAGCAGGGCCGCGTCGGCCAGCCGGCCGCCCTCGGCAATCTTTGAGAACAGCGATTTCGCCGGAAGCCTGTCGAGAACCGAAAAGCCGATCCCGGCAGCCCGCCGCATGAAGGGCGGCGCGCCCGCGAACAGCCTGTTGAGGCCGGACGTCGCCATGCTCAACGTCAGCCTCTCGTTGAACCGCGCCATCTCATACCCCTTGCGAAGTGACGGATGCGACGGGCTCAGCCCGCGGCGGGCGCAGGCAGCCAGAAGGTCGGCCAGCACCGCGGCGTCGGCAAGGGCAAGGTTGTATCCTTGCCCGGCAAGCGGGTGGATGGCATGCGCCGCATCGCCGGCCAGAACAAGGCCCGGGGCTGTGATCCGCCGCCGCCATGAGGGCTGCAGAGGCCAGGCCAGCCGGGTGCCGGCAAGGCTCATATAGCCAAGCCGTGACCCGAACGCCTCGAAACAGGCGGCCTCGAAGGCTGCCGGCTCGGCGGCAATCAGTTCCTGCGCCGTCGTGTTCGGCAGGGTCCAGACAAGCGACATTTCATGGCCGCCGGTCTCGCCCGGCCCGGGCATCAGGGCGAAAGGTCCTCCCGGCAGAAACCGCTGATAGGCGGTGTCCTCGTGACGCCGTTCGGTGCGAAGCGTGGTGACGATGGCGGTCTGTGTCTGTCGCTCCTCGCGTCTGGCAAGGCCGGCAAGATCGGCCATCACGCTTCGCGCCCCGTCGCAGGCGACAGCAAGCGATGTGTGAAGGCTGACTCCGGTTCCGCCGGCATCGGCCAGTGTCAGGACCGCGCCATCGGCATCGGCATGCCAGCCGGTGACCGCACGGCCGCGATGCTCGCTCACCTCGCGGGTGCCAAGGGTCGTGCGAAGCGCGTCCTGAAGTGCAGCGTTGCCGACGACATATCCCATCGGCCGGTCACCGCCCTGCCATGACAAATCGCTGTCGCGCCGTCGCCGCGCGGCCAGACCGGTCGGTGCCGGGCCTTCGGCAACCGCCACCCGCATCACCTTAGCTGGCGCGCTTGCCATCCGGTCCCAGACGCCAAGCGCCTGCATCATGCGGGCACCTGCGGCGTTGATGGTGGTGGTACGCTCGTCCGGCGGCGCGGCATCCTGGCCGGCGCGGTCGACTAGATGAATTCGCGGTCCGGCATGCGACAGCGCGATGGCGGTCATCAGCCCGGTCAGTCCGCCCCCGATGACGGTTACGTCAGCCATTGTCCAGATGCCCGAAATGCCGCCCCAGAACATGGCGCGCCAGAGCCGCGAGATCACCACCGTCGAATTTATAGGTGTGGCATCCGGCAGCCTCCCCCGCGGCGACATCACTGTCACGGTCGCCGATCATCACCGAGGCGCCAAGCTCGATGTTCCACTTCTCGGCAAGTTCCAGGATCATGCCTGGCGCCGGCTTGCGGCGCGGGCTTGGCGCGCGCCATTCCGGATGAACCGCCTGCGGATGATGGGCGCAATAGGCGATGTCGGTAATCTTTCCGCCGGCACTTTCGGCCTCGCGGCACAGATGGTCGTTGAAGGCGGTCATCTCGGCGACGCCGTACAGCCCTTTGCCGATGCCGCCCTGGTTGGTCACAAGGAAACAGGCAAGCCCACATTTATGGAACATCGCCAGTGCCTGCGGCGCGCCGGCGATCCAGGCGAAATCCTCGACCCGGTGGGTATAGCCATGGTCGACATTCAGCGTGTTGTCGCGGTCCAGGAAGACCGCCGGAATCCTGCCAGCCGGTGCCGTCATGACATGCTCCGTCCTCGCGCTACGATCTTATCAGATGTAGGATGGCCCCGCGGCCTTGTCCATCGGCAATCGGGTCGCAAGTGGCTGCCGTTGCCAGCGGCGCGGAATTGCTGCTGGGTGATTGCCCCTCACAGGCTGATGCGTTAGTTCTGTGAGGCACCCTGACGGGCATGACAGATGCGAAATGGCGGATCATGAAGCTGAACCCGGAATACAGTCTTTTCGACGGCAATATGTTCGCGCAGATGCGCGCGCTTCTGGCTGACCAGACACCGCCATCCGGCCGGGCCCTGCTGGACCTGTCGATTGGCGAGCCGCAGATCGCCGGCGGCAGCCTGCTGATCGACAGCCTGGCGGCGCATAATGATGGTTGGCAGTTCTATCCCAAGGCGGCCGGACATCCGCGCTTTACCGCCGCTATTGAACATTACATTGCGCGCCGCTGGCCGGCGGCGGCCGGGCTTGTCGATCTCGACCGGCAGATGCTGCCGGTTCCCGGCACACGAGAGCCGCTGGCCTTTCTCGGCGGTCTGGTCAAGGGAGCCAAGCCGGACGCGGCGGCGCTGATCGCCAATCCCTATTACCATGCCTGGCGGGCGGGGGCGCTCGCCTCCGGGGCTGAAATGCGCTATCTGAACGCCTTTGCCGCGGACGGGTTCGTGCCTGATATCGCGGGGCAGCCGGATGATCTTCTGGCGCGTACCACCATTGTCTATCTGTGCAGCCCGACCAACCCGCAGGGCGGGGTGATGAGCCGTGCCGAGATCAAATCCGCCATCCGGCTGGCCCGCCATCATGATTTCCTGTTGGTGATGGATGAATGTTATTGTGACATCTGGCGGGGGACGCCCCCGGCAGGCGCGCTCGAGGCGGCCGCCGAAATCCATGAAGAGGACGGGACCGATCCGCAGACGGATCCGCTTCGCAACCTGGTGGTGCTGAATTCACTGTCAAAACGGTCAAGTGCCGCCGGGCTTCGCGCCGGTTTCATCATTGGCGATGCCGCGGCCATCGGGCTCTATGCCAAGCTTGTGGCGAATTCCGGTTCGCTGGTGCCGACACCGCTTCTAATGGTGGCTGCCGACCTCTATGAGGACGATGATCATGTCGCCGCAATTCGGGCGCATTATGACCACAGCTTTGCCCTTGCTGCGCGCTATCTGGGCGTGACGCCGCCGCAGGGCGGCTTCTTCCTGTGGCTGCCGGTTGGCGACGATCAGGTTTTTGTCAAACGGTTGATGCGTGAACAGGCGGTGCGGGCGATGCCGGGATCATTCATGGCGGAAACAAGTGACGGGGTAAACCCCGGGGCCGGCTATGTGCGCCTGGCGCTTGTCCATGACCATGACCAGACCGAGGAAAGCCTCGCCCGGGTCGCCGCCCTCCATGACAGCCAGGCCGGCACCGCGCAGGCAGGCTGATGGCGGATAGCGGGCAGACAAGCCGGCTGCTGTCGCCAGCCCTGATCGCCTTCCTTCGCCGGCGGGTGATGGAACTGTCGGGCCTTGTCCTGATCCTGGCCGGGCTCGCCCTTACGGCAACGCTGTTCTCGCCCGGGCGGTATGACCCGTCCCTCAGCGCCTATTCCACCGGCGTTATTGATAACTGGTTTGGCGCCGCCGGCGCGGCCATCGCTGGCGCGTTGCGCACAAGCCTTGGCACAGCAAGTTTCTTTGCAACCATCCTGCCTGTCGGCTGGGGCTACCGGCTGGTGCGCAAACAGACCGTCGGCCAGCGTGTGGTGCGGCTGTTCCTGGCTCCGGTGGCGCTGCTGTTCCTGGCAAGCGGGCTTTATGGCCTTTCCGGCGGTGCCGGCAGCGCTGCCGGCGGGGCGGCCGGGGTTGTGCTTCTCGGGCTGACGATGCCGCATCTGCCGCCGCTTGCATCGGTTTTTGGCCTTGGTGCGGCGCACTATCTCGGGGCCGCCTTTGCGGTTCTGGGGCTGATTCTCTGGTCCTGGAGCGCCACTCTTTCGCGGCGGCAATGGGCAGCTCTTCTGGTGCCGGCACGTCTGGTGTGGCGGCTTGTCTCCGGTGCGGTGAAATCCGGCGCGGCCAAAGCCGATGACACAGCTGATGACAGGCCAGAACTGACCCTGACCGAACCATCCGAAAAGCTGGCCGACGAACCCGCCCCGAAAAAACGTGCACGACGCGCCGCCGCAGGCGGGACTTCGGGCAGGAAAAAGCGGCAGGAACCGACCATCATTGACTCCGGCGGTGACGCCGCCCCCGCCCCCGCCGCGGCAACGAATCAGGGCCGGCTTGATTTTGGCAGTGACGGCCAGTTCCGCCTGCCGCCGGCCAAGCTGCTGACCGCGCCGGGCAAGGCGGCGTCCGGGCTGTCCAGGCAGGAGCTTGACGCCACCGCGGAACAGCTCGAGACGGTCCTTGGCGATTTCAGCATCAAGGGTGAGATCACCGAATCCCGCTATGGGCCGGTGGTGACCCGCCATGATCTGGAGCCCGCGCCGGGGACCAAGTCGCAGCGGGTGATCTCGCTGGCTGATGACATCGCCAGGTCGATGAGCGCCGTATCTGTGCGTGTGGCCGTGGTGCCGGGGCAGAATGTCATCGGGATCGAGCTTCCCAACATCGACCGGCAGATGGTGGTGCTTCGCGAAATTCTCGACCATGCCGTCTGGCAGTCGGATGACAGCAACCTGCCGATGGCGCTTGGCAAGGACATCGCCGGCGCGCCGGTGATTGTCGATCTGGCGAAGATGCCGCACCTTCTTGTCGCCGGCACCACCGGGTCTGGCAAGTCGGTCGGGATCAACGCCATGATCCTGTCGCTTCTTTACCGCCATACGCCGGAAACCTGCCGCATGATCATGGTTGATCCGAAGATGTTGGAACTGTCGGTCTATGACGGCATCCCGCATCTTCTCAGCCCGGTGGTCACCGAGCCGGCGAAGGCGGTGACAGCGCTGAAATGGGCGGTTCGCGAGATGGAGACCCGCTATCGTAACATGGCGAAGCTGAATGTCCGCAACATCGCCGGCTATAACGAACGTGTCGCCACGGCGCGTGCCGATGGCGAGGTGCTGACGCGCCGGGTGCAGACAGGATTTGATTCGGAAACCGGCCGGCCGGTCTTTGAGGAGGAGATTCTCGATCTCACCCCCCTGCCTTTCATTGTCGTTGTGATCGACGAAGTCGCCGATCTGATGCTGGTCGCCGGCAAGGAGATCGAGGCCGCGGTGCAGCGTCTGGCGCAGATGGCGCGCGCCGCCGGCATCCATGTCATCATGGCGACACAGCGCCCGTCGGTCGATGTCATCACCGGCACCATCAAGGCGAATTTCCCGACACGGATCAGTTTCCAGGTCACCTCGCGGATCGACAGCCGCACCATTCTTGGTGAGCAGGGGGCCGAACAGCTTCTTGGGCGCGGCGACATGCTGTTCATGGAGGGTGGTGGCCGGGTGACGCGGGTGCATGGCCCGTTCGTCTCGGATGACGAGGTTCAGGCCGTCGCCGATTTCCTGCGCAAGCAGGGCGAGCCTGATTACAATGAAAAGGTCGTTGCCGAGGAGGAGGAGGAGGACAGCGTGCCGGTCGGCGGCACGGGCGATCTGCTTGGCGGCAACAGCCTGTATGACCAGGCCGTGCAGCTTGTCATCCGTGAGCAGAAGGCGTCGACAAGCTTTGTTCAGCGACACCTTAAAATCGGCTATAATCGCGCTGCGACCATCATTGAAGAGATGGAAAGCAACGGCATCATCAGCGCCGCCAACCATGTCGGCAAGCGTGAGGTTCTCGTGAACGAGGAAGCCGGTCAGTGAGTGCGGGAATGAACATGGATATGATTTGCCGTGTAAAGCGGTCGGCCCTGAATATGGTCATGCCGGCGCCGGCTTTTATGGCGGCTCTTGTGATGATCAGCTTCGGAATGGTGGCCACCGCCTTTGGCAATGCCGGTGATCCGGTCAGCCGGGCCGAGGCCTGGTTCGACGGCATCAGCACGATGAAGGCCGATTTCACGCAGGTGGCATCCGACGGCACCGCGGCGACCGGCGAGCTGCATCTGCGCCGCCCGCACCGGATGAAGATCATCTATGATCTGGACGAGCCGCTGATCCTTCTGACGACCCCGGTCTGGCTTCATGTGGACCGGCCCGACGACAGGCGGGTGACAAGCTACCCGATCCGCGAGACGCCGCTGTCGCTGATCCTGCGCGAGCAGGTCCAGCTTCGCTCGCCCGATTTCGAAACCCGTCATACGGTGCGCAACGGCATCACCGAGATTGTCCTGATCAAGGATACGGGCGAGGGGGCCGGTGAGCTGACGCTGGAATTCACCAACCAGCCGTTTGAATTGCGCAGATGGACCATCCGCGACGCCGCCGATGTGACCACCACGGTGACGCTTCAGAACATGCGGTTCGGCCACAGCTACGAGAACAAGTTCTTCGCAAAGAGCATCTATCCCGAAGAGAATTAGGAAAGCCGCGCCTTCAGGAAGGCATCAAGCGCTTGGATGAAGTCCCAGTCCTGGTACATGGCCGGCTTCTGTTGCCGGATCATGCGGCCTGCCTCTTCACGCCTGGCGGCGTCGGCGCCAAGGCTGACAAGCTTTGCCACCAGATCATCAAGGTCGCTGGCGACAAGGTCCTGATAGCCGATCATCCTGTACATCGCCAATGTGTGGCGGCCCCGCTTGTAGATTTCGGGCAGGGTGACAAGGGGCTTGTCCATGCCAAGAGATTTCAGGCTCGTATTGCCACCGGACCAGCCGACGGTATCGATCAGCACATCCATTCTCTGCATCAGATTGTCGTAATTCGCCGAGGATTGCCGGGGCAGGAACATGACATGTTGGTCCGCATCAAGGCCAAGCCGCGCGAACGCCCGCTCAAGCCGCCCTTTCAGAATCTGCGTCAGATGCGGCGGCGATCCCTCAAGGAAGACAAATCTGGCTTGCGGCATCTCGCTGGCGACCCGCGCAAAGATGTCATCGTATTTCGGACCATATTTGAACAATGACTGAAGGCAGCCATACAGCACGGTTTTAGGATCGAAGCCGAAGGCTTCGGGGTCATAGGCGAAGGTTTGCGGTTCAACGAATTGCGCCAGATTGGGCATAAGCACCAGCTCTTCACTGTAATGCGCCGCCGCGCCTTCGCCCTCGTGAAGGTCACTGGAGATGAAGAAATCCATCTCCGGAGAACCGGTGGTGATGGGATGTCCCCAGCCTGTCGCCTGATGGCGCGCCAGGCGACACATGGACAGCATGCGGCTGGCATTGGTCATGCCGACTTCCGGCAACATCAGGAAGTCGAGATCATCCTTTCGGAAGTCCGCCACAATCCCTTCTACCCGCTCAAGAGTGAAGGGCAGCTCGCGATGGGTGCCAAGCTGCCGGAACTTCTCTCCCAGCGCATCTGTCGACGGACCGAAGCTGTAGGTGAAGAACTCGTAATCCTCTTTCGGCAGGTTGGCGAACCAGTGGTAGCAATAGTTGGCGCCATTGTGCTCGCGCAACTGCTGGGCGGCGATTCCGATGCGCAGCTTTCCGCCGCGCCGCGGGGCCTCGAATGGTGCGTTCGGCAAATTCAGGCAGCGCTGCAAGGCCGGACATAGCGGTTCCAGAAGTGCGCGGTCATCCTTGATCTGATAGCCGAAATAGAATCCGGTCAGAATGGTGCCTGCCATCCGCGCCACGGCAATGTCCGACATGGCAAGATGGCCGTTGTTGCCGACCCAGTCCAAGATCCCGGCTGATGTCTGCAGCAGATTTTCATAGACAGCGTCAACCCCGTCCTGCGAGTCGTGAAGGGCGGGGACAATCTCAAGGTCAATCAGCAAACGGCACAATTCGAGAAGGCTCCGGTTGCTGCGCAGCGCAGGTGCTGACGCCAGCAAGCTGTCCTGCTGGCTGCTGCGGGCCTCGGCAAGCTCGCCCTTCGAGCGGTGCGCCACAGCCTTGTTGAAATGTGCAAGGGTGAAATCCGGCCGCAGGGACACAGCTGTCTGAAAGCTTTCGATGGCCTCGTCGAACCTGTTCAGGCTGCTCAGCGCGTTGCCAAGGCTGTAGTGCCCGTCAGCATAGTCGGGCTTGATCTCAATGGCCCTTCGGAATGATGCGATGGCGCTGTCGGTCTGGTCTGCTGATTTCTGCGCCAGGCCCAGATTGCGGAAGGCCTCGAAATAGTCGGGCTTCAGCCCGGTGGCGCGCTGGAAACAGGCGATCGCGGCCTGAAGCTGGCCGTCATCCTGAAGCGCAAGGCCGAGATTGTTGTGAGCGGTGGGTGACGCAGGCCCAAGCATTGCAGCGAACCGAAACGCACGAAGCGCCTCTGCCCTGTTCCCGCGGGTTTTTTCAAGTGCGCCCTGTAGCTCCCACAGGGCAGGTGAAAGCGGGTGCGTTTGCAACAGCTCCTGAAGCTGTGTTTCGAGTGCTGCCAGATCGCCCTTCTGAAACAGGCTGATCAGGAAGGCCACACTCAATTGTGGTGGTTGCGGCGCTTCCTTCACTGCGCGCGCAAGTCGCTTGCGTGTCTCGCCATGTTGCGGGGCCGTCGCCAGAATGTTCGAAAATCCGTCAAGCGCGACCAGCATCTGCCCGGACTTCAGGGCCGCAACGGCAGATTTCAACTGTGTACTGATGCGCGGTGCCGACATCAGATCAGAGCATGTCACTGAAATAGGCGATGGTGTGTTCGAGCCCCTCTTTCAGGGGCGTCTGCGGTTCCCAGTCGAGGGTCTTGCGGGCGTAGCTGATGTCTGGTCGCCGCCGCGTCGGATCGTCCGAGGGAAGCGGCATATGGATGATTCTCGACGGGCCGCCGACAAGCTCAAGAACCAGTTCGGCAACTTCCAGCATTGTGAACTCGACAGGGTTGCCGAGATTCACCGGGCCTGGTCCGGTCTTGTCACTGTCCATGAAGGTGACAATGCCCTCGATAAGATCTTCCACAAAGCAGAAGGACCGTGTCTGGGTACCGTCGCCATAGATTGTGATGTCGTTACCCTGCAATGCCTGCACGATGAAGTTCGAAATCACCCGACCATCATTCGGGCTCATCCGCGGTCCGTAGGTGTTGAAGATACGGGCCACCCGGATATCAACATCATGCTGCCGGTTATAGTCGAAGAACAACGTCTCCGCGCAGCGCTTGCCTTCATCATAGCAAGCCCGGATTCCAATCGGATTGACCCTGCCGGTATAGGTCTCCGGCTGCGGATGGACTTCCGGATCGCCATAAACTTCGCTTGTCGATGCCTGGAATATGCGCGCCCCGGTGCGTTTCGCCAGGCCCAGCATATTGATCGCGCCATGAACCGACGTCTTGACGGTCTGCACGGGGTCCGACTGGTAGTGAACCGGGCTCGCGGGGCAGGCCAGATTGTAGATGCTGTCGACCTCGAGGAAGAGCGGGAAGGTCACATCATGCCGGACGATCTCGAAATGCGGATTGTCCAGCAAGTGAAGGATGTTGGATTTGCTGCTGGAATAGAAATTATCGACACAGATGACGAAATGACCCTGGGTGAGCAACCGCTCGCACAGATGGCTGCCAAGGAATCCCGCGCCGCCAGTGACAAGTATCGAAGACATGGAAAATGGACGAAAACACCGGGGTTGGAGTTGAAAATCAGGGTACCGCTAACTTACTTGCGGAAGACCTTCATGATCAAGAACCGAGATCTGATTTTTATGCAAGCCCGCCAGAGGACATTTTGCCAGTTATGAATCCTTCAGGGTCTGCAATTGATCCTGCAGATGGCTTGCGACTGACGTGAGGGGGGCTGTCCAATCCCCGGTGATTGTCTGGCGATAGACCGTCACGCTGTCATACCAGTCACAATCCGCGCCTGAGGCGCGCCACCGCGCATCCGGCATGAAGGGCAGAAGAAGATGTGTTCTGGTGCCGAGCGCGCCGCACAGATGGGCAACGCTTGTATCCACGGCAATCACCGAATCAAGCCGCGTGCACAGGGCGGCAGTGTCGGCGAAGTCATCCAGATTAGGAAAGCGCACATCCAGACTGTCACGGGCCTTCAACTGCCCACGTTCGGCATCTGTGACGTCCTTTTGCAGGACAACATAACGCGGCCCTGAGGGCAGGCTTTCCGCGAGCATCTCAAGGTCAACGCTCCGGTGCCGGTCATTCGGGTTGTCCGGATTGCCCCGCCAGACAAGACCTATGGCCGGATGACCGTCATCTCCGCCAAGCCAGGCCGCCCAGGCCGAGCTGGAATCATCCGGTGCTGACAGATACCCGGCCGACGCGGGAAGCCGCTGCCAGCGATCCCGCAAGACATGTGGCAGGCTCATCAAGGAGCATTTTGCCGCGCCGCGTTCCCGGCCTTTTTTCCAGCCCTTTGCATGGCGTGTCACCGTCTCGAACCGAATGTCCGGAAAGGACAGCGCCGCAATGCGTTCCAGACCGGGTTGCAGGAGAACCACCGGATTTTCGTTCTCGCTGTCAACTAGAGCCAGGAAGCGCAGCATCATGATGGAGTCGCCGAGCCCCTGCTCGGCATGAAGGACGAGCCGGCCGCCGGCCACAGGGCCCGTTCCGTCCCAGTCTGCTTCGCGTCCGACATATTGGGGTTTCACCGGGTCTTCTTTCTCGAACCGCTTCTCGTAAAGCGCATATCCCGGCTGCCACCGGCCAGCCAGGAATTCCAGGCTGGAGGCGTTGAAGCTGGCGTTCGGGTTGCCGGGGTCAAGCGCCAGCACCCTGTTGTTGATTGCCGTCGCCTTTTCGATATTCATGTTCTGCAAATGGCAGACATGCATGTTGAGAAGCAGCAGCAGATGGTCGGGCCGGTCCGCAAGCAGAGGCTCGTAACATCGCATCGCATCATCATTCCGCCTGTGATCGCGATGTATGTTGCCGATATTGAACCTGGCCTCATAATGTGACGGGTCGATCTTGAGAACGGATTCGAAATGCTGGATGGCGTCCTCGTCATCGCCGGCGTCCCTGGCGATCCGGCCAAGAAGGAAGGGCGCCTCGATCAGCCCGGCAGCAAGTTCCGCAGCCTTTTGAAGTGGCTGGACGGCGTCCCGGGGAAACCCGGAATGGAACAGGGCCTCGCCAAGATGGCAAAGCGCGGCGCTGTTGCCGGGGTCAAGCTTGGCAAGCTGGCGGAAGACGGTCACGGCCTGGCTGTATTTGCCGCCATTTAGATACAGACCACCAAGGTTGAACAAGGCGGATTGCAACCCGGGCATCAGCTTCAGCGCCCTCCTCAGGCTTTTCTCCGCCCTGTGCTGGTTGCCGACACGGGCGTGGGCGGTGCCGAGCAACTCGTGAAGACCCGCCACCCGCGGATATTGTTTGATCAGCCTGCCGGCTTCGGCGATGACCTCCTCATAACGGCCCCTGTTGAGACGTTCGACGAGACCGGCCACCTGTTGGTTTGTCAGCATTGAATCCTTTTCCGCTCAGTCAGATCGTAGGGCCGGCAGTGCCGGTATCCTTGCAAGTGCGGATTTCCAGTCGCCGAATTCGGGCTGTCTTATGAATGTTACAGACGGGTACCAGAA
>MDSZ01061217.1_pt1 | contig 14592 bp, 12 predicted proteins | sample 811201 | NCBI WGS metagenome assembly MDSZ01 (sample SAMN05326647, study PRJNA326480) | marine metagenome | isolation source: seawater | place: Indian Ocean: North | collected 2010
CATATTATTAACTGAAGGTAACCTAGATTTTTTCATGTCCAGTGCCTTTCATCACGGTCATGAAACAGTTACTAAAGGAGATCGTACATATTCAATGGATGAACACGGTCACATTTCTGAGGCTTCTGGGAAAAAAATTCTAAACTTTTCCATCACTAAAAATGTAGCCTCCATGTTAATCGGAGTTGTGCTTCTATTTTTTATTTTGCAATCGGTAGCTAAATCATACCAAAGAAATAATGGTGTCCCAAGAGGATTACAAGCTTTTATAGAACCGTTGGTTTTATTTGTAAAAGATGATGTTGCCAAACCTAACATTGGTCATAATTACAAAAAATACTTGCCTTACTTATTAACACTTTTTTTCTTTATTCTAATTAATAATCTGCTTGGATTACTTCCTGGTGCAGCAAACGTAACTGGAAATATTGCATTAACACTTGTACTATCTATTTTTACATTGATCATTACCAACTTCAGTGGAAACAAAAATTATTGGAGCCATATTTTTAACCCACTTGGAAACAGCATGGGATGGGCAGCTAAAGGTCCTCTCTATGTCATACTCCTTCCAATTGAAATCCTTGGAATTTTTATCAAACCTGTGGCTTTGATGATACGACTTTTTGCAAATATGACCGCGGGTCATATTGTAATACTTAGCTTGCTTTCTTTGATTCTTATGGCTCAAAGTGGCTTGGGCACTGCTGGTGCATTTGGGGTGGCACCGGTTTCAGTAGCTTTTGTATTGTTCATGTACCTTATTGAATTGCTTGTTGCATTTCTTCAAGCCTACATCTTTACATTATTAACCTCATTATTTATCGGATTAGCTATAGTGGAAGACCACTAACTAATTATATATGTTTAACCTAAAACACAACTAAAATGGTAACAGGAATAGCAGCAATTGGAGCAGGTTTAGCAGCAATTGGAGCAGGAATCGGAATCGGAAGAATTGGTGGTTCTGCATTGGAATCAATGGCAAGACAACCGGAACATTCTGGAATGATTCAAACAAACATGATTATTGCGGCAGCACTCGTTGAGGGGGTTGCACTATTTGGTGTTGTTGTAGCTCTTTTACAAGGGTAACACTAAGTAAACTAACCGAATTTGCTTGCAACGGTTGGTTGCAAGCAAATTCTTTAAAAAAAACAATATGAATCCATTAGATTTAGTAACACCAGGCATAGGTTTAATATTTTGGACTTCCGTTGTCTTTCTATTGCTGGTATTTATTTTAAAAAAGTTTGCTTGGAAACCAATATTAGATGCAGTAGAAAAAAGATCTGACAGCATAGAAAAAGCAATAAATGCTGCCGATGAGGCAAAAGCCTCTCTTGAGCAGCTTAATATTGAGAGAGATAAAATAAAAAAAGAATCTCTTGCAGAGAGAGATGCATTACTAAAAGAAGCTAGAGATACAAAAAATAAGATTATTTCAGATGCTAAAGCTAAGGCTAAGCAAGAAACTGATAAAATTTTGAGTGATGCAAGAGAAGTCATAAAGAATGAAAAAATGGCCGCAATTACAGAGCTAAAAAATCAAGTCGCTATTTTATCTTTAGAAATTGCCGAAAAAATAGTTAAAGACCAGCTTTCTTCAAACGACAAGCAAAAGGCACTAGTTGATGCCCTTGTTAAAGATGTAAATTTAAATTAATGAAAGACGCTTTAGCTGCAAAAAGATATGCTAAATCTCTAATCGGATTAGCAAAAGAAAAAAATGTTCTTAAGGCTGTTTTTAATGACATGTCTTTAATTGAAAAAACAGTTGCAGAAAACAAAGACCTTCAACTTTTACTTCAAAGTCCTGTTGTTAATACTGATAAAAAACAGGCAATTTTAACAACATTATTTAAAGAGTATTTACATGAACTATCTTTACTTTTTTTAAACTTAATTTCTTCGAAAAAAAGAGAAGCTCTTATCCAAGCAATAGCCAAGTCATTTATCGAACAATACAAGTTGTTAAATAACGTAATTACAGCTGAAATAACTACTGCAATAAAACTGGATAAAAATAAAATAGATAGCATCGTATCTCTTTATGCAAAAGAAAAGGGAGACAGTTTTGAAATAATTGAAAAAGTAAACCCTGAAATAATTGGAGGGTTTATTTTACGCGTCGGAGATCGACAAATTGACACCTCAATTAGTAAAGAAATAAGAGAGCTTAAAAAAGCGTTCAATGAGAACCCATATATAGCAGAATTTTAGAATTAAAATAAAAAAAATGGCAGAAATTAAACCCGCTGAAGTATCAGCAATATTAAGAGAGCAACTCTCAGGATTTAAATCTGGATCTGAATTAGAAGAAGTAGGGACCGTACTTCAGGTTGGAGATGGTATTGCAAGAATTTATGGTCTTGGTGGAGTTCAATATGGAGAACTTATTGAATTTGACAATGGTCTTAAAGGAATCGCATTAAACCTAGAGGAAGATAACGTTGGAGCAGTTCTTCTAGGGTCCTCAAACGAAATCAAAGAGGGAGATAACGTCAAAAGAACCAAACAAATTGCAGCTGTAAATGTTGGGGAGAAAATGTTGGGTAGAGTGGTGGATACCTTAGGTGAGCCCATTGACGGAAAAGGCCCCATTGAAGGAGAGTTGTTTGAAATGCCTATTGAACGAAAAGCTCCTGGTGTTATTTATAGGCAGCCCGTTAACGAGCCTTTGCAAACTGGTGTTAAAGCCATTGACTCGATGATTCCAATTGGAAGAGGACAAAGAGAGCTGGTAATTGGAGACAGACAAACTGGAAAAACCACCGTATGTATTGATACAATTATCAATCAAAAAGAGTTTTATGACAGAGGTGAACCTGTGTTTTGTATATACGTTGCTGTTGGACAGAAAGGATCAACAATTGCAGGTATTGTGAATAAATTGGAAGAAGCGGGTGCAATGGATTACACTGTTGTTGTTGCAGCAAATGCTTCAGACCCTGCACCAATGCAATTCTATGCTCCTTTTACTGGAGCTGCAATTGGAGAATATTTTAGAGATACAGGAAGACCTGCACTCATCATTTTTGATGATTTATCTAAACAGGCGGTTGCTTACAGAGAAGTTTCCTTATTACTTAGAAGACCTCCAGGAAGAGAAGCTTACCCTGGTGATGTTTTTTACCTTCACTCAAGATTATTAGAAAGAGCTGCTAAAATTAACGCATCAGACGCCATTGCATCTCAAATGAACGATTTACCAGAATCCCTTAAAGGAAAAGTTAAGGGTGGCGGTTCCCTTACTGCCCTTCCGATTATTGAGACTCAAGCTGGTGATGTATCTGCATACATCCCTACAAATGTTATTTCAATAACTGACGGTCAAATCTTCCTTGAAGCAAACTTATTCAACTCTGGTGTTCGACCTGCAATTAACGTTGGTATTTCTGTTTCACGAGTAGGTGGATCTGCTCAGATAAAGTCTATGAAAAAAGTTTCTGGAACATTGAAATTGGATCAGGCTCAATACAGAGAACTCGAAGCTTTCGCAAAATTTGGATCAGATCTCGATGCTGCTACTATGGCTGTTTTAGGAAAGGGTGAAAGAAATGTTGAAATATTGAAACAAAACGAAGGATCACCTCTTCCTGTTGAAGAACAAGTTGCAATTATTTATTGTGGTTCAACTGGTATTTTATCGAATGTTCCAGTAAGCAAAATTCAAGATTTTGAAACAGAATTTTTAAGCTTTTTAAGAAACAACCATAGAGCCGAATTGGATGTGCTGAAAGCTGGAAAGCTTACTGCCGAAGTAACTACTGTTCTTAAATCTGTAGTTGAAGATTTAAGCAGCAAATACACGAGCTAATTGATTTGATTTAAAAGCAAAAAATGGCCAATTTAAAAGAAATAAGAACCAGAATTTCTTCAGTAAACTCAACCATGCAGATAACCTCAGCAATGAAGATGGTTTCTGCAGCAAAATTGAAAAGAGCTCAAAATGCAGTGGTTCAAATGCGTCCATACGCTGAAAAAATGCAAGACATACTGGCAAATGTTTCGAATTCAGTTGATACAGCAGACAATCCTTTTATTAAGGTCAGAGAGGAAAATAACATACTAATTGTTGCCTTAACTTCCAACAGAGGTTTATGTGGAGGGTTCAACAACAATGTTATAAAGAGCGTTAAAAAATTAGTTGGTGAAATTGGTGAAGACAATGTAACTGTGTTGCCAGTTGGTAAAAAGGCCAATGATATTTTCAAAAAACAATCATACATAGCGGGTGAAGAATTTCCAGGAGATTATTCTGGACTTTGGGATAATCTATCTTTTGATACTATTGTTCCATTAACTGAACTTTTAATGCAAAAATACAGTGACGGTACTTATGATAAGATTATTCTTGTTTATAATTCGTTTAAAAACGCTGCTGTTCAGTTGCTTAAATCTGAACAATTATTACCTATTGTCAAAACTGAAGACGAGGAAAAAACAATTGTAAATACCGATTACATTTTCGAACCCACTCAGGAAGAAATAATAACTGATTTAATTCCAAATTCACTAAAAGTATCTTTTTATAAAGCCATGCTTGATTCTTTGGCTTCGGAGCACGGAGCAAGAATGACTGCCATGCACAAGGCAACTGACAATGCTTCAGAACTTATCAAAGACCTCAAGCTAACCTATAACAAAGCAAGGCAGGCAGCCATAACCAATGAAATATTGGAGATTGTTGGTGGAGCTGAAGCCTTAAATGGATAAGCTCAAATAATTGCTTTACTATTATCCCATTAGTAGATACTAATGGGATTTTTTATTTTTACTTTAAGATGAATTTTATTCACTTCAATCTTCGACGAAGGATTTACATATCCATGTTAGCACTTATTCTGGTGTCTTTACTAGTTATCGGAACAACAACAATTATTTTTTTTAACAATCAAAATAAAAGTTACCACTCAAAAAGACTACTTAGAAAAGAAAAAACTATTGTAATGTCCTTAGAATATTTTTTCAAAGACCTAGATCAGCTAGAAAAAATGGACTTTGTTTTAAAGGAATTTGACGATAAAATTAGGGAGCTCTCTGATGTCAATAAAATTGAAATAAACGTATTTAATTTAAATGGAAACATATTAATGTCTAGTAAATACGATTATTCTGACCCTAATTATTATACGTTAAAAATGGATTCCTCTGTGCTAAAAAAATTAAACGCCACAAAAAAGCGTCAGGTTCAAAATTTAAATAATTCAAGCATTAGTACTTTTGCTTTCCTGAAAAATAATTTTGGAGAAAATTTAGTAATAATTAATATTCCATATGACACGCAATTATCTCCAGTTAAAAATGAATTGAATTCATTTTTAACAACATTGTTAGAAATCTATCTTTTTCTTTTGGTTGGAGCTAGTTTAATGGCTTATTTCTTGTCCAATTATATTACAAAGTCTTTAAGGGTGGTTGGAGAAAAGCTCAAAAATGTCCGAATTAACAAAGCAAACGAAAAAATAAGTTGGGAAGGTAAAGATGAAATTGGAGCTTTAGTGAAAGAATACAATAATATGATTGCGTTGCTAGAAGAAAGTGCTTTAAAATTAGCGAAAAGTGAGAGAGAAAGTGCATGGCGAGAGATGGCAAAACAAGTGGCACATGAAATAAAAAATCCATTGACACCAATGAAGCTTAGCGTTCAGCATTTGGAACGATCGTTAAAGCCCTCTGATGCTAATTTTGAAAAGCAATTACAACAGTTTTCTAAAAAAATTATACAACAAATTGATACGCTTTCTAGTATTGCCAATGAATTTTCAAGATTTGCTAAAATGCCTAAGCAAGAGCTAAAAAAAATCAACCTCAAAGAAGTATTAATTTCGACCATCGACTTTTTTAAATCTAAAGAAAACACCTCTTTTGAATTTAAAAATAATGGTATTGAGAGCGCTTTCATTAGAGGAGACTTGGACCAAATCGTAAGAGTTTTTAATAATATTATAAACAATGCAATCCAAGCGATAGACGACACAGGGAATGGAAAAGTGAACATTTCGTTAAGCAAAAAAGGTGGTTTTTTTAAAGTTTCCATTTTTGACAATGGATGTGGAATACAGGATGCTGTAAAAAAGAAAATATTCGAGCCCAATTTCACAACGAAAACTACCGGAACGGGTCTGGGACTAGCAATGGTAAAACAAATAGTTGACGCGCACAATGGCAACGTATACTTTGAATCATCTGCTGAAATTGGTACTACCTTTTTCATAGAATTTCCAATTTTTTAATGATGAATCAACTAGAAGGGCTTTTTTTAAGTGCATTTCCCTATACTGATAATTCTACTATAATTCATCTATTTATGAAAGATTATGGTAGAAGAACCTTTATTTTTAAAGGGTTGAGAAAAAAAAATTCTCCTTTTATATTTCAGCCCATGCATTTTATTGAATTTCAATCTACATTCAAAATTGAAAAATCAATTAATTCGGGAACAAAACAAACGCTCGTTTTTCCATGTCATCAAATTACAAGTGACATAAGAAAAACAAGTGTTGCTCTTTTTTTAACTGACATCCTAAACAATTTATTGAAAGAGGGCGACTACTCTGATGAATTGTATCCGTTTCTTAAAAACTCTTTTTTATTGTTCGAAATTCAGGAATACAATGTAAATTTTCATCTGCTATTTTTAATTCACCTTCTTGATTTTTTAGGTATTGGTCCAAAAAAAAACTACTCTTCAACCAACACCTTTTTTAACATTGAAAAAGCAATGTTTACTTCAAAAAAAGAAGACTTTTCAATGGATTTCGAAGATTCATTATTGTTTTACAAAATTTTAGGCACGACTATTGATAATGAAACTGAAATTAATGTATCCAAAAGCTCAAGAAATAAATTATTAGATATGATCTTTCAATATCTAGAATTTCATTTTCATTTTGATTCAAAAAAAATATCGTCTCATAGTATATTAAAAACTATTTTCTCCTAAAAATCATGCTTCGACTAATTAAATGTGGGGTTTTTACCTTGATTGGGTTTTGTGCTTTGGGTCAAGAAATCAAAGTTGTAAACGAATACTCAGAACCCATCGAAAATGTAGAAATATATAGCTCATCAAAAAAAAATTCCATTACAACCTCATACAAGGGAATAGCTGATTTAAATGATTTTAAGAATTCTGATACCTTGTTTTTTTTTAAATCCGGTTTTAATATATACTCTGCAACATTGAACGAGTTATTAATTAATGGATACTGGGTTACACTAACACTTACAGACTTCACATTACCTTCATTTGAAACCTACACACTAAGAGAAAAAAAACGAACATTTTCAGATCAATCTCTAGAAAAAGAAACTATTTCTGAAGAAAAACTAATTGAAAGTAATGCACAAACTACAGCAGATGTTTTAAACAATGCGTCAGCTATTACTATTCAAAAAAGTCAGGGAGGAGGAGGCAGTCCAATAGTTAGAGGATTTGAATCCAACAGAGTTCTTCTTGTTGTGGATGGAGTCCGCATGAATAATGCAATTTATAGAAGTGGTCATTTGCAAAATAGCATCACTCTTGACAACAATATTTTAAGCCAAATTGATATTGATTATGGTCCAGGATCTGTCATTTTTGGGAGCGATGCAATTGGAGGCGTAATTCATTTTCAAACCAGAGACCCTTTATACTCATCGAGTGACAGTGTCCGAACAGAGGGGTCTTTTTTATCAAGATATAATTCTGCCAATCAGGAAAAAACCAACCACATCGATTTTTCTTTTGGAAATCAAAAATGGGGAAGTTTAAGCTCATTTACAATAAGTCATTTTGGTGACATTAGAATGGGATCCAAAAGATTTCACAATTACAACAATTGGGGATACAGTAATTTCTATGTACAAACTGAAAATGATAGAGATAGTATGATGACAAATTCTGACTCACTTCTCCAAATTGGGACAGGATTCAATCAATACCATCTTTTGCAAAAAATAATTTTTAAAGCGAATGATAATTTACTTCTAAAAGCAAATGTTCAATACAGCACCTCCTCAAAAATTAATCGCTTTGATCGACTGAACAACGTAACTGACCAAGGAAATCCAGAATATGGAGAGTGGTATTATGGACCTCAAAACAGATTACTATCCAGTTTATCTCTTGAGCTAACCAATTACAATTCGCTTTACGATAAGGGGGTTGTAGTTTTTTCTCATCAAAAAATTGATGAAGACAGATTTACACGTCCATTTAAAGATTCGTTAAGAAGTATTAGAAGAGAGGATGTCGCTGTATCTGCGTTAAATATTGACTTTGCCAAGTCCATTGACTCAACTACTAAAATTTATTATGGCGGAGAGTTTATTTACAATTTTGTTAGCAGTAATGCACACAAAGAAAATATTGCAAATTTTGAGGTTTTTCCTGAGTCTACAAGATATCCAGATGGAGGAAGTTCTCTTTCGTCTGGAGCCATTTATATAAATTACAAGAAAAAGCTTGATAGGTTGATGCTTGAAAGTGGTTTTCGATTTAGCTCTATTTTATTGAAGGCAAAATTCAATGACTCATCATTTATTAATCTTCCCTTCCAAAGAATAAACAACAATACCCTCTCATTGAATGGGTGTTTAAAGGCCACATATTCATCTTCAAAAAAAACTAGTCTCAACATTTCTTTAAGCTCTGGTTTTAGAGCACCTAACATTGATGATTTTGGAAAAGTGTTCAAGAAAGATCTATTTGTAGTCGTCCCAAATGAAAATTTAAAGCCCGAACAAGCGTTCAATGCTGAAATTGGTTTTGTTCAATTGCTAAACACCACTAACACTACTCCTTTTCTTGTTTTTAAAGGTGCGTTTTATGGAACATTTTTAAACAACGCAATAGTACAAGCTGACTACTCTTTAAATGGAGCAGATTCAATGTATTTTGATGGTGTGCTGTGCAGAGTGAGAACCAATACAAATACAGAGAATGCGTTTGTGTATGGATTTACTGGAGCAGTAAAATTCAATTTAAGTAACTATTTATTTTTTTCTTCTTCATTGTGCTATAGTGTAGGGACTATTTTAAATAGTAGCGAACCTTTTGCGCATATTCCACCAGTTTTTGGAAGAAGCAGGATGGTCTTTGAAAAACATAAATGGGATGTTGAAATCTACAGTGAGTACAATGGGTGGAAACGGATTGCTAACTATGCTTCTGGAAGCGTTGACAATGCTGCAGAGGCAACAGTTGACGGCAATCCCTCTTGGTTTACCTTAAACTTAAGGTTAGGCTTTGAATTGCATTCATTGGCACAATTGCAATTTGGAGCATATAATTTAATGGACGCACACTACAAAACATTTGCATCTGGAATAAGTACTCCGGGAAGGGCTTTCATGATTTCTTTACGATCTACCTTTTAGTCAATTTTTAATCCTTTGGTATAATCTAAAGGCATCACAGGGGAATTTTTCTTGGTTGATAAAACGACCGTAGTTTGCATCTGTCCTATTTCTTCAATTGAACCCAATTTTTGAGCAATAATTCGATCAAAAGCAGGAATATCACTTACCACAATTCTAAGCTGATAATCAAAATTTCCAGTTAGTTGTAAACACTCAATAATTTCTTCAATTTCCATTACCTTATCCAAAAAATTTTGAACAGCACCACTACTTTGTCTCAGCATAGAAACTTGAACCAATGCCATAAATCCAAGACCAACCTTAGATTTATTGACCTTTGCATGATAACTTGAAATAAACCCTTGTTTTTCCAGCTTTTGAACCCTTCCAAGAGTGGGGGCAGCAGAGAGGCCAATTTTTTTACTTAACTCAATGTTTGTTATTTTACTGTTCTGCTGCAGAACTTTAAGTATTTTTAAATCTATAGTATCAAGCTTCATATTTTGTGTATTTACAAAAAATCAATTTATTTTGGAATAAATTTATACTTTTTTGATTGAAAATAAAATTTTATTTTGATAGCTTGTACAATACTGGTCTTGAGGGGCTAGCATCATTGTTAATATTTGCCGGGGATAGATTCAATAGATAAAAACCGTCTTTGATGTAATCTGGAACAAAAATCAGCTCAGTAATGGTTCTTTTTAAATCAATTTGATTGGGATAATCCCAGAAAGCTCTGTGAGCAACCAACAATCCATCGTCCTCTTCTCTGTCAATTGAGGGTAAATCAATTAAAAGATGATAAATACCCATCTCCCTTATAAATGTAGCAGCTTCTTTTGTTAGATAGGGCCAATTCGTTTGATTGTAGTTTTTAGTTTTCTTGCTTTCACTGTTAGGCATTGTTCTAATCACTAAAGCGGTTGTTCCACCTTTAACTAATTTGGACAATTGATCTAGAGTTATTACATAATCCCCTTTTTTCATCCATTGGGAAACATCATTTTTTAAAATGGTTGGATAAACTGTTATGAGCTCAGCTGAAAAATGAAAGTGTTCCAAAGCACTGTGAACAGAGTAAACTTCATTTGAAATGTGTCCGACACATTCAGTATGTGTACAATTACCGTGAGGATTCAAAAATAAATTTCTAAAGTTTACAACCCCTCCCCTTTCTACACTTCCAACAAAACGATCGCTGATTACTGGTTCAATTTTCATCCTTGGAGCATACCAGGCAATAGGGGACGAATTTTGATTGGTTGTTATTGAAATGTCCATTGGTTTGGACACATCAGCATAGTACATTTGCTGATTAATTTGTAAGCTAGCTTTCACAAAGGCAAGATAAACAATTCTCTAGCAATATAGTCTGAAAGTAGAAAGTTGTCTTTAGTAACAACAAGTCTATTGTCTTGAGATGTAACGAGTGATTTATCTTTTAATGCAACAATCTGTTGAGTTAAAATTTGCTCTTGTTTCGAGTTTAAAAGCAACTTGAGTTGAGCTAAGTCTACCCCATTTTCTGTTCTGGTTCCCATAAGTATGTGCTCATTGGCAAGATCCTCATTGGAAAGCTCCTCCTGTTGAAAGAACTTTTCTTTCTTATTAACTCCTTTTATATATTGCTTGTTATTGGAAACATTCCATCGTCGAATTTTTTTTCCATCATATGAGTGAGCTGAAGGACCAATACCTAGATAAGGCTTGAAAGTCCAATAGGACGAATTGTGTAAAGAACGATATCCTTCAATAGAGAAGTTAGATACTTCATATTGATGAAAACCTTGACTTGCTAATTTGGCAGTAAGTAGATCAAACTCCTCTGAGCAACTTTCTTGGTCAGGTAAAACGTATTTGCCATTCACGATATCTCTGTGCAGCTTAGTAGATTTTTCTCGAGTAAGGTTGTAAGAAGAAATGTGTTGGACATTTAGTCCTAAAGCCGTTTCAATGTCTTTACTCCAATCTCTATTCAAAAACTTAGGCAACCCATAAATTAAGTCGATACTTATGTTTTCAAATCCAGAAGAATGCGCCGCATTAATAACTTCAATTGCTTTTAGCCCAGAGTGGGCTCTATTCATCCACTTAAGAATATGGTCCTGAAAAGACTGAATTCCAACACTTAACCGGTTAAAACCAATTTTTTTTAATTCCAAAAACCCATCCTCAGAAAGATCTTCTGGATTAATTTCAATAGTTATTTCGGGATTTGGTGCGAAATTATAGTTTTCTCTTATCGTTTCTAAAATGGATGCTAATTCGCTGATCTCGATTGCTGTTGGTGTTCCACCTCCAAAATAAATGGAATCGACTACACCGAAATATTCATCCTTTCTTAAAATGAGTTCGGAATTAATTGCTCTGAGAACAGGCTTTTTTGATTGAATGGCAGTACTAAAATGAAAGTCACAATAGGTACACGCTTTTTTACAAAAAGGTATATGTATATAAATTCCAAACAAACTATCCACTCCCCAAATACTTTAGGACTTGCTGGTCAGTTTCCTCAAAAATTAACTCTTTTAGCATTTCTTCAATCTGTTTGACCCTCTTCAAATGCTCTTGTTTGCTTTGTATAAGTTGGTTTTGCTCTTTTTTTAAATCATTTTCAGTCGGCGCAGATAACTGTTTTGTTAATAAACTAACTTTTTCATTGTGATGATCTTTAATTGCAGAAAGTAATTGATATCCAGACAATTTTAAATACCAGGGTTTCCCATACCTTGCAACTTTTTCAAATTGAACAACTCCAAGGTCTACTATCTCATTATTTTGACGAATTAAATAAGCAAAATAACTTTGCAAAAAAGAATATTTGTTGAATCCAGACAATTCATCAATAGTTTCAAGGAAAAAAGAATGATTTAAGCTATTACCAAAATCGGCATATATTCCTGCAATGGTTCGATTAATCAACACACTTTGTTCTTTCTCAAAACCTTTTGCAAGTTTAAGTGCAGATATAGAATCGTTTTTTGCTATAACCTTCAAAGCATCGCTAATCACTTGAAAGGAAGAGTCTTTTAAGGCTTTTCTAACAACCATTGAAATGTCATCGTTAACAGGAAAGTATTTTCCAAGAGCTCGAATTGCAGCAGCTCTCACCTTAGGGCTTTTATCTTTCAACGATAGCGATAGTAAAGCATTTTTAACTTTAGTTGGAAAAAACTCAACGGTTTTATTGATTTTTCGTATTACCAATAATTTAATGTTCCAAGAGTTGTGACGTAAGCTTTTCAACATTGCCTGATGAACTTCAATGTCATTACTTTTATAAAGTTTGTCAATTGCTTCCTTTTTATCTAGCCAAAGTGGCGCATGAATTAATTGGTGTATCCATTGTTGTGTACTTTTAGAATCGGTTTTTTTACACAGCAACACTTTATGTGCATCAAAATTTACCAAAAGCGGCTGATTTTCAAGAAAATAACTAGACGTATCGTATTTTTTGGCAATCCATTTTTCAAAAGTCTTTATCCCTTTTTCAGTATAAACATCTATATGAACCGGTAAACTATACAAAGGCCATTTGTCTGTGTCTTGTTTTTGAAGAATAATTAATTTCAATTCTTTTGAATTTTCATCATATTCTTGTTTTATTTCTAAAATTGGATGCCCTTTTGCGAAAAACCATTGATTGAAAAACCAATTTAAATCTATTCCTGAGACTTTCTCAAAAGCCATTCTTAGATCATGTGCCTCTGTAGTTTGATATGCATGTTTGATTAAATAAAAATTGAGCGCATCGAAAAAGGCAGAATCACCTAAATAATCTCTCAACATGTGTAATATCCTTCCCCCTTTGTTGTAGGAATGGCCGTCGAACATATCTTCTTTATCTTTATAATCAAACCGAACCAAATCCTTATAACCTCCTTGCTGGGCAGATAAAAAATAACCCTCCATTTCCTGAAAAGCATTTTTATCTGCTTCCATTTTTCCATACTCAAATTCGTCCCATAAATATTGACTATAATTTGCAAATGACTCATTTAAGGGAAGGTTTGACCAACTCTCACACGTAACTAAATCACCAAACCAATGGTGAAACAGCTCATGAGCAATAATAGATTCGTTTCCCCCATCAATTATTTCTCTTGAAGTTTGGTGAAGAAAGTCTCCATGAACAGTAGCAGTGGTGTTTTCCATGGCTCCAGAAACAAAGTCCTGAACAACTACTTGATGGTATTTTACCCATGGATACTCAACGCCCAACAACTCTGAAAAAAAGGAAAGCATTTTTGGGGTTTTTCCAAAAATTGCTTTAGCATGCTTCTCGTATGAAGAGTCTACATAATAGAAAACATCCATCCGTTCTCCATTCTTTTTTTCCCAGTAATCCTCAACAACGGCATACTCCCCTATTGCCATCATAAATAAATAAGGAGAATGTGGTTGATCCATTTTCCAGTAATCTGTTCTTTTACCATTTTCACCCAATGAGGAGAAAATTAGTTCACCGTTAGAAAGTGTTTTAAACTTATTATCCACCGTAATGTACACTTCTTGAGTTGTTTTTTCTACAGGATTATCAACGGTTGGAAACCACACTGAATTGGCTTCCGTCTCACCCTGAGTCCACAACTGTCGACTTTTTTTTGAATTGCTTTTATCTGCGTTTATAAAATATAATCCCTTAGCCATTGAAATTGCAGAGGAACCTTTCTGAGAAACTTTTTCAGGCTGAGCTACATATTTAATACGTAATGATAGAGTATCCTCTTTGTAAGCTCTGTTAGGAAGAGGTATTTTTAACTTTAGCCCCGAATAAACAAACTCAATTTGTCTTAAATTTTCTTTTTCTTGAAGCTCTACTTTTTCAATAATCATTGATTTAGCATCGAGAGTAATTGTATCTATTGGAAAAAAATATGGCTTGATTTTTAACACCGCTTGTCCATCAAGTGTTTTCTCCTTCCAGTTAGGCTCAACCAATAATTTAGTATGTAGGACATCAATTTCTCTTGTCTCAGTTCTTTGATATAGTGGAACTTTTTTTTGTTGATTTTTCTCTTTTGGGAATGGCTTAATCGTGTTGTTTGCGACCTGTTTAGGGGCTGTACAAGAGAACAAAAAAACAGCGATTAACACTGGCCAGTAACCTTTTTTGAAATAAAATATTGGCATAAATCTTTTGAATTTCATAAAACAAATATGCTGAATTGTAGCTAAAGATTGAGTTTATTATTTGCATTTGTTTAATTAACTTCGCAACAACAAACAAAAAAGTAA
>MDSZ01165919.1_pt1 | contig 14592 bp, 14 predicted proteins | sample 811201 | NCBI WGS metagenome assembly MDSZ01 (sample SAMN05326647, study PRJNA326480) | marine metagenome | isolation source: seawater | place: Indian Ocean: North | collected 2010
GACCACCACGTTGATAGGCTGGATGTGGAAGTGCGGTAACGCATGTAGCTGACCAGTACTAATAGCTCAATTGGCTTAATTTATGCACTGAAAAAAATTTTTAAAAATAATTATTCGATATAGATTTAGTGAAATCAAAAAATAAGATTTTTATTGCAACTTCTTCATTTTCAAATGTCAATTCGAAAATATTAAATCAATTACACAAAAAGAAAATTGAAGTAAAATTCAATAGCTTGAAACGCAAATTAGAAAAAGATGAGTTAATTAATCTTGCTCATGATTGTAAATATATAATTGCAGGTACAGAGAATTATAACAAAGAGGTTATAGATAAACTTAAATCTTTAAGATTTTTACATAGATTAGGATCTGGCACTGATAATGTTGATATAAATTATTTAAAAAAAAAGAAAATAATTTTTTCTAAATCAAAAATTACTCCAGAGTCAGCAGTTGCCGAATTAATTGTTGGATATATTTTATCAAGCTATCGCAATATTTTGAAATATGACAATCAACTAAAGAATCGAATATGGAAAAAAAAAATGGGTCAAAGTTTACTTGGAAAAACTGTAGGCATAATTGGATACGGAAAAGTTGGAAAATATTTACATAAATTATTAAAAAGCTTTGGTGCAAATATAATAATTAACGAAAAAAAGAAAATTTCAAAAAAAAATTCAACTCTCTCTAAACTTGTTAAAAATTCTGATATAATATCCTTAAACATAAATCTTGATAAATCTAAAAAAATTTTAAACAAAAAAGTACTAAAACTATGTAAAAAAAACTGTTTAATTATTAATACTTCTAGATCAGATGGAATTGATAATGAATACTTATATTTTATGCTTAAAAGAAATAAAATTTTTGGTGCATGCATGGATGTTTTCGATATAGAGCCATACTATGGAAAATTCACCAAATTAGAAAACGTTATATTAACCCCTCACATCGGCAGTTATTCAAAAGAGATAAGATTTAAGATGGAAGCTGAGTCTCTAACAAAAATTTTAAGAACAAAATTATAAATGCAAATAATATTTGATTTTGATGGTGTTATTATTAATAGTCATAAAATTAAATCAGCTGCATTTTTCAAAATATTTAAAATTTATGGCGAAAATGTTGGATTGAGTGCTCTTAATTATCATATAAAAAACATAGGAAAATCAAGATACCAAAAATTCAGGTTTATTTATGAAAAATTCTTGAGGAAGAAATTTACAAAAAAAGAATTAATTAAAATCGATAAAGCATTTGAAGAATTTACAGTAAATAAAATTTTAAAAATGAAACCAAATCCAAATTTAATAAATTTTCTTAAAAAAAATAAAAATAAACATAAATTTTATGTATCTACTGGAACTCCACAAAAAAAAATTAAAATTTTAATGAAGAAAAAAAACTTGTACAATCTATTTAGAAAAATTTATGGTTCACCAAAATCAAAAATAGATCACATTAAAAAAATTGTAAAAAAAAATAAAAAAACAATATTTATTGGTGATAGTCTTGAGGATTACAAATGTGCAAAAAAAATGAATATATTTTTTCTTCTAAAGATAAATTCAGAAAATATTTCATTTAGAAATAAATTAAAGATAAAAAAAATTAATTCATTTAAATATTTAAACAAATATTTAGAATTAAGATAAAATCAAATTTATAAACTTCAAGATTTAATATTATTCTCTTTTAATAATGAAATTGTATATTATATTAATTAATCTAACTATATATACAGAAGTAATCAAAGAATAATTATATATGAAGAAAATTTTAATAACTGGTTGTGCAGGTTTCATAGGTTTTCATATATCTCAGTTATTTTTAGAAAAAAATTTTAAAGTAATTGGAGTTGATAATTTAAATAATTACTATGATGTTAAATTGAAAAATAAAAGACTATCGATACTAATTAGAAATAAAAATTTTTCTTTTAAAAAATTAGATATAAATAATTCTGTTAAATTAAAAAAAATATTTAGTCAAAAAATATATGCAGTTTTGCATTTTGCAGCTCAAGCGGGCGTCAGATATTCAATAGATAATCCATATAGCTATTTTTCTTCAAATCTTTTAGGGTTTTGTAATATTTTGCAAATTGCTAAATATTATAAAGTTAAGAAATTTATTTTTGCAAGTTCAAGTAGTATTTATGGTGAAAAAAATACTTTACCCTTTAATGAAAATATATCTGATCAAGATAATCCAATACAGTTATATGCTGCAACAAAGCGGTCAAATGAAATAATTGCAAGATCCTATTTTAACCTTTTTAAAATGAATATAATTGGTTTACGTTTTTTTACCGTTTATGGAAATTTTGGAAGACCTGATATGGCCATTTTTAAATTTACAAAAAATATTATTTCTGAAAAAAAAATCGAAGTTTATAATTACGGTAGACACTTCAGAGATTTTACACACATAGAAGATGTGAAAAATGCAGTTTTTAAAATTTTTAAGAAATCTAAAGACTCATCAAATGGTAGATACGAAATTATAAACGTAGGATCTGGAAGACCTGTAAATCTTAATACAATTATTCAAATACTAGAAAAAAGTATTGGAAAAAAAGCAAAGATAAAATACATAAAAAAGCAGATTGGAGATGTTAAGGGTACATTTTCTGATGTAAAAAAATTGAAAAAAAAGTTTGGATTTAGTCAACAAATATCAATAAAAGAAGGTCTGGAAAATTTTGTGTCTTGGTATAAACAAAATTATAAAATTTAGTTATGAAAAGTAAAATAATAGCGGAAATTGGTTGGAATCATTTAGGTAATATAAAACTTGCGGAAAAGTTTATAAAAGCAGCTGCTGATAATGGCGCGGATTTTTGCAAATTTCAAACTTGGTCAGTAAATAACCTGAAATCAGGTAAGTGGGATGATGATGGTAGACGCCAAATTTATGAAAAAGCCCAGCTTTCTGAAAAAGACCATTATAAGCTAAAATCTTTTTGTAAAAAATATAAAGTTAAATTTTTAACATCTGTATTTAATATAAATGACATTGCTTTTCTTAAGAAATTAAATTCAGAATGCATTAAAATTCCTAGCCATGAAATTTATAATATCGAATTAATAAAAGCAGCTCTCAAAAATTTTAAAATTGTCTTAATTTCAGCGGGGGCAGCAAAATGGAAAGAAATTATTAATATTACAAAATTAAGGAATTTTAAAAAAAAAGCTATTTTGATGCACTGTGTATCAAGCTATCCATTAGAAAAACAAAATATCAATTTCCCTAAATTCTATAAACTAAGAAAACTGTCTAAAAATATTGGTTATAGCGGTCATTTTAATGGCATAGATGACGCTGTAATTGCAATCAGCCTAGGTGCATCATTCGTAGAAAAGCATTTTACAATAAATAAAACTTTGCCTGGTAGAGATAACAAATTTGCTATTTTACCCAATGATTTAAAAGTTCTAAGTGAATTTCGGAATAATGTATCATTTATGAATATTGATAGAGGTTTGAATGTACAAAAATGTGAAATAGACATATTTAAAAACTATAGAGGAAGATGGAGTAAATGAGCTCACAATTAAAGTCTGAAAATCTATCAGTCATCATTAGAAATAAAAATGAAGAAAGATGGATAGGTCATGCCATACAATCAATTATAGACTTAGTTGATCGTCCAGAAATAATTGTAATTGACAATAATTCAACAGATAACTCTTTAAATATTGTTAAAAATTTTATGCAAGATCCACTTTTAAACAAAAAAAATTCAAGGAATTATACTAAGGTTAAGATAATTAATATTAAAGATTATACTCCAGGAAAATCTATAAACTTAGGAGTTAAAAATTCAAAAAAAGATTATATTTTAATTATGTCGGCACATTGTGTTTTGAAAAAAATAAATATTGATTCACTAAAAAAAAAAATAAAAAAATATTGTGGTATATTTGGCAATCAAAATCCAATTTGGAATGGTAAAAAAATAACTAAAAGATATATTTGGAGCCATTTTATAGAAAAAGAAAAGGAAAATATGTTTTCCAATTTAGAGAATAGATATTTTTTTCATAATGCAATTTCTTTCTTTAGTAGAAAAACTTTAAAAAAAAAACCTTTTGATGAATTTATTCAAGGAAAAGAAGACAGATACTGGATTAATCAAAGAGTGAAAGAAAGAGAAAAATTTTTATACGACCCAAGCATTTTGGTAGACCATCATTACACAGTAGATGGGAACACTTGGAAAGGTATTGGATAAATTTATTTTGTTTAATGAAAATTGAATTTCTAAACAGTCTTGATGAACTGTTAAAATACGATAAAATATACATTACCGACACAATTGATAAAATTGAAAAAAAAGACAAATCAATTAAAACATTAGTTCTAATTTATCCAAATATTCCTGTTTCTAATAAAAAGTTCAAAAATTTAAAATTAAGAAATTTACCTTTGTCTATTTTAAATAAAAATTACAAGTTTAAATGGAAATCGCACAAACAATCAGTTGAATTTACAGACAACAATTTTAACAAAATAACAATAATTAATAAGGTTGTAATTAAAATATTACAAATAATTCTAAATAAAAAAAAAAAAGATTTATTTTTAAAAAATCATATAGCAAAAAAATTTGAAAAATATTTTTTTTTAATAAATATTAGAGAATATTTTTTAAAATTTAACAAAAACATTGAGTTGAAAAATTCAGATCCTGAATTACAAGAAGTTTTTATTTATACAAAAAAAAACAATATACCAAGTAATGTTAGTATTACATTTCAATACAATAACTTAAAATTCATGTATGAAACTATAAAAAATTTTTTTGTAATTTTATTGTATCCTTTTTATGCAATTTTGAAGTCAAAGCAAAAAATATTTTCATCAAGCAATAACAATATAAAAATTTGTATTAGACAAAATAACTCAAATTTAGGAGTTAATAATTTTCCAAAAATTTCAGATGATTGGATTTTAGATAATAAAGATTTTAAATCCGAAAACACGTTATTTGTACTTGAAGATCAAATTAGTGATGAAAAAATCAAAATTTTGAAAAAAAAAAATTATAACTTCATAAATGCAAATTTAAAAAAACCTCTAGAAATAATTAATTTAAAAATTTTACTTATTGTTATACTAAAATTTATACCGATCTTTCTCATAAGCTCAATAATTTATCTTTTTATTAATAGGACTAGCAAGAAATTATTTTTTGATTTATTAGTAAATTTTTTTATATGGGATCTTTTTACAATAAATTATAAAAATATTAAATATATAACGTATCATAACTTTCAAAATTCTCATTTAGTTCGAAATTACTTTTTAAATAGATCAGGCTCTAAATCATTTACATACAAACATACTTTTTCTGAAAACGTTTTTGATAAAAATTTAGAAGAATATTGCAATGTTAACTTATCTTATGCCTGTCATGATTATGAATTTCATATGTCTAATATAGGTCTAGATATGAGCTACTCAAATAAATCAGCATCAAAAAAAAAATTTATCTCAGGCCCAGTATGGTCAAGTAAGATTTTTGAGAAAGACAAGTATGTTCTTGGAAATAGTAGATTTCAAATAAGTGCCTTTAATACATCATTTTCTCCACATGGTGTAAATGGATTTGTTGAGCATTATAATTTTTTAAAATTTTTAAAGGTTATAATTGAGACATATGATGTTGATGTTAATTTTAAAGGTAAGTATGATTATGAATTATTTAATGAAAATAAGCTTACAAAAGATATATTTAAGGAACTTCTTGAAAATAAAAACTTTAATTTGATTGAGAGATATACTTCTCCGAGAGCTCTAATAAATTCAACCGAATTATGCATTTCTATGTCATTTGCAACTCCAGGGTTTGAGGCTTTATATACAAAAAATAAAAGTTTTTTTGTTGATATGGGGTCAAATTATGAAAATTCTCTTGTAGATACTTGTACTCAGAATTTTGTTTCACATGGTTTTGAAAATTCTTTGAAATTGTTCAATATTTATTACAATCAAAAAGAATATGTAAATAAATTAATTAATAGCAACTATAAATCAATCTTTAAGAATGTTATGGATAACGATCCTGTAAATTTTATAAAAAAATCTATTCATGAAAGTTAAGAATATAACAAATCCAATTTTCAAAGAACTTAAAAATCATAGGTTGATTAACATAAAAAACCTAGTTGAATTTAACGACAAAACAAGAGATAAAAAAATTAAATCATATAAAGATATTAAAACTGGAGTAATTTTTCTAAAAGATTACAAAAGAGACTTAAAATATTATACTTCAAAAAAAACAAATAGAACTTTTAAAAAAAATTTATCTTATTCTAATTTTACAATTAACAAAAAGATATTAAAAACTTCAAACTTAAACGATGATTTAAGAAGATATAATCAATTTAAAACAATAATTAAAAATAAGATTGTGCTTGATTATGGTTGTGGCAAAGGAAATTTTCTTAAATATTCTAAGAATTCAGTGAAAAAAATATATGGAGTAGAAGTAAATAAAAAATTATTAATTAATTTAAGCAAAAAATATAATGTTCAAGATTCGTTAGATAAATTTAATAATTTATCTTTTGATGTCATAACTTGCTTTCATGTACTAGAGCATCTACCAAATCAAATTTTCCTATTAAAAATGCTTTTAAAAAAATTAAAAAAAAAAGGAACTTTAATTATCGAAGTGCCCTCTGCACATGATAAGTTATTAACTGTAAGTAATTTAAAGGAATTTAGAGATTTTACTATGTGGAGTGAACATCTTATATTACATACATCACAATCTTTAAAAAAATTTATAAAATTAGCAGGTGGAAAAAAAATAAATATTAAATTTTATCAAAGATATAACTTGGCAAATCATTTCGGATGGCTTATAGACCGCTTACCCGGAGGTCACGATTTCAATAATATCCCAAATAATTTAAATAGATTATATCAAAATTATTTATCTAAGATAAAAAAAACTGATACTCTGATAGCGATAATAAAAAAATAATGTTTAAAGGAAAAAATATTTTATGTATTATTCTTGCGAGAGGTGGGTCAAAAGGGGTAAAAAATAAAAATATAAAAACACTAAATAATTATCCTTTAATTTACTATACAATCAGAGAAGCAAAAAAATCAAAAGTTTTTTCTAAAATTATTGTATCTACTGAAGATAAAAAAATAAAAAAAATAGCACAAAAGTACGGCGCTGAGGTTCCATTTTTAAGACCAAAAAATTTGGCAAAAGATAGTTCGAGAGCTATTGATGCAATATATTATACATTTAAAAAATCCGAAAAAATTTATGGTCAGAGGTTTGATTATATAATTGAATTAATGTGCACCAATCCTTTAAAAAAAGCTAAACATATAAAAGATGTTGCAATTAAACAAATTTTAACTAATGCAGATTCTGTTATAGCGGTCACAAAACTTGAAGATCATCATCCGATTAGAATTAAAAAAATTGTAAGAGGTAAAATAAAAGATTTTTGTTTAAAAGAAATACCTGAGACAAATAGACAGGATCTCAAGCCAGATGCATACATAAGATGTGGTTCTATTTATTCAATGAGAAGAGATATGCTTTTAAAAAAAGTAAGATATGGAACAATTAATAGCTTAGCTTATATAATGAACAATAGAGATGTTGTAAATATTGATACTAAAAGAGACTTTGAATTCGCTGAATTTCTGATGAATAAAAATGAAATATAAAATACTTGTTACACCTTCGGCATTTAGTCAGAATTTTGTAAAAGAAAAGTTAAATAAATATAAAAAATTTAGTTTCACACTAAAAAAAGGTCCAATTAACAACAAGAATAAGCTTAAAAGATTATTGAACAACTTTGATGGAGTCATAATTGGATCTGAAATATTGGATATTTCAACACTAAAAAAAATTAAAAAATTAAAATCCATTGTTAGATTTGGGACTTCTTATGAAAATATTGATTTAAACTACTGCAAAAAAAAAAATATAAAAGTTTATAAACTTAAAAAAACAATTAACTCAAATGCAGTAGCGTTACACAATCTAACTTTAATATTATGTTTGACACATAATATAAAAAAACAAATTATTTACTCAAATTTAAATAAGTGGGAAAGGTGTATCAATTTAGACCCAAAAAATATAAAAATTGGTATATTTGGAATGGGAAATACAGGTAAAAAACTCTCTAAAATGCTTTCCAAAATTGGGTATGAAACGTATTATTATTCTAGAAAATCCAGAATTAATTTAAAAAATGTTAAATATGTTAGCTCTTTAAAAAAGCTTATTGAGAAATCTGACATATTGTCAATAAATATTACATCAAATTTATCAACGAAAAATATTTTAAATTCGAAAACATTAAAACTTTTAAAAAATAAGTATATAATAAATACGTCTCGAGGCGACCTGATTGATGAAAAAACTTTATTTAATTTACTTAAATCTAATTATATTCTTGGTGCAGGCTTAGATGTTTATTCTAATGAACCTTCAGTAGGTATATCAGCAAAAATTAGAAAATTAAAAAATGTAATTGGAACCCCTCACAATGCTTTTTTTGATAAAAACACTATCACAAAAATGGCAATATCGTCTATAAATTTAATGAGTAAAAGTTTTAATGGTAAATAAAAAAATTATTTTAATTTGTACACCAATTAAAAGTATAAAAAATCTTTATGATAAGTTTAATAAATATTTTAGAATAATATATAAACCTAATATAGAGTTAAATAAGATTAATAATTTAGATAAAATTAGCTATATATTTACTAATCCTAACATGTCCAAAATAAAGTTCACAAAAAAAAATTTGATCAAGATTAAAAATTTAAAAATTATATGCACAGCTTCTACTGGTACAAACCATATTGATTTAGACTTTTTAAGAAAAAAAAAAATAAAATTAATCTCTCTAAGAGAAAAAAAAAATGTTATAAAAAAAATTTCATCAACATCAGAATTAGCTCTCACATTTGCTCTTAATGCAATTAGAAATATCAATATTGCTAGTAATTCAGTTTTAGAAAAAAAGTGGGAATATTTACCTTTTGTTGGTAGACAACTTAATTCTATTACAATTGGTATAATAGGCTATGGAAGACTTGGAAAAATTTTAGTTAATTTACTAAAATCACTAAAGTGTAAAGTTTTGATTTATGAGAAAAATTTTAAATTAAAAGATAAAAATAAAAAATTTCAAACAGGTTTAGATTTTTTATTAAAAAATTCAGACGTTATATCGCTTCATATTCATGCCGATAAAAAAAATATTAAATTCATAAATTCTAAAAATTTGAAAATAATGAAAAAAAATGTTATTTTGATAAATACATCAAGAGGAGAAATTGTATCTGAAAATGATCTTGTTAATTTCTTGAGAAAAAATAAGAATGCAAAATACTTTACCGATGTAATAAATGATGAAATAAATAATAAATGGAAAAGCTTAATATTTAAAGAGTTTTTAAAAAAAAAGGGAAATGTTGTGATTACACCCCATATAGGAGGTATGACTTTAGAGGCGCAACAAATAGCATTTAATGCCGCTGCTGATCATTTGATAAATTTACATAAAAAAATGACTTAATTAAATTATATATAAAAACAATGAATTATATTTCTAAAAGCATTTTATCTGAATTTAAAAAAAATGGTTTTATATATTTACCTAATTTTCTCACTGATGATGAAGTAGATAAGATAAATAAATATAGGGAAAATATTATTGTAAATGAAGCACGAGATTTATATACAATATCCAACAAAAAATTACTTAGTTCAAAACTAAATCAATCAATAAAAAAAATAATTGGTCAAAAAATCAATAAAACTAATATTGTGAATTTAAAGACTTATGCTGATTTAATATTTTATTTTATAGATAATAAAATTTTAGATAAGGAAATAATTGATAATAGTAAAGATCTAGAATTTGATTTACATGTAGCTTTTTCAAATACTAAAGCCACAAATTATTCACATCAATGTGATATATTGCTAAATGATTTCATTTCACAAATATTTCTAAAAGATGAACTTTTAAATATTTATAAAGCGCTTTTAAATAATGAGGAACTATTATATTGGGGAGAGTCTGGTTTTACTTATAACAAACCTCCAATAAGAGGTTGGCATAGTGATGATCCAATAAATACTATGTTTAAAACTAATACAGATACATTTCAAATTAGAGTAGCAATTTATCCAGACTCTGTTGAGAATACATCAGGTGGACTAAAATTACTTTCATGTTCGCATAGATACAATCTACCATTACAAGCATTTAAAAACTTTGTTAAATATTATTTATTTAAGGAAAAAAATTATAAAGACACATTTAAATCTATAAAATTATTTCAAACCCAAAAAAATATTTTTCCATCTTCGAGAGACATTATAATTTGGGATAAAAGATTAATGCACTCTCCTTGGGCAAATATGTTAAAATATTTTAAATTTTTAAATTTATCACCACAAATAGAGGATTGTCTTCCGAAAAAATTATTTGTATCTCCTTCATTTCCTAGATCAATTTTAAGTTTTGATTTAGGTAAAGAGTCAAACGATTTAGATAACTATCTTAAAAAATGGATTAATATTAGAGAGGATTATAAAGATTATTGGAAGTCAAGAGAGGCGTTTAAAAAGCAAGATTATTTGAACTTTTTGAATAAAAAAAATATTAAATTTTTTGAGATTAAAACTTAAATAGATACTCAATGCAAGACGAAATTCTAAAGTTTCTTAAACTTAAAATTATTTATTTAAGCAATCATAGTTCTAGTGGAAACACTTTTTTTTTAAGTTTAATAGATGGACATAAAAATATTATCAATTTACCTGGTTATGTTAATTTAAATTTTATTTTTGAAAAAAATATAAATTTTTCTAACACCTTGGAAAAATTTAAAGAAAATAATCCTTTTTTTTTTGATACTTCAAGAATGAATATTTCAACTGAAAATCATCAGGGATTGTTTTATTTAGGTGAGAACAAAGATGAACATTTATTTTTTGATGAAAAGAGATTTAATAATTATTTTTTTTCTTTTTCAAAAAATTTAGAACCAACCAAAAAAAATATCCTTTTTGCGATATATTTTGCATATTCAAAGACAATAAATAGAGAAATAGATCCACTTAAATATTTAATTATATATTCTTATAATCATGAAAATACTTTAAGTTTTTTAAAAGAGGTTAATTATGATCATCTTATAGTTTTAACTAGAGATCTTATTAAGAATTACGCCTCATATAAGAAAAAAGTATTAACAAAAGCAAATCTTAGAAAAAAAAATTATCTAGATTTATTTGATTTGAATTATTTATATAATACTTCAAAAAATTTTTTTCCTCTTATTAGAAAAAAAAAAACTTTTACTTATCTGAGAATAGAAGATTTACATACAAATCCCGAACTTTATATGAAGAAATTTTGTAAACTTTTAAATATAAATTTTGATTTAATACTTTTAAAAAGTAGTTTTAATAATAAAAAATACAATGGTCATAGCTGGGATCATTCAACGAACAATTTTAAACCAATTTATGGTTTTAATAAAAATTATCACTATAGATCTGATAAAATTGAGATGGTAGAAAAAAAGCATATTATTTTTATCAGTTATTTTTTTTCATTGAATCTTAATTATATTAAAAAATGTTCTTTATTTAATCACATTAGTAATTTTTTTAGCTTATTTCTATTAACTACAAATGAGAAAAAGATGACAAATAGAAAAGATTTTATATTAAAAATAATAAAGTTACGAATAAAATATGTTTTAGTTTTTATTTATATGTATTTTAATAAAAATTATATTAAGAAAAGTAAATTATAATGTTTAAATAATATTAATTTTATTTTTAGCATAGTAATTAAATAATTTAATAAAAAGTAAAACTCTTTTTGGATAAAAGTAAAAAAATTTTATCAATTCTTTTACCTTTCTTTCTTTTATTATTCTCTTAAAAAAAATTTTTTCAATTTTTAGTGGTAAAAAAATGTTTATTATACTCATTTTACTAAAATTTATTTTTTTATAACCACATCTTTTCATTGGTCCAGATAAAATTTTTTGAATTAAAAAAAAATCTTTTTTATCGAAATGAAAACTATTGAAATTTACTTTAAATTTGGTGTTGAAGTTATATTTTTTTTTATTTGATAAACTATCTCCCCACCATTGCTTTCCATTAAAAGTTGAATTAACTAAACTTTTATTAAATTTTATACCCATTAATTTGCAAATTTTTCTCATAAAGTTGCTATTTTCCGTGTGAAGTTTTTCTAATCTAACTAAATTTATTTTATAGTTTGTATTAACAAAGAAAGGCTCTACTAAAGTTCTTTCTATGTAAAAATATAAAGATTTTGAAGTGTAAATAAGATTTTTTTTGGAATTCATAAAAGCATTAATACCTGAGCTTATTATTGATATTGGATGTCTATAACTATAAATATTTTCAAATTTAAAATTACCAATCTCCTTAAGATTTTTATAATGATGTGCATGCAAAAAAATTAATTTAATTTTTTTATTTTTTTTTCTCAATGTATAATTGTAAGCTAAATGAAGATTAATTAAAATTTTCTTAAAGTTGATATTTTTTTTGTTCAATAAATTAAAATTATATAGGAATTCTTTCTTGTCTACTTTATAAAATTGATTTTTCATTTTTCCAAGCAAGTGGTGGTTTTCAATCTTATTTTTTCTTGAATCAAAAAATAAATCATAATTTTTCAGAAACTTATTAAGAAAATTTTGAATATCTCTCTCTTGCTCAAATATTTTTTTTAATTTACTGATATCAATATGTCCGGGGAAAGACGCTATCTGAGGATGATTATCTACTAGACTATGAAAAAAATCAGATCCTGATCTGCCGTTTGTTGTTAATATAAATAATTTCAATGATATTATGGTTTTAAAAATTATTAATTAGTATATTTCATAATTGTGGAAAAAAAAAGACACTATGCGATTTGGATCACTGGCCTTCCTGGCTCGGGAAAAACTAATATAGGAAAATATTTTCACAAAAAATTTGAGAAAAAATATGGACCAACATTATTCTTTAATGGAGATGATATCCGCAGGATCTTTAAAATAAAAAGTTATGATATTAAATCAAGACGCAAACTATCGTTTAAGTATAGCAAATTTGTAAGTTTTATCTCAAAGCAAAAGGTGAATATTATTTTTACATGTGTTGCAATGTTCGATGATGTTAGAAAATATAATAAAAAACATATTAAAAATTACAAAGAAATTTACATATCTTCGAATTTAAAAAAAATTATAAGTGAAAAAAAAAAAAAATTGTATTTAAAAACAAAAAAAAATATGGTCGGAATTGATATAAAGGCAGAATTACCAAAAAAACCTGATATTTCTATTAAAAATAACTTTAAAAAAAGTGTCAAAGAATTAGCAAGCGAACTATTTTCAAAATTTAATAAACAAATAGATTAGATGAAAAATATTATTTTTAATGTTTTGCTCAACAAAAACAAAATCTCACTTTTAATAATATTATTTCTTATTTTTTTTAATTTAGTTTTAGAGTTAATTGGGTTGAGTTTATTTTTTCCTTTAATAAAAATTTTATTAGATAAAGAAAACTTTCTATTTTTTTTTCAAGATTATTTCTTTTATAGCTATATATCTTCTTTGACTTATGAATTTCTTTTAATTTTGATACTTTTTTTAATTTTTTTTACATTTTTTGTAAAAAACGTATTACTAATTTTATCCTTATATATTCAAAATAAATTTTTTGAGGTTTTTCAAATTAATATAACTAATAATTTATTCGGAAATTATTTAAATAAAGAATTTATTTTTTTTAGTAATGAAAATAGTTCAAATTTGCTTAGAAATTTACGTGGAGAAACTGCTTCGGTCTTAATTTTTTTTCAATCCATAATAAATCTCGTTACTGAATTTTTTATTTGCTTTGGCATAATATTATTTTTAATTTTTGCTGATTCAAAGACAACAATTACTCTTATAAGTATAATTATTCCTATCTCTCTTTTATACATTTTATTTACTAAAAAAAAAATATCCACTTTAGCTAGTAAAAGAATTTTCTTAGATGGACTAATAAATAAAAACTTTCTCGAGGCCATTAGTGCAATAAAAGAAATTAAAATATATGGCAAAGAAGATGCATTTAAAAATTACGTAAATATAAACTTAAAAAATTTTTTCAAAATAAATATTATCTGGACTATATTTAATGCTATTCCAAGATATTTTTTAGAGATATTTTTAGTATTTTCATTACTTTTGATAATTTATTTATTAGAGGCAAATATTTTTCAAACAAAGAATGACACAATTACTATTGTAGGAATCTTAGTAGTAGCTAGCGCAAGGATCCTTCCAAGTGTATCAAAAATACTCACGAATATTCAAAATTTTAAGTTTCGTTTACCTTCAGTAGAATTGTTAAATTCTGAAATTATAAAAATGAATGAGATAAATCTTGATATTAAAGAAAAAAACACAGAGGACAAAACTAATGATTTAAATTTTAATAATAAATTTTGCGTTGAAATAAAAAATTTAGATTTTCAA
>MDSZ01007745.1_pt1 | contig 14590 bp, 35 predicted proteins | sample 811201 | NCBI WGS metagenome assembly MDSZ01 (sample SAMN05326647, study PRJNA326480) | marine metagenome | isolation source: seawater | place: Indian Ocean: North | collected 2010
CCTTGGAGGTGATAAGTGAAAGTAGGTGATTTAGTTAGAGTAATGGACGGTAGTTGTAGAACCCATAGCCTTATAAATAAGAAAGGGATCATTGTATATCGTTTTACAGTGTCAGATCTTGGTATAGCTGCGGAATCATACCGTCATGGCTATGTATTGTTCAGGGTTGCTATTTGCGATACCAAGGGCACTATAACAGAACTTTGGAGTTCAGATCTAAAAAAAATATAAATAAAATGAATAAAGCATAATCTTTAATCGTAGTACTATCGAAACCCAAACTTATGGAGAGAACAATGGACGATCCAATGGCAATGATTGATTTGATGACAATGATTATAGTAGGCTATGCTTTCTTTGCCTACTGTATTTTACTTATAGTCGGTGAAGATGAAAATAACTAAGGGGGATTTTATGAAAGTAGGAGATTTAGCAGCTACCTTGAAGGGGAATGTAGTATTAATACTTGACTACGGACTTCACAGGGGCAAAATCGATTGGTATGACGTAGCCTTTATGAATGGTAATGTAAGGCGGGGATTCCCAGCGGATCAAGTTATACCTTATCGTCTGCACCAGATTAAACAAGACTATCAAGTAGGAAAATATCTTAAAAATGAAGAACGCACAAAAGGAGACAACAATGACAAATAACGAGATAAAGCTAACAATAAACATATCAGATGATCTACTAAACAAGTTTATGTCTGCTATGGTTAAGATGAACTCAATGCAAGCGATGGGAGGGATGGGGTTACCCATGATCCTGAGCCAAGCTATGTCGCCTCCAAGTTCCGAGGTGAAGGAGGCAAAGCCCATTGGCTTTAAATCTTCTGAAAAAAAAATGAATAAAGAAGATAGTCAACCGTAGTACTATTGTAACTGAATGGAGGTGTGAAGATGAAAAAAGAATATGATGACAAAGTAATGCGAGATGCTGTCAAGGGATGGGAATACATACGAGATACTTCTGGGTATTCTGGTGGCAGGTTCATCAAAGCCTTAATCGAAAAGGGCATTAAGAATGTCCTTGATGGTAAAGAGTCAGAACATAACTGGATCAAAAAGTCAGGGAATAAAGTCATATTCGATACAGGCACTTACAAATCAAGGGACGGTTGGGAGTCTGACATCATTGATGACTTTATTGAAAGGAATAGCTTTGAGGCAATCAATGACTGGGCAATAAAGTTAAAGCAAGATCAAGTACTGATTGAAGAGATAAGGTGTGTAATCAGGTATTATGACTTTTCTAAGTCTCCTTATTTTCAAACCATAAGGAACCTCTTTAAAGAGAAGGGCTTTATAACTGAGGCTCAGTACAATAAACTATGCAAAAACAAGTTTGCGACTAAGGTATACGAGGCTCACATGACACCAGCACAGTTTGAAACTGGTGCTATTGTCTCTCTAAGGGCTACACACTCACAGACATCACAAGACGGATACAATGTCTTTAAGAGGGCTCCAAATGGCGTTTTAGTGCTATCCAATAGTGAGCCTATCATCTCCGCATGTAAAGGCGCAAAGAGGTATAAAGTAGTAGCTATAGGCGACAGTGAGCCGTTTTACATAGAGGAGAGATATTTAAAAAAGAAAAAAATGAATAAAAAGAAAACCTAAGCGTATAACTATTGTAACCCAAACAAAAGAGGATTTACAAATGACTAAGAAGTTTGATCTTAATAAGCATACAGCAAGGCTTTTATTACAAGAGCCGTTTTTCGCTGCTATCTCTCGTAGAGTTGACAAGACTGCAACAAACGCAATACCTACTGCTGGTGTTAGGCTTAATAAATCTACTGGATACTTTGAGATGCTGTACAATCCTACCTTCTTTGAAGGTTTAACCGATGTACAAAAGTTAGGAGTACTAAAGCATGAGTTCTATCACCTTATCTTCCAGCATGTAACTGGCAGATTACCAGAAGGTGGCATGAGCAAAATATGGAACGTAGCTACTGACTTATCTATCAACAGTCACTTGATGGACGAACTACCAGAGGGTGGTGTCTTTCCTACGAGAGGGCCTTTCAAGGATTATCCTGTTGGGTTGTCTGCGGAGGCTTACTATAAAAGACTACAGGAAGATCCCCAGTTCCAAAAGAAGGAGCAAGGTGATGGAGAGAAGGGTGAAGGCGGTGAGCCTTCTGACGGAAACGGAGGTATGCCCGACACTATGGACGATCATGGCGGTTGGGAAGAGACTGAAGGTGATGCAGAAGGTGAGATAGCCAAGGAGAGGCTACGAGAGATGCTTGAGAAAGCATCCAAAGAAGCCAATAGAGCAAATAGTTGGGGCACTGTGTCTGCTAAGGTTAGGCAAGAGATCCAGAAGTTCCTTAATCCTTCTATTGACTGGCGTAAGATGCTTAGATACTTCATTAAGACAAGTCGCAAGGCTAACAAACGAAGTACTATTCGCAGACTGAACAAACGCTACCCTCGTATACATAGCGGTACAAAGGTAACAAGAGTAGCTAACATAGCTATCTCTATCGATCAATCGGGATCTGTTTCGGATTATATGTTGGCACAGTTCTTTGCAGAACTTAATAATCTCTCGAAGTTGGCTTCCTTTACGGTTATACCTTTCGATACTGAAGTAGAGGAGAGTAAGGTATTCGTTTGGAAGAAAGGCGAGAATCGTCAATGGGAACGTGTCTTGTGCGGTGGTACATGCTTCGATGCTCCAACCAAATATGTTAACGAGCGTAGTTTCGATGGACATATCGTATTGACTGATATGTGTGCTCCAAAGCCAGTTCCCAGCAAGTGTCAACGGATGTGGATCACTGATGAACATGGCAAAGCCTCCCAGTATTTCGATACAAACGAGATTGTCTTGGCAGTCAAGGGGGAGGCGACATGATCGATCAAAAGCCTTACTACGAAGTAGGGGACTTGGTTTGCGTTTTAAAGGGTAGCACTGACAGTGATCAATATATTAATGGAATAGTCATATATTCCGATGATCGGGTGATAGACGTTCGATTGATGATCACTGGATGGGATATTACCAGAACTTTTTTTCATAAAGATGTTTATTTTTTGAATAAAGATAAATCTCAATCGTAGTATATATGTAACAACAAAACATCAGGTGAATAAAGATGTTAGAGAACGAAAGACTAAAGATAGGATACAGTAACATAACTCTCGACGTAATAGAGAGAAGGAAACAAAAGAAGGCTAAAGATGAACCTGAAGAGGTTCTATCAGATCCTAAACCTATCTCTTACAAGATCTTAGGATCGCCTCCCAAATGGCTCCTTGAAGATAAAAACAAAAAAAATACCTAAGTCATGGAGGATAAAATGGCTACAATCGAGTTAAGACTAAAAGAATCAAGATCTCTGCTAAGGGCAGCAAAAGAAGCCTATATGAGCAAGAATCTCGACTTGCTTTATCTTATTGAAGAGAAGTTGATCAACATTTGGATATCGGACTTTAAAGAGTACCATGGCAAAACATTGTGCGAGATTGTTGATCGGCCGGATGTGACTGAGTTTTCTGGAAATATAGAACATGTTCAGTTCCTAACAGCAAACTTAGAAGAACTCAAGAGAGTTACAAATGCGCTCGGGCTTGATGTAGGCTTTTAAAAAAACAAAAAAAATAAAAAAAACTGAATAAAGTTTAAACCTCAATCGTATATTTATTACAACCCCAAACAAAAGGAAAAGCAAAATGGCTATATCTTTTAAATCTTTCACTTCATGCGCTCCCTTCGTCCTTGCTGTTAAAAAGCCTGTCCTCATTCGAGGCAGACATGGCATTGGCAAATCAGAAACAGTTTATCAAGTAGCTAAGTCTATGAACTTGCCAGTCGTTGAAAGACGAGCAAGTCAGATGACAGAAGGAGATCTCCTTGGGCTTCCTGACAATCGTGACGTTGTTGTTAATGGTATCAAAGCGACTACTTTTAACCCACCAGACTGGTTTGTTACTGCATGTACTGAGCCTGTTGTCCTCTTCTTTGATGAAATCGATAGGGCTACAATGGAGGTTCGCCAAGGTATCTTTGAACTTACCGATAGTCGTAAGATCAATGGACACTACTTGCATCCCGATACAGTTATCATCGGGGCTGTTAACGGTGGAGAGCATGGTAGCCAGTATCAAGTTGGAGAGTTTGATCCAGCGGAACTTGATCGATGGACAGTATTCGATCTTGAGCCTACTGTAGAGGACTTTTTAACATGGGCTAAAGGTAACATTGACGATATGGTGTGGGACTTCATCAATCAGAACCATAAGCACCTTCTGCATGAAGATGACTATGAGCCTAACAAGGTATACCCGACACCTCGCTCATGGAAGCGTTTCAATGATTGTGCAGTCGAGGGCAATCTTCTGGCTGCTACCGATAGCGACAGCAACGCAATCCTCTTTAACCTTGCACAGGCTTTTGTAGGGCTTGAAGGTGCAGTAGCCTTTAATGACTTCCGCAAAACTTACGAAAGACAAGTTACAATCGAGCATATCATCGATGAAGGTAGACTCGACAAGGTTAAAGACTGGGGTATCAATGAGCACTCCGCAATGGTAGAGAAGTTTGAAAACAAGGATCTACTGGCTAAGAAGCTAAAAGACAACCAGATCCAGAACCTTGTGGATTACTTCGCAATCCTCCCTTCTGAAGTTGGCATGAAACTATGGACACTTATCGGTAAGGAGGGAGCCAACCAAGAGAATATGGTAGCAATCCACCAGTCTACTACTACCGATGGCGATCCAGTCTCCACGCTCCTTGTGAAGATGTACGAGGGATAGTCAAGGTTTAAAGAGGGTTATCGCAGAGTAGTGATGCCCTCTATTTTTTTTTGAATAAACATAAATCTCAATCGTAGTATAGATGTAACACAAAGAGAGGATAAGATGAATGAATATGAGCCCATCATAACAATGATGCTGTCACCTTTATTCGGGTGCTTTATGTTAGCATTGATTTTTGAAAGTGAGAAACTTTTTAAAAAGTTTGAATAAATATAAACCTCAATCGTAGTATTAATACAACCCTTCAACAATGGATCAATAAAAAATGAATGGAATAGAAAAGGATCAAACTAAGAGATCAACCTCTTGTAGTTTTTGCAGATCGTATAATCACAATGTAACTAAGTGTCCACACCCTAAAAAGATATGGGCTTCTTTAGAGAGAGGTATTATTCCTCTTGGCTACCTTAACAGCCAGACAACCCATGGCGTACGTTGTTTTACTTGGTATGCTCGCCCATCCGGATGGAGCGAACTATATAAGCATACAGCAGCGGCTATAGCTAAACAAGAGGCGTATGAGCAGCGACAAAAGCAGCCATCCCGTAGGAAGCAAACTATAACTTGTGGCTTCTGTGGGCAAGATGGGCACACAAGACGATCCTGTCAGTATGTCAAGCTATGGAATAAGAAGTTAAAAGCTGCAAATAAGAAGTATCGACACTGGGTATATGAAACACTTGTTAAACAACATGGATTATCCAGCGGTGCTATTGTAAGTTTTAAGTACAAGACACCTTCTAACTACAGAAATGGCTTTAAGAGCGAAACAAAGGATATAAGTACTTTATGTACTTCGGTTAACTGGGATAGCATAAACCTTTTTGCTTCTTTCAAATCGAAAAGCTATGACTGGCGAGAGAGAAGTGAGGCTCAAAGGAAGGGCTTGATCGACTGTGGCGATGATAGGCTTACAAATATTACCGATTTTTTAAAGTCAGGTATATACTTGAAGATACAATCAAAAGGTATTGATAGGGGCGGCTATGGAACGGAAGGAGAACCAATATATGTACCATGGCACAGCACAGAAGGAAGTTATAAGGTATGCACTAAGGACAGCCATGAAGGCTATCAAAATATGCTAAGATGGGGTGACGGTGGGACTGCACACGATTTAAAGGTTGTTAGTCGTGCGCCTCAAGTACTCGATGAAAGCTGGGTTGATGGCTATAGCGACAAACTAAGCGTAATATTTAAAAAGTTTAAAATGAACGAACTGAAGTTTCTCGGTGTGCTGGATCATATTGAGGAATGGGCAGATGGCACAGGATAAAAAAAATGAATAAAAACTAAACCTTAATCGTATATAGAAGGAGGACGTTAAGTGTCCTCTTCTCTATATGGAGGTACGAACAATGAAAAGGCGTAAGCAATCAAAACCCAAGAGGCGTAACTGGGTTCAACAGATGCTTGTTGAACAGAATAGAAAAGCAGGCGCACACAGGGATAAATCTAAGTATAGTCGTAAACAAAAGCACAAAGGGAGGGACTTATAATGAGCGATCTAACAACTATATTTATCGTCGGGCAAACCTTGTGGGATGTTTTTGCAGTCTGCTTTTATTCTATATTGTTACTTGTCCTTGTGACTGGTGTTATAACATTTTTTTCACAGGGGATCACAGATGGAAGATGAACAACTTTATGTTAACCTAACTATCGAACAGTGCCTCGCTCTCGATGATGTTGAAAGTGTTATCATGGACGCACTAAGGAAGGGCGTGAAGTTACACGACTTGAAAGATACGCTTCGATTCGTACATAAAACCTACCTTTTGGAGAGTGAGAGAGAACAACGAAAGAAATCTTTAAAAAAAAATGAATAAATAAATAACCATGATCGTAGTACTATTGAAACCCACAACAGAGAGAAGATATGAAACTCGTATTCTTAGATACTGAAACAACTGGATTAAACCGCTGGAAGCATGATATAATCCAAATCGCTCTTGTCATCATAGAAGATGGAGAGATAACCTTTGAGAATGAATACAAGTTCCATCCAGAACGTCCAGACAATGCAGATCCAGAAGCACTAAGAGTGAATGGATATACTAAAGAAGCGTGGGATGGTGCATATAAATGGAGCAAAGAAGCCTGTGAACGTTTAGCAAACCATATAAAAGATGGTATCGTCATTGGGCACAATGTTAAGTTTGATACTGGATTCTTAAGAGAGTTGTTTAAGCGTTATAATGTAAAATGCAGGTTCCCACCAGAGATTGACACTAAGGCACTTGCTAAGATAGTGTGGGGTGATTCTGGATTGGATAGCCTATCTATGGACAACATAAGACAACATACAGGCATGAACACAGAAGGAGCACACACAGCATTGAAAGATGCTAAAGATTGTATGATTATATGGAAGTGCTTTATATCCAAGGCTAAGTATGATGAAAGATTATTTTCAAAAAAAATGAATAAAGATACAAACTCAAGCGTAGTATTATTGCAACCACAAAATAAAAGGAGTTAAATCATGGTATACACTTATGTAGTTGGAACTATGGAAGATTTAATGGCAGGGACGGGAAAGACGTTCCATAACTATGTTGATGCGAAGGCATACGCCTTGCAGCACGATCTTAAAGTTATGGAATATGTATGGGAATATGCAGATTCTTATATAGTAGACTAAGGAGTCGATTTATGTTTTCATATATGATTTTATTGTGCGTAGCGTGTGGCTCGCCTCTCAAGCCAGATGCAACCCCAAAAGCCCGACATCTCGGATGTCACTCAAAGAAGCAAGGTTCAACGCCCGCTTGCTGGACAGAACAAGATTGGCGAGTGTACTGTGAGAGAGTACAATGTAAATAAAAATAAATAAAGTTTGAATAAATAAATAACTCAACCGTAATACTTATGCAACACAAAACAGAGAGAGAATATATGAGTTTCGAGATAACACGATCACAAACTGTCTTAGCGGTGAATAGCTTCATCAAAAGCAATAGCAAGCGGCTTGATTCCATAGGGGACTATGACGAGGGAATAATCGTATTGTATTATGCAAATGCAAATGGCGGCTGTGTGCATATTGATAGAGATATATGGGAGGCGGTTCTGTCTATCGCTGGCAATGATGCACAATATTTTGATATAATAGGCTACAAGCCAGATAGTAATAAAAAATAAATAAATAATGAATAAAACATAAACGTCAATCGTAGTACTATTGAAACCCAAAACAGAAGAGGACAAAATGACAGCAACCCCGTTTGAAAAGAGTGATCAGTTTGTGAAAGGCTTGGCTTATTCCTTTCTTATCGATGAAGCAATGACAGAATATAGGAGAGTATCAGAGTTGTACGAAAAGGGAGTGATACGAAAACAAGAGTATGATTTAGTTGTTAATACTCTGATTGCTACCTTACAATGTATCAATCCGGATAAACCAATAGAAGCATAAAATAAAAATGAATAAAATATAAACCTCAATCGTAGTATAATCACAACCCACAACAAAAGGAACTTAAACAATGGTTAAACCATCCGATAACTTTATAAACTTTTCAATACTCATATCACAAATCTTGTGTCTTGCTGTCTTTTGGCAAGTCTTACTGGCTGGCTGCGATACTCCCATAGAGCCAGAGCAAGTCGAGCCCGTACCAGAGGCGACAGTTGTGATTGAATGGGATCAAGTAGAATACGAATACATACCGGCCGAGGAGGTAGAATAATATGTCAGGGATTAAACTTTTCGATACACTCGTCAATGCTAAAAGATATGCTTATAAGAATGGTGGCGGTAAGAAGCAATATATTGTTAGAAGCAACCTTTTATCAAGCGTCATGTTGATTGATTGCGATATATTTGAAAATAAAGAAGGGTTCTTCCAAGAGAATAGGGATCAAATGGAGATCGTATATGTTTATGAATAAAAGTTTAAATAAAAAAATGAATAAATAAATAACTCAACCGTAGTATTAACACAACATACAAAAGGAGGTTAAATAGATGGTTACAATATATAACAGAACGTCAAGCGGTTACTTGCAACTGTTCCCCTATACCAGCGAGGGACAGTTTAAAAGCCATGCAGCGGCTCATGCTTATTTGCGTAAGTTAAATCGCCCTTACAATGGTTCTTGTCTTGTAGTTACACAAATGTCATACGAGAAAGCTAACCGCATTTATATGGAGGGCTATTAATATGTTAAAGACAAATAATAATGAAGTTGCTAAATCATGGGGATCGAGCAGAAAAGCAACCAGCCACACAGGGGCTTACTGGACGGATGGCAAGGATCTTTATAGCTATAACCTTCGCATTGGTACAACTACGAAAGAAGGAAGCAAGGTTCTACTTGATTTTACTGCGGGAGCCGGGCACTACCAGAGCCAAACCACCAGTACGCACGTTGGGAAGGCTCGAAGGTACGCAAATGCTATCATGAGCCCGTCAGTTGCAAGCGGTGCGGATTCCATCAAATAGGGGATTCCGCCCTATTTTTTCCCTTTTTTAAAATAAATATGAATAAAATAATAATCCCAAACGTATTACTATCACAACCAAACGAAAGGAGATAACGAGTGAGCAAACTTTATAAGAACTGGACAGTGCATAACCTTATTGCTCACCCTTGTGGTGAGATGATGTTTTTAACTTCAAGGTTAACCGAAAAGCTATTCGGTAGAGGCAAGCGACTTTATGAACTACAAAACAGATTGCATGATGCAACTATTCCACCACACAAATCCGGTGAAGGGAGAGGCTAACATGAACCCAAAACGAAAGACAATAGACGTTAAAACATTGCTCGACTCTGCTAACTTCCAGCTAAAACGTACGGATAAGTTTGCCTCTAAGGATTATAAGAGAGCCATATCCGATATGATAGAGGACGTTCTTATGAAAACAGGGAACTATAGCGGATTCGGATTTGCGGATAACAATGATTGCAAGTACGATTCGGATGGTTATTATAATCGATTCTATTATTATTCAGACAATCTTAAAAAAAAATGAATAAAGATTAATCGTCAATCGTATTACTATCACAACCGACAACGAAAAGGGGAAAACATGAAAAGATATGTACAGTTTTATACTATGGGACTTGAGTTCGATAAGAAAACTAACAGAGTTACAGGTAAGAAACCAGTCTGGCTTTTGGGTAATGATGGAGTTTTCGATTTAGATGGTAGGTACTCCATGGATACATGCGTTAGTGAAGCATGTAGGGTAGCTGCATTGTGGAATAAATGCGTTCGAGCCGGGATCGTAGGCTACGAGATCAGGCAAGGATCATCATACTCCAATAGCAGAGTCATAAAAAAATATGAAAATATTTGAATAAAATATAATCATCAAACGTAGTACTAACACAGCAACCAACCAAGGGGAAAACAAATGGAAAATACAAACTATCACTTACCGGATGCAGCGGATGTCTATAACTTGATCGCCCATATAAGAGAGCACAACCTTGATATGAGTGAGGATGGAACCATAGATATAACCATTGCATCAAATGGAGTTTGTCCCGATAGCTGGGCTTTTCAGACTGGCGACAATAGCTATTCCGGTGGCTGCTATCATTATTCACACTGGGCAATCGGAACTATCGATAAGGATACAAACGAGGTTGATTTAGGCGACGATCTTTTATCCCAACTTGACGATCTTTTATATCAATCTTTATAAAACTTTCAAAATAAATGAATAAAGTTTGAATAAAATAATAACCTCAATCGTATTACTATTGAAACACTAAACAGAGAGAGTTAAACATGGATAGATTCTTAATCGTTAAACCAAAAGAAGATTATAAACTGTTCGGAACTGGCATACAGGTAACAAAAGGAGATCGCTATGCAGCGATTCCCGCACTTAACCAGCCAGATAACGAGAACAAGATCTTCCTACTCCATGATCCTTCCGGTGGTAGCCAGATAAGCTATTATGATGTCGAGTATTGCATGGGGTTCTTATTGAATAAAGATGATGTCGAGATTATTAATGATGATGCAGATTGTGATGATCTCCGTTGTGAGGAGATTCTATTCGATGATGCAGAATATTAAAATAAATAATGAATAAAATATAATCATCAAACGTATTACTAACATAACCCACAACGAAAGGACAAGACATGAAAAGAGTTAACAATGATGAAGTAGTTATGAACTGGTTAAGAAGTGCAGAAGCATCAAATCACACTAAAAGTTTTAGAACCGATGGCAATGACTTATACAGCTATAACCTGTTGATCGGCTTTACAACTACATGCAATAAGAAGGTGGTACTTGATTATACAGCCAGATCGGGATACTTCATGTCACAGACTACAAGCGGAAAACATGTAGGCCCAGCCCGTTATCGTGCGGACGTTGTTATGTCACCTTCTCTTATCGAAGGAACCGATATTTTAAATGAAAGACGAAAATAAATGAATAAAGTTTGAATAAAATATAAACCTCAATCGTATTACTAACATAGCAACCAACCAAGGGGATAAGATGAAGCGAGAAGTTAAATATCCAGATGTTAAGTTTGAAAGAGTTTATAAGAGAGCAGTATGGTACTGCATGCGAATACTTGCCAAAGCATACGAATGGCCAGATACATGGCACGACTATGAAAAGAAGTGTCGAGATAGGATTAATCAAATGACAAAAGAAACATATCACAGTGTTGGCCACATCGAGCCTATGAGAGAAGCACTTATTATATATGGTGCAGATCCAGATGGTGAAGGATTTTATAAATAAAGTTTGAATAAAATATAAACCCTAAACGTATTATTAATGAACACTAAACAGAGAGAGATTATGTTATATAAAGACTTCCAAGATAAATATAAGAATGAGTTAGCTTCTTGTAGAACAATGTATGATGTAGAACTATTGAATAAACAGAATGGTAAGCACTGGTTCGCTGCTTCATCTAAGCGATTCTTTAACAGTAGAACACAAAATGATCCTCCTTATGCAGGTTGTATATTCGTATCGTCTGAAAAGATGGGCTACGCTTATGATCGATGCTATACCATAAGAGCGATCTTGAAAGACGGAACGATTGAAACAGTAAGCCCTTTTCAATACTATGAAAATCGCAATACTGCCCACCGTCACGCCATGAAACTTGCAGAGCAAATAAAACAAAATAAATAATGAATAAAATATAATCGTCAATCGTATACTATATGAACCCACACAAAAGAGAGATAAAACATGGTTATAACAGACTTGGTAGATTTAGTTAACTTCATTGAAAACAATCTCGATAACCTCGATCAAAATGGAGAGTTGATTGATGGTGACGTTTGCTTATATACAGATATTAAAGGCGACTTAGCAGTAATGATTCCCGTTAAACTATGGAATGAGTACGAGAATAAGGATCGCCAATATCCTTTTATGAGTTGTGCACCTGATTTTGATATACTCGGATTGAACTGGTTCACCGGAGGAGAGGAGGATAGCACAGCGACTTCATGGATTTGTTAAAATAAATAAATAAAAGTTTGAATAAAATATTAACCTCAATCGTAGTATTAATGTAACCCAACAAAAGAGAGAAGATATATGTCAGATCATGTAGACTATTATTTTAGATATGAAACTCCAGACTGGGCAAGCCCTTATCCCTGTTCATGTTGTAAGGAGAGACTAACAGACTATAACTGTGACTTTCAGGTGATTGATTATAGACATGACAGTGAAGGATTGCCAGTATGCAATGATTGTCTTAGTGAAGGATACGAAGCAGAACAAAAGGAGGATACACAAGATGACAAGTAGTATAAAACAGCATGATGGTATATGGATTCTCACAATGTATACGGATTTATCGGGCACGTGGGAATATAAGTTTAAAACCAATAGAGCAGCTATCTTAATGTATCGATGGTTGGCGCATGGTTGCATACCTTCAAGTCGATTACTCGAAAGAGAGTTATGTATGATTGAAAACCCGGCTCTATGGAGAGGAGAGAGAATAGACAATGATTAAATACATAGCCCTATTCATCGCTTGTTATATTGGAATAGCTTTATTCCCAAATCTCACCATGGCGGTATTGCTTACTTGCATGGTTAAAAGCTATATATGATTTTATACGCTATAAGGATTCATTGTGTAGTATATGGATTCACTTGATAAGGCTTTATATGGTTTCATTATTTAAGTGTGAATATGATAAGGTACTTTACACGTCCCATAAATAGTTTTATTCAAATCAAATCGATAAAATAATCAAATAAATAATGAATAAATATAAAGCCTCAAACGTATATCTAACATGAGCAACAAAAGGAGCCTATCAATGGAAGCTAAACAAAATAAACAGCCTTTAACCTATGATGATATAATCGGATATGACTTTCAATCGCCTGACTACCGCATTGTAGAGGTTCGCATATTGCACGATAAGGTGACAGGACAGGACTTTATATGCAAGTCCAGAACAACCCAGATCCACAGCTTCAAGGGGCGATCATGGACTTTCCTAAAAGGTTTCAGGGATGTTTATAAAACAAATCAAGGGTATGAATGTAGTGAGTTTATTTATTCTAAAAGTTTACAATAAAATCAAATAAATAATGAATAAATGAATACCCTTGATCGTATAATATACACTAACCCAAACGAGTGAGAACAAATGATTTTATCTTCATTGCAAACCAGCGTTACCAACATTGCAACCCTTGAATATCATCTTAAGGATCTACAGGAAAGACAAGCTATGATTCTCACAGCCAAGACGGCTGGACGGGCTGGCAAGTATGCACAGCAATATATCGACAAGAAGGAAACTGTCCTTCGATTGTTGGCTGCGGTTCTTGAGTTTAAACAAGACTTGTCAGATGTTGACGAAGCGATCCATAATGAATACTACCAACTATCTTACTGTGTAAGCCAAGACATGTTGAAAGTTGATAGCAACCTTGAAAATCTAAAACAAATCCGGTTCGATCTTGGAATATAAATAAATGAATAAATAATGAATAAAGTTAGATCGTGAAACGTATAATATATGAACATCAAAACAAGGGGCTTTATGTTTAAACATTCTAAAACTTACAATGATTCAGAGCTTATGTATTCTTTCCTTATGTTATTCCAGATGATAAACAGTTGTCGACAATATGGTGAGGCGGTTGAAAATGAAACCGGAAAGCATATTTTATTCATGGCTGGCTATTATAATAACGCTCGCCAAAATGCACTTAACGATATCAATGAGATAAAAGAGCAATATAAGCTTGAAATCACTGGGAATCAACTTGCAACGTTGAATCTTATCGAGATATACCTTGATAGCCATGCAATATTGAAAGCCTGCAATCTTTTAAAAGGGTTCGGGTTGTATATCGAAGGTGATAACCCAGAGTTCTGTTATTATGTACATGACACATTATTTGATATTGATGATCAAATGTATAACGATGTAAGTGATTATGGTTGCACACCCGATGGAAGGGAACTATTACAAATAAAATAAAATAAATCACTGTTAGGCCTTGCCTATGTTTAGCAGGTGATTATATTATAGTATGGGCAAAATGACTTGTTCTATTTTCAAACCTTATCGGAGTTAACTTTTATGACTGAATCAACATCTTCTAACACTACAACCACCGGATCTAAAATGAACACAGAAGCACTAAAACAAGCTATTTGGAACTCTTACCAACCAGCTTATAGAACCATCCTTCGTAAAACCGGATCACGTGATTTAGCCCATGACATCGCAGCGGACGGCTGTATCAAGGCAATCGAAAAGATCAATCAGTATGACGCTACACGTGGCTCAAAAGTCAGTAGCTGGGTTACACAGATCTCTATCCGTA